>Ga0102938_10000719_pt1 | contig 24874 bp, 20 predicted proteins | sample SalPonR2_B_D2_MG_FD_84516 | JGI IMG/M metagenome (GOLD analysis project Ga0102938, IMG submission 84516) | Salt pond soil microbial communities from South San Francisco under conditions of wetland restoration - Salt Pond MetaG R2_B_D2_MG | ecosystem: Environmental > Aquatic > Marine >... | reverse complement strand
GATGAAACGTACCTACCAGCCCAGCAGAATCAAGAAGAAGCGAGCTCACGGTTTCCGTGCCCGCATGGCGACCAAGGCCGGCCGGCAGGTGCTGAAGCGTCGTCGGGCGAAAGGCCGCGCCCGGCTCACGCCCTGAGTCCATCCGACCTGAGTCCATCCGACGGCTCATCGGGGCACGACGGCAGGGACGCTCCCCGCCAATCCTCTGCGCAATCTTCTGCAAGATTCCCGCGGCAAGCCCGGCTCACCACCGGCGCCGACTTCTCCCGGGTCTTCCGCCGCGCCACCCGAAGCGCTGACGCCTACTTCACCGTGCTCGCCAGTTTCCGGGACCAGGATGGCCCACGCCTCGGCATGGCCGTCTCCCGGCGCACCGCCAAAAGCGCGGTGGCGCGTAATCGCATCAAGCGCCTCGTCCGCGAATCCTTCCGTCACGGGTGCGGCCGACTGCCCTGCGCTGATATAGTTGTCATCAGCCGACCGCCGGCCGCCGCGGCCAGCAACAAGACGCTAACCCGAAGTCTCGAAACCCACTGGCGTCGCCTCAGCAGCCGGCGCCGGGCAGAGGGATGATCGCCGCCCGCGCGCTGCCGCCCGGGTGCAGCACAAGAACCGCTTAACGACTGCCTGACAAGCGCCCATGGAAAACCAACGCCTCTTCATCTGGGCTCTGTTCGGGCTCATGGCTTTTATGACCTGGACAGCCTGGCAGCAGGACTATGCCCCGCGCCCGGCACCCGCCGACCCGCCGTCGCAACAGGCCGCAGAACGGCTGCCGCCGGACGACGCGCTGGGCGGGGATCTGCCCGACGTCGGCGATGTGCCGACCGTGGACACCGCCGACGGTGCGGCCGCTCCCCGGCCCGCCGACAGCGTCGCCGAGCCGGCGGAGACCCGCGTCCGGGTGGTGACGGATGTGCTCGACGTACTGATCTCGAGCCGCGGCGGCGACATCGTCTCCGCCGTCACGCGGCGGTACCCGGTGGAGAAAGACCGGCCCGACCAGCTCGTCCAGGTACTCAATCCCTCGCCGAACGAGCTCGCGGTGTTCCGCACCGGCCTGCGCGCCGTCTCCGGCGATACGGACCGCCCCGAGCCGAACCACCGCGCCGAGTTCACCGCCCGTCGCAACGACTACCGTCTCGGCGACGGCGAGGACGTGCTCGAGGTGCCTCTCACCTGGCAGCGGGAAGACGGCCTCAGCGTCACCAAGATCTACCGCTTCGAACGGGGCAGCTACATCATCCCGTTGCAGCAGCGCGTCACGAACGGCACAGGCGAGACCTGGGCCGCCGCGCCTTACGGCCAGATCGCGCACCGGATGCACGCCCAGGAGCGGTCCATGTTCGACGTGGCCACCTACTCCTACGACGGGCCGGTGCTTTATAACGGCGACAAGTACGAGAAGATCAAGCCGGACGACCTACAGGACGACGGGCCCGTGCAGGCCCGCGCCGAGAACGGCTGGCTGGCCGCCATCGAGCATCATTTCCTGTCGGCCATCGTGCCGCCGTCCGGGCAGGAATACCGCTACGACCTCAGCGCCCGCGGCGACAACTTCCTGGCGAGCGCCATCGGCCCGGCCTACAGCTTCGCGCCCGGCGAGACCGGCAGCCTCGAGATGACCCTGTTCGTGGGCCCGAAGATCCAGGACCAGCTGACCCGGGTCGCCGAGACGCTGAAGCTCACCGTCGACTACGGCTTCCTGACCATCCTCTCGCAGCCGCTGTTCTGGCTGCTGGACAAGGTGCACGACTTCGTCGGCAACTGGGGCTGGTCCATCATCATCGTCACGCTGCTCATCAAGCTGGTGTTCTACAAGCTGACGGAGACCAGCGGCCGTTCCATGGCCAAGATGCGCAAGCTGCAGCCGCGGCTGAAGGCCATCCAGGAACGCTACAAGGACGACCGCCAGAAACTCTCCCAGGCGATGATGGAGCTGTACAAGCGCGAGAAGGTGAATCCCGCGGCAGGCTGTCTGCCCATCCTCGTACAGATGCCGTTCTTCCTGGCCTTCTACTGGGTGCTGCTCGAGAGCGTGGAGATGCGCCAGGCGCCGTTCATGCTCTGGATCCAGGACCTCTCGTCGCGGGATCCGTACTTCATCCTGCCGGTCCTGATGGGCGCGGCGATGTTCGGCCAGCAGAAACTGAACCCGGCGCCGCCGGATCCGGTGCAGGCGAAGGTGATGAGCATCCTGCCCATCGTGTTCACCGTGTTCTTCGCGTTCTTCCCGGCCGGCCTCGTACTCTACTGGCTCACCAACACGCTGCTCTCCATCGCCCAGCAGTGGCAGATCAATCGCGTGGTGGAGGCGGAGGACCGCAAGACGCGCCAGCCGAAGACGAAGAAGAAGGGCGACGACGAAGGCTGACGCCCCGGGCGCCGCTCAGCGGCGGAGCCGGGTCTGCACCTGGATCTCCCCGTGCAGGGTGCGATGCACCGGACAGCGGTCGGCGATCTCGGTGATGCGCTCGAGCTGCTCGTCGGTGAGGTCGCCGTCCACCGTCAGCTCGCGCTCGAACCGATCGATCCTGCCGTCGCGCTGCTCGCATTCCTCGCAGTCCTTCGCGTGAATCTTGTCGTGGCGCACGCTCACCGTCACCGAGTCCAGCGGCAGCTTCTTGCGGTCGGCGTACATGCGGATGGTCATGCTGGTGCAGGTGGCCAGCGCGCCGCTCAGCAGATCGTAGGGCGTCGGCCCCATGTTCGTGCCGCCGTAGTCCTCGGGTTCGTCGGCGATGAGGGTGTGTCCGGACAGGCTCACGTCGCTCCTGAATCCGGAGGCGCCGGTGCGCGACACCGCCTCGCCGGGATCGGCGCCGAGGCGCAGCACCGGACGGTCGATGTCCAGATACTTCGCCGCCCAGGCCGCTAGCACCCGGCCCGCATAGCGGGAATCCGGCTCGTCGCTCATCAGGTGATCCGCCTGGTCCAGGCTGACGAAGCTCTTCGGATGCATGGCGTTTTTGAACAAAAGGGTGGCGTTTTCGACGTCCACCACGGTGTCCACCGGCGAGTGCAGGATCAGCAGCGGGCGGCGCAGCCCGGCGACGGAGTCGGGCAACTCGTGCTTGCCCAGATCGTCGAGGAACTGCTTGCGGATGCGGAAGGGGCGGCCGCCCAGGTCCACCTCGGCTTCACCTTCCTCCTCGATCCGGTCCCGGTCGCCGGCGAACAGGTGCGCCACGTGCTCGGGGTCGGCCGGAGCGCCGATGGTGGCGACGGCGCGAACCGTCTCCAGCTCCGCCGCCGCCTGCAGGACAGCGGTGCCTCCCAGGCTGTGGCCGACCAACAGCTGGGGGCTTTCGTGTTCCTCGCCCAGGTAGCGCACCGCGGCCAGCAGATCCGAGACGTTGCTGGAGAAATTCGTTTCCGCGAAATCCCCCTCGCTCTGGCCCAGCCCGGTAAAATCGAAGCGCAGGACGGCGTAGCCGTGGTCGGCCATCACCCGGGCGATGTTCACCGCCGCCTTCGCGTTCTTGGTGCAGGTGAAGCAATGCGCGAACAGCGCCCACGCGCGGGGCCGCCCGGCGGGCTCGTCGATGAGGCCGGTGAGAGTATCGCCGTCGTCGTTGCGGAATTTCACGCTGCGGGTTTTCATGCCGTCGTTCCTTCCTTCAGTGCCAGTCCGATGCGAGGCCAGAGTTCTCCGTGACCCCCGAGGATGACACCATTGTCGCGCTCGCGACACCGCCCGGCCGCGGCGGCGTCGGCATCGTGCGGGTGTCCGGTCCCGGCGTGCCGCAGATGGTGCAGACCCTGTTCGGCGTGGTGCCGCCGGCGCGCAAGGCCCGCCTCGTCCGCCTGGCCGGCGCCGACGGTGCGCCCATCGATCACGGCCTGCTGCTGGTCTTCGCCGCGCCCCATTCGTTCACCGGCGAACACGTGTTCGAATTCCAGGGTCACGGCGGGCCGGTGGTGATGCAGCTCGCCATCGAGCGATGCATGGAACTCGGCGCCCGCCTCGCCGAGCCCGGCGAGTTCTCCCGCCGGGCCTTCCTGAACGACCGGCTCGACCTCGCGCAGGCCGAGGCCATCGCGGATCTCATCGCCAGCGGCTCGGCCCAGGCGGCCCGCGCCGCCTTGCGTTCGCTGGAGGGCGAGTTCTCCGCCGCCGTGCACCAGCTGACCGAGCTGCTGACCCAGCTGCGCATGTACGTGGAGGCGGCCATCGATTTCCCCGAGGAGGAGATCGACTTCCTGTCCGATCGCGCGCTGGCCGATCGGGTGCAGGGCGTGGCAGCGGCCTTCGACGACCTCACGGCACGGGCGGAGCAGGGGCGCCTGCTCGCCGACGGCATCACCGTGGTCATCGCCGGCCGCCCGAATGCCGGCAAGTCGAGCCTGCTGAACGCCCTCGCCGGCACCGAGACCGCCATCGTCACCGACATCCCCGGCACCACCCGCGATCTTCTGCGCGAGACGGTGGTCATCGACGGCCTGGCCGTGCACCTCACCGACACGGCTGGGCTGCGCGCCGACGCCGACCGGATAGAGGCGGAGGGCATCCGCCGGGTCCGGGCCACCCTGGCCACGGCCGATCACGCGCTGCTGTTGCTCGATGCCGCGGACGAGTCGGCACCGCGTCAGGCCGTGGTGGACGAGTTGCTCGGCGAGCTGCCGGCCGACCTCGGTCACACGGTCGTTCTCAACAAGGTGGATCTGAGCGCAGAGACGGCCGGTGCGACGGAGGACGGCGCATTGAATATCTCGGCGAAGACCGGTGCCGGTCTCGATGCCCTGCGCGGCCGGCTGCGCGCACTGGCCGGCACGACGGACTTCGGCGAGGGCGCTCTCTCCGCCCGCCGCCGTCATCTCGAAGCGCTGGCCGAAGCGCGGGCCCGCTTCGATGCCGGACGGGAACACCTGGAGACCCGCCGCGCCGGCGAACTGATGGCGGAAGAACTCCGCCAGGCGCAGATGGCGCTGGGCCGGATCACCGGCGAATTCACCAGCGACGATCTGCTGGGCCGCATCTTCTCGAATTTCTGTATCGGTAAATGAAACCATGATCGATCCCGCCGAATTCCTGCTCTCACTCGCCGAGATCGCCGTCGCGCTCGCGGGCTTCTCGGGACTGATCGTGGCGATCCGCGCCACGGGCCCGCACGGCTGGCATCCGCGCGACATCTGGTCGCTGTCGTGGATGATCGGAGCCAGTCTGGGTACGTTGTTCCTGGCGCTGCTGCCGCTCTGGCTCGCGGGGCTCGGCTTCGCGCCGGCCGCCGCCTATCGCGCCTCCGCCGCGGCGGCCTCCGTGTACTGCCTCGTATTCCTGGTCCTGATGGCCTCGATCGGCAGGGGACTCAGACTGCGCGGCTACCCGCGCCGCATCCCGTTTTTCCCGACGGCCATGATGACGCTGCTCGGCACTGTGCTGGCGGCGGTCGGCACGACGGCGGCGGGTCTGGTCCCCGCCTCCCGGCTGCACGGCGTCTACACCGGCGGACTGATCGCGCTGCTGGTGATCTCCTCGCTCGCGCTCGGTGTATTCCTGGTCCTGCTGGCACGGGTCGTGAAAAAGCGCGGCGGCGAGAGTGGCGTTACCATGAACCCCGGTAACGGGCCGGACCCGGCGGATGAGCAAGCAGCCAGAGGGGGTTGATGCCAGCGTGAATACGGAATACTACGACGTCATCATCGTCGGGGCCGGTCTCTCCGGCATCGGCGCCGCCGCCCACCTGGAACGGGAATGCCCCGGCAAGCGTTACCTCATCCTGGAAGGACGCGAGCGCATGGGCGGCACCTGGGACCTGTTCCGCTACCCCGGCATACGTTCGGACAGCGACATGCACACCCTCGGCTACGACTTCAAACCCTGGCGGGCAGAGAAGGCCATCGCGGACGGAGCCGCCATCCTCGACTACATCCGCGAGACGGCCGCCGAGCACGACATCGACTCACACATACGCTACGGGCATCGGGTGACGAAGGCGGCCTGGTCTAGTGCGGATGCCGCCTGGACGATCGAGGCCGAGAGGACCGATACCGGCGAGTCGGTCGCTGTACGCGGCAACTTCCTGATGATGTGTTCCGGTTACTTCAGCTACGAGCGCGGCTATACGCCCGACTTCCCGGGCCGCGAGCACTTCGGCGGCGAGATCGTGCATCCCCAGGACTGGCCCGAAGACCTCGACTACGCCGGCAAGCGCGTCGTTGTCATCGGCTCCGGCGCCACCGCAATGACGCTGGTGCCCGCCATGGCGGAGGACGCCGGCCACGTGGTGATGCTGCAGCGCTCCCCAACCTACGTGGTCTCCCGCCCGGACCGGGATGCAATCGCGAACTTCCTGCGCAAGGTGCTGCCGGGCCGCGCGGCCTACGCGCTCACCCGCTGGAAGAACATCGGCCTGCAGCGCTGGTTCTACGGCCGCACCCGCAAGGCCCCGGAGAAGGTGAAACGCCAGCTGCTGAAATGGGTGCGCGACGAGCTCGGCGACGACTTCGACGTGGAGAAGCATTTCACGCCGGATTACGACCCCTGGGATCAGCGCCTGTGCCTGGTGCCGAACAGCGACCTCTTCCGCGCCCTGCGTTCCGGCAAAGCGTCCGTGGTCACCGACCACGTTGAACTATTCACCGAAACCGGCATCCGTCTCGCATCCGGCGAGGAGATCGAGGCGGACATCATCATCACCGCCACCGGCCTGGACCTCGTCGTCCTGGGCGGCGTGCGGTTCGCCGTCGACGGCCAACCGGTGGACTTCGCCGAGACCGTGACCTACCGGGGCATGATGTACTCGGGCGTGCCGAACATGGTCTCCGTGTTCGGGTACATCAATGCCTCCTGGACCCTGCGTGCGGACCTCATCGAGCGCTTCGCCTGCCGGCTCATCAACCACTTGGATGAAACCGCCAATCGGCAGGTGACGCCGCGGCTGCGCCCGCAAGACCGGGAGATGTCCCTCAGGCCCTACGTCGAGGATTTCACGCCGGGCTACATGCTGCGCGTGATCCATCTCTTCCCGAAGCAGGGCGACCGGGAACCCTGGACTAATCCCCAGGACTACGGCAGGGACCGGAAGACCTTCCTGGAAGGGCCGCTGGAAGACGGCGTGCTCGAGTTCGACAAGGCTGACACGCGATCCCGCGACCGGGCGGCCTGAGCCTGTCGATATTATTTACATAAGCCACCCGCAGTCGACGGCCTTTCCAAACCGGGGCCACGTAACGTATTGAGCGGTTGAGAAAGTCCCGCGGCTGGTATCGGTCTTGCATATCTGCTCGCCGACGTACCATCCAGTCTCTGTGTCAGGGAGGGGAGCGGCACGATGGCGCCCACAAAAGAACCGGTCCGCTGCAGCCCTGGCTACCCTGAGGATCGGGGGGAATGCGACCCCGCTCACGCGCCGGCCACCCTGGCAAGAGCAGCCGATCACGTGCGCCGGTCCCGGGAGGAACCCCGCCGCATCACCTCCAATCTCGGGTCGATTACCCTGAACAAGCACGGCCTCAGCGGTTCGCTGGAACTGCTGTGTCTGGAACTGCTGGCCGCATGCCCGGACCTCGAAGTGCGATGCTCTCTCGACGGCCGCGACCGGCAGGTACCCGATCCGCTCGCTGTTGCGATCTACCGGATCGCTCAGGAGGCTCTGCAGAACGTGGCTTCTCACGCCCGGGCGACGCGCGTGAAGCTCCGTTTCCGGACACTGGACGATGCCGTCGAACTGTGCATCGTCGACGACGGCGTCGGTCTGCCGCTCAACGGCGATCGCAGAGAGGGCGTCGGGCTCACCACTATGCGCGAGCGTACGGAAGCACTGGGCGGACGGTTCAGCCTGATCAGCGCGCCGGGCAAGGGCTGTCAGATCCGCACCCGTTGGGGGGCGGCGGCACTCCCCTCACCGGGATAACAGCCCGTTCTCCCTGGCGTAGGTGGTGACTGCCGGGACGTTCTTCAATCCGAGTTTGCGCATCATATTGGCGCGGTGCTCCTCCACCGTCTTCGCACGCAGTGAAAGGTAATCGCCGATCTGTCGCGTGGTCTATCCCTCGGCCACCGGCTTCAGCACCTCCCGCTTCCGCTCGGTGAGGATCTCCCAGGAGCCGGTCCTGCTCGTTCTCTCCGGCTGCTCGCCGGCGCGGACGTAGCCCGACATGAGGCGGTCGCAGATGGCCGGGCTGATATAACGCCTCCCGGCAGCCACGTGCTTCACCGCCGTCATCAGCTCGCTGCGTCCGTCATCCTTCAGCACGTCGCCGTCGGCCCCGGCCTGCAATGCGGCATGGATGTGCGCGTCCTCCTTCTGTAAGGCCCCTTGTCTCCATACCCGAGTACAGGCGTTGGAAGAAGATTACCCAGGGCATCCGTAAGACCGGTCTGCTGCACAGAAGCGCCGATTTCTACGGATATCTGCTTCATCCCTCCTTTTCCGCCCCTCGGCCGGAACAAGAAGTTGCTTGCCAATGCGTTCGGCACAATCTGCGTGAACTTCAGTTGTGCAGCGGGATCGGACAGCCCCGGAATACGGGGAAGACCGCAAGCGCCTTTTATAAAGTGTCTCCACGGTATACCCGCTGCGGCCGCTGCCGCTATCGACGCCTGAAGAAATATTCTTCTGGCAACCGTGTCGTATCTCCTCGTGCCTCGCGAGATGCGGTTGCGCCTGTCTTGTGCTTCCGTGCAGGCGTTATTGCAGAGATACAGGAACGAGGGATCGGGCAGAGGGGGGCGGTGCACCCGTACGAGAGGGCGGAATCCCTACCTTCGCCGGCCGGGCGTGGCCTATCTGGCGCTGCACGAGAGCAAGCATGCCGGACCCGCCGCCCATCCGGCGATCAACGGAACCGGAACTGTATCCCGGCGGAGACCATTTCCACCTCCACGCTGTCGAGTTCGTAGCGGGTCCAGTCTCCCGTCACGGAGAAGTTGCGGCTGAAGTCCACCCGCAGCCCCGCGCCGTAGAAGAAGTTCTGGTCGCTCTCGTCGAAGCGGATGTCGTCCACGCGGTTCTCGCTGTCCCAGAACAGGAAGCCGCCGCGGCCGGTGAGGACGAGGCTGTCCGAGACCGGCCAGCCGACAGTACCGGCCACCGTGTAGCCTTCCGCGTCCGCGGAGACGGGGACGAAGCTGGTGCCGATGTCGATGCGCTCGTCCAGTTCGCCGAAGTTCACGTAGCCGACCTCGGCGCCCAGGTAGTCGCTGAGGCGCCAGCCGCCGTAGAGCCGCCAGGCGTCGGTGCTGGCGTCGAAGTCGAAGCCGTCGAAGAATTCCTCGGCGCTGACCTCGCCGAGGTCGCCGCCGACATAGAAGCCTCCGCCGGCGTTAGCGGCCGGCGTGAGTGCCAGTCCGAGCAGGCCGGCGCCGAGCCAGCCGAGGTGTCGTCTTTCCATGATGTCTTCCTCCGTCACGGGCCGCAGGCCGGCCGTTAGCTTCGAGGCTAGGCCGGACTGCCTTAACGGAGGCTGAAGGGAACGCGATACGGTGTGCGGCGCCTGCCGCGGTTCAGCCGAGGATGCCTTCCCGGCGATAGAGGCGCATGGCGAGCCAGGTCAGCGCGATGCCTGCGGCCAGCGTGCTGCCGACGGAGGTGGCCACGAACAATGGCGATAGCGCCTCGTCCTTGATGAGGTCGGTCACCAGCAGGTGCTGGCTGAGGCTCGGTACCGCCATCCATTGCAGCGTGGGCCGCACGGTGAGCAGCGCGGCGATCATGATGGGCAGCGTCGGCAGGAGCAGCACCACCGTCATGTAGCTCTGCGCCTCCTTGTAGCTCTTGGTAAAGGAGGCCACCACGGTCATGAGCGAGGCGCCGAGCAGGGTGAACGGCACGAGTATCAGGAACGCGCTGGCGACGACATCCAGGCCGAAGTTGGCGCTCATGCCCACCTTCTCCAGCGGCAGGAACTGCAGCGAAACCGAGAAGGCGATCAGCGCGGCGGCCAGCGACATGGACATGTAAAAGCAGGTGGCCAGGATCTTGCCGCCGATCAGCGTGCTGCGCTCCACGGGCAGGGTGAGCAGCGGCTCCAGCGAGCCCCGCTCCCGCTCGCCGGCGGTGGTGTCGATGGCGAGATACATGCCGCCCATGAGCATGGAGAAGATGAGGAAGTAGCTCATCATGCCGAGCAGGATGGCCGAGCGGCCGGTGGGCGTGGAGACGTCGATCTCCTGCAGCTGCACCGCCCGCGTGATGGCGGGATCGATGCCGCGCACCTGCAGCCTGAGCATGCCGATCTGCCGGCCCCAGGCGCTCACCAGCCCGCGTGCGCGGCGAATGTCGCCCTGGGCCCGGCTGTTGGACTCGTCGATGATGAGTTCCACCCGGGCCGGGATGCCGCCGCGGAACTGTTCGCCGTAGAGCTCCGGGATGTAGAGGATCTGGTCGTGCTCGCCGGCCTTCACCGCCGCCATGGCGGCGTCCCGGCCCAGCGTGAGCTCCTCCGGGTCCACGTTGTTCTGCGTCAGGAAGTCCACCAGGTTCGGTGCGCGCTCGGCCCCGGCGATGGCGAGCGCCAGCGGCTTGCCCGAGTCCGAGATGGCCTGGTCCAGCGACAGGGTCATGACGCCCAGGAACAGCACCGGGCCGAACAGGGGGCCGAACACCAGCGCGGATAGCAGCGTGCGCCGGTCGCGGAAGTTGTCCTTCACCTCCTTGGCGCAGACCGTGAGCAGGCGGCTCATTCCAGTCCCTCCGCAGAGCCGATGGCGCTGACGAACGCGTCTTCCAGGTTCTCTTTGCCGGTGCGGCTGCGGATCTCGGCCGGCGTGCCGGACAGGGCCACGCGGCCGTCCGAGATGATGACGATCTCGTCGCACAGCGCCGCCACCTCCTGCATCACGTGGCTGGAGAACAGCACGCACTTGCCGGCGTCGCGCAGGCGGCGGATGAGTTCGCGCAGCGATCGGGTGGCCATGACATCGAGGCCGTTGGTGGGCTCGTCCAGCACGACGTTGCGCGGCTCGTGCACCATGGCGCGCGCGAGGGCCACCTTGGTGCGCTGGCCCTGGGAGAAGCCCTTCGTGCGCCGGTCGGCGAAATCGCCGATCTCGAGCAGGTCGATCATGGACTGCACGCGGCGCGCCAGGTCTTCGCCGGCCAGCCCGTGCAGCGCGCCGTAGTAGGCGATGTTCTCCCGCGCCGTGAGCTGGGGATAGAGGCCCGAGGAATGGGGCAGCGCGCCGAGGCGGGCGCGCGCGCCCAGGCTGTCGGCGGTGACGTCGATGCCGTCGATGCTGGCGCTGCCGCTGTTCGGCTTCAGCACGGTGTAGAGCACCCTGAGCGTCGTCGATTTGCCGGCGCCGTTCGGGCCGAGCAGGCCGGTGATGCGGCCGTCCTCCGCGGTGAAGCTCACGTCGCGCACGGCCTGCACCTTGCCGAAGGACTTGGCGATGCTGTCCACGCGGATCATGGCCGGGGTCCGTTGAAGTCGAGGAAGAAGGGCATCGGCCCGAGCCGGGAGACGCAGTCGGCGTCCAGGTTCTCGATGCTCGCGTCGGCGATGAAATCGGCCACCAGCCGGGGCGTGCAGCCGTGGGGCAGCAGTCCGTGGCCCTGTCCGGGCCCCACCACGTGGCGGGCGTTGTCGTATTGCGCGGCGGCCCGGTCGCCCCAGGCCGGCGGCGTGACGGGATCGAACTCGCCGGAGAGCAGCAGCACGGGCACGTCGGTGTCCATCGGCTCGCGGAAGTCGGGGTCGATCGGACCCCGCGGCCAGTGGCGGCAGATCTCGCGCAGCATCTCGATCTGCTGCTCGCCCATGAAAGTCGCCCCCAGCGCCTCCCGGTCGATGTCGGCCTCGGTGACGAAGGGCATGTCCTCGGCGCACACCACCGAGTGGTGCATGCCGATGGCCAGCGACTCGACCATCGACGCCTCGATCATCATGACCTGCGCGGTCAGCGGACTCAGGTTGCCCCGGGCGCCCTCGTGGATGAGGTGGGGCAGCAGGGCGGCGCTGGCGGGCGCATAGGCCAGCAGCCTGACGGCTCCCGCCAGCTCCTGGTTGGAGAAGCGCCGCTCGGCCGGCTCGCCCGTCACGGGATGGGTCAGGGTGACGGCCTCGGGGCTGGCAGACAGCCGGTCGAGCAGGGCGGCGAACTCGGACTCCACGGCCGGGAAGCGGCTCGAACAGGCCTCGCTCTCGGCGCAGCGGTCGAAGATGTCGTCGACGGCCGCCTGGGCGAACAGGGCGATGTCCGGGCCGAGCACTTCGCCCGCGGGTATCACGCCGTCGAGCACCACCGAACGGGCGCGCTCCGGATAGCGCCGCAGATAGTGCTGGGCCACCCGGGTGCCGTAGGAGATGCCGTAGAGGTTCAGCGACGGGTAGCCGAGGGCCTCGCGCACGGCCTCCAGATCGCGCACGGCGACGCTGGTGGTGTAATAGCGCGGATCCGCGTCCAGCCCGTCCAGGCATTCGTTCACCAGCGGGCCGATTTCCTCGGGCTCGGGCACCTCTTCCAGCATGTCCTCGGATTCGGGGCAGGTGAGCCGAGCGGAGTCGCCGGTGCCGCGCTGATCGACCAGCAGGATGGGCCGCTCGCGGCGCAGGGCCTCGAAGGCGCCCCGGTAGGCCACGTAGAAATCGGTGGCCGCCTGTCCGGGGCCGCCGGCCAGCGGCACGACGGGATCCGCTGCCGGCTCCACCGACAGCGCGGGCACCACGGCGACCCGCAGCCTGATCCGGCGCCCGTCCGGGTCATCCGGATTCTCGGGCCGCTCCAGCGTGCCGCAGCGGGCCTTCACCGTCGGCAGACCCGGCCCGGCGTCCAGGCGGCAGTCCTCCAACGCCAGCGTGGCCCCCGCAGCCGGCCCGGCGGCGGCGAGGATGGCTGCGGCGCACGACAAAGTCACCGCGAGTGTCGTCAGTCGAAAGGGCACGGCCGCTCCCTGCAGTCCGCATGAAAGTGCGCAATACTGCGGGGCGTCCCGTCCGCTGTAAAGGCGGTTTCTCTTTGCTCCGGCTGGTCAGGCACTTAGAATGTGCGGCCTGCCGCCGCGTGCCACCCGGCCACTGTTGCCACGACGGCCAAACCGGGCCGGACCGGCCTGCACGGCTCGCGGCTACGGCACCTCGACTCCCGGAATTTCAGACCCTTTGCCATGGACAACGGACGTCACTACGAAGTCATCGTCATCGGCGGCGGCCACGCCGGCACGGAGGCGGCTCTCGCCGCCGCCCGCACCGGCGCGCGCACGCTGCTGGTGACCGACAACCTGGAGACGCTGGGCCAGATGAGCTGCAACCCGGCCATCGGCGGCATCGGCAAGGGTCACCTCACCCGGGAAGTGGACGCGCTGGGCGGCGCCATGGCCCGGGCCATCGACCGGGCCGGCATCCAGTTCCGCACGCTGAACGCCAGCAAGGGCCCCGCCGTCCGCGCCACCCGCGCCCAGGCGGACCGTGCGCTCTACCGCCAGGCGATCCGCGGCATCCTGGAGAACCAGCCCGACCTCACCCTGTTCCAGCAGTCCGTGGACGATCTCATCGTCGAGGGCGAGCGGGTGCGCGGCATCGTCACCCGGCTCGGGCTGCGGCTGACCGCCGAGACGGTGGTGCTCACCGTCGGCACCTTCCTCGGCGGCCGCATCCACATCGGCCGGGAGCATTTCGGCGGCGGCCGGGCCGGCGACGCCCCGGCGCTCCGGCTCGCCGAGCGGCTGCGGGAGCTGCCCATGCGCGTCGGCCGGCTGAAGACCGGCACGCCGCCGCGCCTCGACGGCCGCATGCTGGACTTCGGCCGCATGCAGCCGCAGCCGGGCGACGAGCCTGCGCCGGTGTTCTCCTTCCTGGGCAGCCGGGACGAGCATCCCCGCCAGGTGCCCTGCCACATCACCCACACCTGCGAGGCCACCCACGACATCATCCGGGCCTCGCTCGGCGAATCCGCCATGTTCAGCGGCAACATCGAGGGGGTGGGCCCGCGCTACTGCCCGTCGGTGGAGGACAAGATCCACCGCTTCGCCGACCGCGGCTCCCATCAGATCTTCGTGGAGCCGGAGGGGCTCGCCACCCACGAGGTGTACCCGAACGGCATCTCCACCAGCCTGCCCTTCGACGTGCAGGAGCGTTTCGTGCGCAGCATTCCGGGCTTCGAGCACGCGCACATCACGCGGCCGGGCTACGCCATCGAATATGATTTCTTCGATCCGCGGGATCTGAGTCCGAGCCTGGAAACCAAGGAAATTCAAGGACTTTTCTTCGCCGGCCAGATCAACGGCACTACGGGCTACGAGGAAGCCGCGGCCCAGGGGCTGGTGGCGGGCCTGAATGCTGCACGAAAAGTGCAGCAAAAATCGCCCTGGACGCCGGGCCGCGAAGCCGCGTACATCGGCGTGCTGATCGACGATCTGAACACCCGCGGGGCCAGCGAGCCCTACCGCATGTTCACCAGCCGCGCCGAGTACCGGCTGCTGCTCAGGGAGGACAATGCGGACCTGCGTCTGACCCCGGTCGGCCGGGAGATGGGCCTGGTGGAGGACGAGCGCTGGCGTCGCTTCGAGGCCAAGCGCGAGGCGGTGGAGCGGGAGCGCGGCCGGCTGCAGGGCTGCCTGGTGCGCCCGGCCGACGTGGCGGAAGAGGAGGCCGGTCGGCTGCTCGGCGGGTCGCTGTCCCGCGAGTCCCGGGCACTGGACCTGCTGCGCCGACCGGAGCTCGACCATGCCGCGGTCACGGCGCTCGCCGCCGTGGGCCCGGATACCCTCGACGAGACCCATCCGCCGGAGGAGGCGGAGCAGATCCGCCTGCAGGTGGAGGTGGGCATCAAGTACGAGGGCTACATCGAACGCCAGCAGCGCGAGATCGCCCGCCACGCCCGCCAGGAGCACCTGGCACTGCCGGCCGATCTCGATTACGCGGACGTGCAGGGGCTGTCCAACGAGGTGCGCCAGAAACTGGCAGCGGCGCGGCCGGCGACCATCGGCCAGGCCTCCCGACTGGACGGGATGACGCCCGCCGCCGTCTCGCTGCTGCTGATCCATCTGAAGAAACGCAGCCTCAGGCGCAGCGCCTGATGGAGCAGGTCCGGTTGGAGAAGGCCATGAATGCACTGAGAGCCATGGTGGCAGCGGCGGCATTGCTGCTGGCTGCCTGCGGCGGGTCCGGCGACACTGCCGGGGAGGCCCCAGGCGAGGCGGCGCGGCAGGCCGCAGCGCAGGCCGTCGACGAGGGCCCGAACTTTCTCCGCCGCGCCATCTCGGCCGAGCCGGAGTCGCTGGATCCCCACCTCGCCCGCAGCGTTCCCGCCACCAAGGTGCTGGGCGACCTGTTCGAGGGACTGGTGACCCTGGGGCCCGACGCCAGCCTGCAGGCCGGCGCGGCGACGGGCTGGGAGTCCGGCGACGACGGTCTCACCTGGACTTTCCACCTGCGCGAGGGGCTGACCTGGTCCAACGGCGATCCCCTGACGGCGGAGGATTTCGTCTGGAGCTTCCGCCGGCTCGTGGATCCCGCCACCGGCGCGTTCTATGCCAGCAACCTGGCGCCGGTCGTCGGCGCCCGGGCCATCATGGCCGGCGAGGCCGCCCCGGAGACGCTCGGGGTGGAGGCGCCGGACGCCCGCACGCTGGTCATTCGCCTGGCGCACCCGCTGGGCGATCTCCTGCACCGGCTCGCCCATCCCAGCGCGGCGCCGGTGCACCGGCCTTCGGTGGAGCAATGGGGCGACGATTATCCCGCGCCGAAGCGCCTGGTCAGCAACGGTCCCTACCGGCTGGTGGAGCGGATCATCGGCAGCCACATCGGCCTGGCGAAGAACGGCTTTTACCGGGACCCGCTGTCGGTGCCGATCGAGCGGGTGCGCTATTACCCGCTGGAGGACGCAACCGCCGAGTACAACCGCTATCGGGCCGGCGAGCTGGACGTCACGGCCCGGGTGCCGGCGCCAGTGTTCGCCGACGTGGGCATCGAGCGGCCGGGCGAGCTGCGGGTGGCGCCCTATCTCGGTGTCTACTACGTGGGCTTCAACCTGAACCAGCCGCCCTTCGCCGACGCGCCCGGCCTGCGCAAGGCCCTGTCGCTCGCCATCGATCGGGAGCGTCTCGCCGAGGCGGTCATGGGCCGCGGCGAGCGGCCCGCCTGGAGCTGGGTGCCGCCGGCCGTGCAGGACTATACGCCGCCCCGGTTCGCCTACGCACAGACCGGCGCCGAGGCCCGGGCGGAAGAGGCGCGCGGCCTCTACCGGGAGGCGGGGTACGGCCCGGACCGGCCGCTGGCCTTCCAGCTGCGCTACAACACGAGCGACGAGAACCGCCGCATCGCCGCCGCGCTGCAGTCCATGTGGCGGGAAGTGCTCGGCGCCGAGGCCGAACTGGTCGCCCAGGAGTTCCGGGTGATGATCGCCGAGACCCGCCGCGGCGACGTGCCGGGCATGTTCCGCGGCAGCTGGATCGCCGACTACGACGACGCGGGCAATTTCCTCTCGGTGATGACTTCGGGCAGCAGCGCCAACCAGTTCGGCTACGCCAACCCCGCCTACGACTCGCTGGTGGCCGCCGCCGTGCGCGAACCGGGCGGGGAGGAGCGCGCCTCGCTGTTCGCGAACGCCGAGAAGGTGCTGCTGGCGGACCATCCGGTCCTGCCGCTCTTCTTCTACGTGAGCAAGCACCTGGTGCACCCGCGGGTGCGCGGCTGGGTGGACAATCCCCTCGACTATCACTACTCGCGCTATCTGCGTCTGCGCGAGTTCGACCCCGAGACCGCGCCGGCCGCCGCCAAGCCCGACCCCGGAGACTGACCCTTGCTGCGCTATGCGCTGACGCGGCTCGCGAGCGCCATCCCGACGCTACTCCTGGTGGTGGCGCTGGCCTTCATGCTGGTGCGCGCCGCGCCCGGCGGCCCGTTCGACACCGAGCGCCGCCTCAGCCCGGCGATGGAACAGCGCCTGGCCGAGGCCTATCACCTGAACGAGCCGCTGCCGCAGCAATTCCTGCGTTACCTCGGCGGCTTGCTGCAGGGCGACCTCGGTCCCTCCTACCGCTACCGGCAGTCGGACGTGAGCGAACTCATCGCCGACGGCTTCCCGGTCTCGCTGAAGATCGGCGGCCTGGCCATGCTGCTGGCGGTGGCGCTGGGCATTGCCGCCGGGACGCTGGCCGCGCTGCGCCAGAACCGCCTCGTCGACCACCTGGTGATGGCGCTGTCGATGACCGGCATATCGGTGCCGAACTTCGTCGTGGCGCCGGTGCTGGTACTGATCTTCGCGGTCGTGCTGCGCTGGCTGCCGGCCGGCGACCTCGCCTCGCCGGCCCATTACGTGCTGCCGGTGATCGCGCTGGCGCTGCCCCAGCTGGCCTATATCGCGCGGCTGACCCGGGCCAGCATGATCGACGTGCTGAAGAGCCCCTACATCCGCACCGCCCGCGCGCAGGGGTTGTCGGAGCGCAGCATCGTGCTGCAGCATGCGCTGAAACCCACGCTGCTGCCGGTGGTCTCCTACCTCGGCCCGGCCACGGCGGCCATCCTCACCGGCTCGGTGGTGATCGAGCAGATCTTCAACCTGCCGGGGCTCGGGCGTTTCTTCGTGCAGGGCGCCCTGAACCGGGACTACACGCTGGTGATGGGCGTCGTCGTGTTCTACGGCGTGCTGATCGTGCTGTTCAATTTCGTGGTCGACCTGCTCTACGGGCTGCTCGATCCGCGGGTGCGCTACCGATGACCGCTGTCGCCGTACCCGGCGGTCTCGGCCGCCACGCGCTCGCCGCGCTCCGGCGCAACCGGGCGGCCGTGGTCTCGGCCTGCCTGCTCGGACTGATCGTGGTGCTGGTCATTGCCGGCCCCTGGCTGAGCCCCCACGACTATTACGAGACCGACTTCGACCGTATCCTTGCGCCGCCCTCGCTGGCCGGCGGCCACCTGTTCGGCACCGACGACCTGGGACGGGACCTTTTCGTGCGCACGCTCGCGGGCGGGCGCATCTCGCTCGCGGTCGGCGTCGTGGCCACCGCCGTCAGCCTTCTCATCGGCGTCGCCTGGGGCGCGGTCGCCGGCTATCTGGGCGGGCGCATCGACCACCTGATGATGCGCGTGGTCGACATCCTGTATGCGATGCCGTTCATGTTCTTCGTGATCCTGCTGATGGTGGTGTTCGGCCGCAACATCCTGCTGATCTTCGTCGCCATCGGCGCCGTGAACTGGCTGGACATGGCGCGCATCGTGCGCGGCCAGACGCTCAGCCTGCGCCAGCAGGAGTTCGTGGAGGCGGCCGAGGCGACGGGCGTGTCCACCTTCTCCATCCTGCGCCGCCACATCGTGCCGAACCTGCTCGGCGTGGTGGTGGTGTACGCCACGCTGACCATCCCCCAGGTGATCCTGGTGGAGTCGTTCCTGAGCTTCCTCGGGCTGGGCGTGCAGGAGCCCATGAGTTCCTGGGGATCGCTGGTGCAGCAGGGCTCCCGCCTGATGGAGACCGCGCCCTGGATGCTGGTCTTCCCGGGCCTGTTCCTGGCCACCACCCTGTTCTGCTTCAACTTCCTCGGCGACGGTCTGCGCGATGCGCTGGACCCCAGGGACCGGCCCCGATGAGCGTGCTCTCCGTCACCAACCTGGACGTCACCTTCGAGACCGCCGCGGGCCCGGTGGCGGCGGTGCGCGACCTGCGCTTCCGGCTGGACGCCCGGGAGACGCTGGGCATCGTCGGCGAGTCCGGCTCGGGCAAGAGCCAGTCGGTGCTGGCCATCATGGGCCTGCTGGCGGAGAACGGCCGCGCCGAGGGCAGCGTGAAGCTGGACGGCGAGGAGATCCTGAACCGGCCGGCGGCGGAGATGAACCGCGTGCGCGGCCGGCGCATCGCCATGGTATTCCAGGATCCCATGACCTCACTGAACCCTCATGTCACGGTCGGCCGCCAGCTGGCGCGGGTGCTGATGGAACACCGCGGCCGCTCCTACAAGGACGCGCTGAAGGAGGTGGAGCAGATGCTCGATGCCGTGCGGCTGCCCGCCGCGGGCCGGCGGCTGTCCAGCTATCCGCACGAGTTCTCCGGCGGCATGCGCCAGCGGGTGATGATCGCCGGCGCGCTGCTGTGCCGGCCCGAGGTACTGATCGCCGACGAGCCCACCACCGCGCTGGACGTCACCGTCCAGGCGAGCATCCTGGCTCTGCTGCGCGAATTGCGGGATGCCTTCGGCACGGCGCTGATCCTGATCACCCACGACCTGGGCGTGGTGGCCGGCAACTGCGACCAGGTGATCGTGATGCAGGACGGGCAACGCCGGGAGGAAGGCGCCACCGCGGAGATCTTCGCCAGTCCCCGGGATCCCTATACCCGCAAGCTGCTGGCGGCGGTGCCACGGCTCGACGAACGCACGCCGCTGCGCCCGGCGCTGGCAGCCGACGGGGCCGATGCGCTGCTGGAAGTGCGGGACCTGAGCGTGCGCTTTCCCCTGCCACGCCAGCAGCTGTTCGCGCGCCGCGAGTATTTCCGCGCCGTGGAGGACGCGGACCTGACGCTGGCGCCGGCGGAAACCCTGGGCGTGGTCGGCGAGTCCGGCTGCGGCAAATCCAGCCTGGCGCGTGCCGTGCTGCGGCTGCTGCCGGTCACCGAGGGCACGGTGGCGCTGCTGGGACGGCCGCTCGACCGGCTGGACCGTGCGCAGATGCGGGCCGTGCGCCGGGATCTGCAGCTCGTGTTCCAGGACCCGCTGGGATCGCTGGATCCACGCATGCCCATCGGCGAGATCGTGGCCGAGCCGCTGACCGTGCACGAGCGCGGCCTGCGCCGGGCCGAGCGTCGGGAACGGGTGGCGGCCATGCTGGAGCGCGTGGGCCTGGGGCCGGAGACCCTGTCCCGCTATCCCCACGAGCTCTCCGGCGGCCAGTGCCAGCGCGCCGGCATCGCCCGCGCGCTGGTCACCCGGCCGCGGTTGCTGATCTGCGACGAGGCCGTCAGCGCCCTGGACGTCTCGGTGCAGGCCGGCATCATCGACCTGCTGCTGTCGCTGCAGCAGGAGATGGGCCTCGGCATCCTGTTCATCGCCCACGACCTCGCGGTGGTGCGGCGGGTCAGCCACAGGGTGATGGTGATGTATCTCGGCCGCGTCGTGGAACGGAACCGGGCCGGCGACCTCTACGCCCGACCGCGCCACCCCTACACGCGGGCGCTGCTCGATGCGGTGCCGGTGCCGGACCCCGCCGTGGAGCGCCGCCGGGCACCGCCGCCGGCGGCCCGGGACCTGCCGGTGCCCTGGAATCCGCCCGCCGGCTGCGCTTACCGCACCCGCTGTCCCTGGGCCGTGGAGCGCTGCGCGGCCGAGCAGCCGCCGCTGCGGTCAGTGGGGGGCGGCGAGGTCGCCTGTCACCGGGCGGAAGAGCTCGATCTCTCCCTTGCCACCCTGGTTACCAGGCCTCTCACCAAGCCAGGGGAATCGGCAGCGGAAGACCGTTGACGGTCAGCAGGCCGTTGCCGTATTCCGCCTGCATGCGATAGTCGTCGCCGTCGCGGCGCAGCATGCCGGCCACGATCAGCATCTCCAGCTGCTCGGCGGCGCCGGGGGCGATGCTGCGCACCTGCTCCACCACGCTGACCGGGATACGCAGCTCCACGGTGCCGGTCAGCCGTTCCAACAGCTCCCGGGCTTCCAGCTGCGGGCCGGTATCGCCGCCGGCGGCCAGTGCGAGGTAGCTCGTGAGCCGCAACTCCCCGTCCGGCAGCGCGAGGCCGAGCTTGCGCAGATCGAGCACCGGTCCTGCCGCCACCAGCCGGGCCAGGTCCGGCTCCATGAGCCGGTACGCTTCCCCGGGCGGTATCTGCGAACCCGCTCCCTCGAGTGTCTGGATGGTCTCGGAGAGCGCCGCCAGGCTGGGCTCGTGGATGTTCTGCACCGCCAGCTCCAGCGTGAGAGAGACCGGTCCGGGCCCGCCGCCCTCGATGCGGGCCACGCGCAGTTCGGTGGTGCCGGAGAGGAGTTCGCCCACCACCTCGCCGTCGGAGGTCAGCCGGATGTCCTGCAGGGTGACGCCCGCGCCGTCTTCGGTGACGGCAACCGTGCCGATGGTCACCGCGGTCGGGCCCACCGGCAGGCCGTTTTCAGTGTAGCGCTGGACGCTGTCTCCCTCGATGTCGGCGACGCGCACCCGGGCCGTACCGCCGCCGGCGCCGTCCCGGGCCACCAGCTCGAAGCCGCCGACGCGCCCCCGGGTGTGGACGCGGCGGCCGTCGGCGCTGATGTCGGCATCTAGGCTCGCCGCCTCCCAGCTGATGCGCCCGTCGGCTTCCGGCAGTTCACGGGACCCGGCCTGCAGACGGAACTCCGCATGAGTGCTGCCGTCCAGCGCCATGCTGGTCACCAGGCGGCCGGGCAGAGGCACCGCATCCCGGCCGCTGCCGGGGTCCAGGCCGAACGTGGACACCGCCCGGGAGAGCCCCGGCCGGAACGGCGCGTCGGTGCCGCGGGGCAGCGGTCCGTGCTCGATGCGGGTGTCGATGACGATGGCCGGCTCGTCGGCGAACACCTCGCCGCCGGCCAGTTGGCGCAGCGCCTCCGTGGTGCGGGGGTCGGTGACGACGATGCGGTGGCGGCTGTCGCTGGAGAACCAGCGGCGGCGGTATTCCTCGGTCACGATGGCCATGCCCGGGCGACGGTCGGCGCCTGCATCCAGCCGCTCCTCGAGCTTGCGCTCGGTGAACGAGCCCAGGAACCAGGGCGCGGCCAGCAGCACGGCGAAGAGTCCGAGTACGAGGAAGAACAGGAATTTCTTCACGGCCGCTCCGGGCACCAGGGCAGGCCGCCGATGCTATCACAGCCCCCGCGCAGCCCCCGCGCAGCCCTGGTGCAGCCCTGGCGCGGCTCAGGCGGGGTGCGGGGTGCGGGACGGGCGCTAGAAATCGGCGATGACACTCACTACCATAGCGGCCTTGTTCCGACCCCCATCCATCACACGGGTATCAGCGTGCTCACACTGACCTTCAAGCGTGCGGCCCTGCTCGCCGCAGCCCTGCTCCCCCTGTCCGTCCCCTTCACCGCCGGCGCCGCAGGCGACGCGGAGCGGGGCGAGGCGCTCGCCTATACCTGCCTCGGCTGCCACGGCATCGAGGGCTACCGCAACGCGTATCCCTCCTTCCGCGTGCCGAAGCTGGGCGGCCAGCACCCCGAATACATCGTGGCGGCGCTGAAGGCCTACAAGGCCGGCGAGCGGCCACACGACACCATGAAGGCCCAGGCGAGTTCCTTTTCCGAGCAGGAGATGCAGGACATCGCCGCGTACTTCGCCAGCTGGGGCGAGGCGAAAGCCGAGCCGCAGCCGAACGTGCCGGAGGGCGCGCCGGAGAAGCTGTCCACCTGCGTGTCCTGCCACAGCGGCAACGGCATCAGCCAGTCGCCGGAGTGGCCGAACCTGGCCGGCCAGCACGAGAGCTATCTCGCCCACTCGCTCGAGCAGTACAAGGACGGCACGCGGGTGAACGCAGTCATGGCCGGCATAGTGACCGCGCTGACGCCGCAGGACATTCGCGCCCTGTCGGCCTACTTCGCCGAGCAGAAGGGCCTGTTCACAACCGTCGAAGACTAGCGCCGAGCACCGGCCCGCGCCGCACCGGGGCCAGCTAGCCGGACAGCGAACGGCGGAAATCCCGCGCCTGTCCGCGGATGGCCTCCAGTTCCTCGTCGCTCCAGCGGTCCAGGTTCTTCAGGATCAGATTCATGCGGCCCGTCCGGCGCAGCCGTTCCCGGTTGCGAGCGAGGAAGTCCCAGTACAGCAGCGTGTAGGGGCAGGCGTCCTCGCCGGTGCGCTGGCCCGGGTCGTAGCGGCAGCCGCTGCAGTAATTGCTCATGCGCCGGATGTACGCACCGCCGGCCGCGTAGGGCTTGGAGCCGACGATGCCGCCGTCCCCGTGCAGCGCCATGCCCAGGGTGTTCGGCAGCTCCACCCACTCCACGGCGTCCACGTAGACCGCGAGGTACCAGTCGCAGACCTCCGACGGCCGCAGCCCCGCCAGCAGAGCGAAGTTGCCGATCACCATCAGCCGCTGGATGTGGTGGGCGTAGCCGTTTGCGAGGGTGTCGCCGATGCTCTGCGCCAGGCAGTTCATCTCCGTGTCGCCGGTCCAGAAGAAATCCGGCAGCGGCTGCTCGTGGTCGAAGTGATTCAGGGAGCGGTAGGCCGGCATCTCCAGCCAGTAGATGCCGCGGATGAACTCCCGCCAGCCGAGGATCTGGCGCACGAAGCCCTCCACTGCGTTCAGCGGCGCCCGGCCCTCCCGCCAGGCATCCACCGCCGCGTCGATCGCCTCCCGTGGGTCGAGCAGCTTCAGGTTCAGGCTGGACGACAGCAGGGAGTGGTACAGGAACGGCTCGTCCTGCCACATGGCGTCCTGATAGCGGCCGAACAGCGGCAGGCGGTCCTCGACGAAAGACGCGAGTGCCTCACGGGCCTGCTCGGAGGTGACCGGCCAACAGAAATTCTCCGTGCTCCCCGGGTGGTCGGGGAAATGGCGCTCCACGGCCTCCAGCACGTCGCGGGTCACCGCGTCCGGCTCGAAGCCGGTCTGCGCCGGGAGATCGCCCGGCCCATTCCGCCCGAAGGCGTCCCGGTTGTCCGCGTCGTAGTTCCATTCGCCGCCCACCGGCTCGTCGCCGTCCATCAGCACGTCGTGACGCCGGCGCATCTCACGATAGAAATACTCCATCACCAGGCGCTTGCGGCCCTTCGCCCAGTCGGCGAACTCCTCGCGGGTGCAGAGGAAGTGGCGGTCGGCGAGCCATTCCACGGGCAGCTCGAGCGAGCCGCAGACCGTGTCCACCGCATGGCGCACACGCCACTCGCCCGGCTCGACCGCCACCAGGCGCCGGGGGCGGTAGCGCTTCGCCGCCGCCTCGATGGCGGCCGAGAGGCTGGCGATGCCCTCGTCGATATCCCGGTAGCAGACCCGGCGGCCGGACTCGCGCAGGCCGGCGGCGTAATGGCGCATGGCCGCGAAGAACACGGCGATGCGGTGCTTGTGGCTGGGCACGGCGGCGGCCTCGCCCGCCGTCTCTGCCATCAGGATCACGTCTTCGGTCGGGTCGGCCCCGGCGACGGCGGCGTTGTGCTCGTCCAGCTGGTCGCCGAGCACCAGCACCAGGTCCCGGCAGTTGCGCTCCGTCATTGCTCTCTCCGTCAGTCGGCCGCCACTCTAACTCGGGTGGCGGCGCGGTACAGAGGGCGTAGAATTGGTCAGCGCCTGCGCAAAGAGGCGGATGCCCGCCCGGCAGCCGGCTCGCGGCGAGCCGTCATTCCGATCCGGTTTCCGCGCCATTCGTAGCAGCCGGCATTCACAGCCATCACAGCACCAGCCATAACGCCGCCAGCCATCACTCCCTCAGCCATCACACCAGGAGCGACCATGGACAGATTCAGGGCCTACCGCATCGACAAGCAGGACGACGGCATCAGCGCCGGATTCGACGAGATCGGCCTCGACGACCTGGGCGAGGGCGACGTGGTGGTGCGGGTGGCCTACTCCACCATCAACTACAAGGACGCGCTGGCCGCGACCGGCACGAGTCCCATCCTCCGCCGCTACCCGCTGGTGGGCGGCATCGACCTCGCCGGCGTGGTGGAGCGTTCGGACGACGAGCGCTTCCCGCCAGGCACGGCGGTGCTGGTGAACGGCTGCGGTCTCGGCGAGAGCCACGACGGCGGCTATGCCGAGTACGCCCGGGTGAAAGGCGACTGGGTGGTGCCCATCCCCGAGAGCATTGACGCCCGGGAGGCGATGATGATCGGCACCGCAGGCTATACCGCGGCGCTGGCCGTCCATCGCATGGAGCAGAACGGCCAGGCGCCGGAGAACGGGCCGGTGGCGGTGACCGGCGCCACCGGCGGCGTCGGCAGCCTCGCCATCGACATGCTGGCGGGCCGCGGCTACGAGGTGGCGGCGGTCACCGGCAAGGCCGACGAGCGCGGCTATCTCGAGTCCATCGGCGCCGCCGAGGTGCTGCTGCGCGACGAG
>Ga0102938_10000718_pt1 | contig 24879 bp, 24 predicted proteins | sample SalPonR2_B_D2_MG_FD_84516 | JGI IMG/M metagenome (GOLD analysis project Ga0102938, IMG submission 84516) | Salt pond soil microbial communities from South San Francisco under conditions of wetland restoration - Salt Pond MetaG R2_B_D2_MG | ecosystem: Environmental > Aquatic > Marine >... | reverse complement strand
CGCGACCTCGCGATCGTGGACGACACGGTCGTGCTGGGCGACGAAGGCAGGGCCCTGCTGACGAGCACCCCGACGCCGATCGTTCTGGCGCCGCGCCTCGACGCGGGCCTGCCGGAAGATCTGGCTCCTGGCAGCGGCGACCTGGGCGTGATGCTGCCGTACACGCCGGTGCATCACCTGCTCTACGACGCCGGCGCGCCACCGCTGCTGGTGATGACCAGCGCCAACCGAGCGGGCGAGCCGATCGCCTACCGCGACGACGAGGCGCTGGAGCGGCTGGGCGGCCTGGCCGACGCGTTCCTGGTGGGCGACCGCGGGATCGCGAGACGCGTCGACGACTCGGTCGCGACCGTCATGGCGGGGCGGCCCACCCTGTTCAGGCGGGCGCGCGGTTACGCGCCCGCCCCCGTGGCGCGCCACGAGACGTGGGATCGGCCGCTGCTCGCGCTGGGAGCGGGGCTGAAGAACGCCGTGGTCCTGGCGACCGGCGGCTACGCGTTCGTCAGCCAGCACCTCGGCGACCTGGACGATCTGGACGTACTGCTGGCGTTCCGCGAGGCGATCGCCGATCTGACCGAGATGTACGACGTCGATCCCCGCGAGGCCGTGATCGCGCACGATCTGCACCCGGACTATCCGTCGACCCGCTACGCCGAGGAGCTGGGCGGACGGACGATCGCGATCCAGCACCACGAGGCGCACATCGCGTCGGTCGCCGCCGAGCACGGCGAGTGGGGCACGCGCCTGCTGGGCGTCGCGTTCGACGGTGCGGGGCTGGGGCACGATCGGACCGTCTGGGGCGGTGAGCTCCTTGCGGGCAGCGTGCTCGAGGGGTTCGAGCGCATCGGCCACCTACGCCCCGTACCGCTGCCGGGAGGCGATGCGGCCGCCAGGACGCCGCAGCAGGCCGCGGTCGGGTTCCTTCAGGAGTGCGAGCCGGAGCTGTGGCACCCGCTCCTGGACGAGCGCCGCACCTGGGTGGCGCAGGCCCTGATCGACGCCGGCGTGAACACCCCCCGCACCAGCAGCGTCGGCCGCCTGTTCGACACGGTCGCCGCGCTGTGCGGCTTCAGGGGCACGATGAGCTTCGAGGGCCAGGCGGCCATGGACCTCGAGGCCAAGGCGTGGCGCGCGACGGAAGCGCCCCGCTTCGCGCACGGCGAGATCGAGGCAGCCACCGCCGCGCGCGCGCTGGACGACGGCTACGAGCTGCCGTTCGAAGGCGACGTGTGGGACGCTGCGCCCCTGCTCGAGACCGTGCTGCACGAGCTGCGCGACGGCGCCCAGGCCGAGCGCGTCGCGCTCCGCTTCCACGCCGGGCTGGCCCGCGCGGTGACCACGGCGGTCCAGCGCACGGCGCGGCACCGCGCGTTCGACGCGGTCGCGCTGTCGGGAGGCGTCTGGCAGAATCGCCTGCTGCACGAGCTGGCCACCCTGGACCTGCGCCGAGCCGGCTTCGAGGTGTGGGCCAACCGAGCGGTGCCCCTGGGCGACGGCGGCATCGCGCTGGGTCAGGCGGCCCTGGCGGGGGCCCGGCGTGGTGGCGGATCGACCAGCAAACGCCCAGGATCCGCCGAGCCCGACGGAGGATGAACGGACTGCGGTCGCTGCCGTTCGGGTAGGAGTTTCGCGGACCCGACCGGCTCTTCCCCGTGTTGCGCTGAGGGGCGAAGGACCCGACCTCGGCCGGCGCCGCCCGCCGGCCGGAGCGATCTGCGAGGCTGCCGATCGGAGGCGACCATGAACGCCCGAATCCGCTCCGTCCCCTACTACTACGCCCGCGTGGAAGGCGATCCGGACGCCGCGTACGGTTGGCTCGAGGAGCTCGCCTCGGCCGAGGTCGACCTGCTGGCGTTCAGCGCGGTCCCCTACGGGCCGAACCATGTCGAGCTGACGATCTTCCCCGTCGATCCGAAGGCGCTGGAGCGCTCCAGCCTGGCGCACGACACCGAGCTCCTGGGCCCCTACCACGCCTTGCTGGTCCAGGGCGACGACCGCCTCGGAGCCCTGTCGGAGCTTCACCACGACCTGCGCGACGCCGGCGTGAACATCTTCGCCTCGACCGGCGTGACGGACGGGAAGGGCGGCTACGGCTACGTCGTGTACGTCCGCGAGCAGGACACCGAGGCGGCCAGCAAGGTGGTGAACGCGGAGCCGATCGAGTAGGAGCCGGGCGGCTCCCAGCCGCTCCCGGACGCGCCGATCGTGCGCCGTGTCGACCGCCTTCGCATCGGTGCGCGCGCTCGGGCGCCGGCAGCTCCGTTGGCGCTGGCCCGAATCCGGACACGCGTCCGGTCTCCGACCCACGGGTCTTCACCGCGCATCGCGACGTTGTATGGTCGCTTCATCGACAAATCGCTCGGCCTCGAGCGAAGCGCACGTGAGCTTCGTCCGAATGGAGGGTGTCTCCGTTGAAACTCGAACTCCGTGACGCCGTGAAGCGGTTCCGGACCGCCACGGCGTTGGATGGACTCACGCTCGAGGTCCAGGACGATGTCGACATGGTCGCGATCGTCGCGCCCACGGGATCCGGCAAGACGACGCTGCTGCGCGTGCTGGCCGGCCTCGACGGTCTGGACTCGGGATCGCTGAAGGTCCGCGGCGAGGACGTGACCGGTGTCCACGTCCAGAAGCGCAACGTATCGATGGTCTACCAGAAGTTCGTGAACTACCCGTCGTTGCGCGTCTTCGACAACATCGCCTCGCCGTTGCAGGTCGCGCGTCCGCGCATCGCGAAGGCGGAGATCGAGCGCCGGGTGCACGCCATCGCAGAGAAGCTCGGGATCGACATGTACCTCCGTCGCTATCCTCAGGAGCTCTCGGGTGGGCAGCGCCAGCGCGTCGCCTTGGCGCGCGCGCTGGTGAAGGAGGTCGATCTCGTCCTGCTCGACGAGCCCCTCGGGAACCTGGACTACAAGCTTCGCGAGGCGCTGCGTTCCGACCTGAAGGAGCTCTCTCGCGAACGCGACGCCCTGTTCGTCTACGCCACCCCCGAGCCGATCGACGCGCTCATGATGGCGTCGCACGTCGCCGTCCTCTCCGAAGGACGCGTGGTGCAGTACGGTCGTACCCGCGAGGTCCATGCCGTTCCGCAGCACGCCGAGGTGGGGCGCCGATTCAGCGAGCCACCGATGAATCTCCTCGCGTGCCGGGTCGAGGACGGGCACGTGAGCGCAGGCGACGCGTTCCGGTTTCGATTGGCCGACGCCCCGTCCGATGGGGCGTTTCTTCTTGGCATCTACCCGCACCACCTTCGGATCCTCGAGGATGGCCCTCCCAAGCCTGGCTCCGTGCGCATCGAGGCCCGTCTGGAGTTCGCGGAGGTCGTCGGGTCCGACGTCACCTTGCGTCTGGCGTACGAAGAGCACACCGTACTGGCGCTGAGCGACAAGATCCGCTCGTACCACCTCGACGAGACCGTGAAGGTCGACGTCGACCCGAACGACGTGTACCTGTTCGACGCTCGGAGCGGCGATCTGGTCCGCGCGTCGGTCCGGGGGAGGGACGCCCGTGGCTAGGATCGAGCTGTCAGGCGTGTCCCACCGCTACGGAAACGACGAGTGGGCGATCCGCGACGTGAACGTGGTCTGGGAAGACGGCGTCGCAAGCGCCCTCCTCGGGCCGTCGGGGAGCGGAAAGACCACCGTTCTGGACATCATTTCCGGGCTTCTTAGGCCGACCGAGGGGCGTGTCCTGGTCGACGGACGCGACGTAACCGGCCTGAACGCCCGCGAGCGCAACGTCGCGCAGGTGTTCCAGTTCCCCGTGATGTACGAGACCCTCAACGTGTTCGATAACCTCGCCTTCCCTCTTCGCAATCAGAGGATGCCCGAAGCCGAGGTGCGGCAGCGCGTCGAGGCGACGGCCGAGCTGATGGGTCTCACCGACCTCCTGCGCCGGAACGCGCATCGGCTCGGAGCGGCCGAGCAACAGCGCGTCTCACTCGCGCGCGGCATCGTCCGAAAGGACATCAGCGCCGTCCTCCTCGACGAGCCGCTGACGGTCATCGACCCGCAGGCGAAGTGGCACCTCCGGCGTCAGCTCAAGGCGCTCCACGAGCGGACGGGGATCACCATGATCTATGTCACCCACGATCAGCACGAAGCGCTCACCTTCGCCGACCAGGTGACGGTCATGAACCTCGGGGCGGTCGTGCAGACAGGCACCCCGACGGAGCTGCACGAGCGACCGCGCCGGCCGTTCATCGGCTACTTCATCGGAAGCCCGGGCATGAACCTGCTGGAGGCCGAGGTGGGCGAAGACGGCGTCAGGGTCGGCCCCTTGACGGTGGCCTACGAGCCCGGCGTCGCGAAGCGCCTCGCGGGTGAGGAGGCCTTGCAGCTGGGAATCCGCCCCGAGTACGTCGAGGCCTCGTCGCGCCCTCTCGAAGGCGGCACCGAAGCGATGGTGGAGGACGTCGACACGACCGGGCACAGCCTGATCGTGCACGCTCGTATGGGGGAGGCGCCCCTCAAGGTCACGATGGACGAAGCCGCCACGGTCGCGAGCGGCGACAGCCTCTGGATCCGCTTCCCCGCCGAGCACGTCAACCTGTACGCGGCTGGAGAGCGGATCGAGGTGAACGCATGAAACGCGTCGACCAGCGCGCATGGCTGTTCCTGATTCCTGCCCTCGTGGTGCTGTCGCTGAACGCGTTCATTCCCTTGATGACCGTCGTGAACTACTCCGTTCAGGACATTCTGCCGGGCCTGGGAGCGGTCTGGGTCGGATTCGACAACTTCGAGAACGTGCTGCGCGACCCCTCGTTCCGGGGGGCGCTCACCCGCCAGCTCGGCTTTTCGGCGCTGATCCTGCTCATCCAGGTGCCGCTGGGCATCCTGGTCGCGCTGGGCATGCCGAAGAAGGGCTGGCCGGCCACCGCCGCGCTCGTGACGATCGGGCTGCCGCTGCTGATCCCCTGGAACGTCGTGGGCATCATCTGGCGTGTCTTCACGCGAAGCGACATCGGCATCGTCCCGTTCCTGTTCGACCGCTTCGGCTACGTCTACAACATCGCCAACAGCCCGGCCGACGCGTACTGGACGGTCGTGATGATGGACGTCTGGCACTGGACGCCGCTGATCGCGCTGCTGGCCTACTCCGGTCTCAACGCGATCCCTGACGCGTTCTACCAGGCAGCCCGGATCGACGGCGCGACACGCTGGCGAACGTTCTGGGTCGTGACCCTTCCCCGCCTCCGCAACGTCCTGACGATCGGAATCCTGCTGCGCTTCATGGACAGCTTCCGCATCTACATCGAGATCTCGCTGCTGACGGGCGGAGGACCGGGGCGAACGACCGCGTTCGTGAGCGACCTGTTGGTGAACCGCGCCGTGGGCGGGTTCGAGTTCGGCTACGCCGCCGCCCTGTCGCTCATCTACTTCTTCATCATCATCGTCATCAGCTATCTGTTCTTCCTGGTGTTGACGAACGTGGGCACGTCCAGCCAGATGCAGGGAGGTGACGCATGAGACGCGTGTTCACCCCACGCAACGTGCTGATGGCCGTGTACCTGATCTTCCTCGCGGCGCCGCTCCTCTGGATGCTCAGCATGTCGTTCAAACCCAACGCCGAGATCCTCGAGACCCGGGCGTTGTTCCCGCAGACGCCCACGCTCGAGAACTACGCCGAGATCTTCACGCAGCCCGCGTGGCGGGAGTCGTTCGTGAACTCGCTGATCTACGTGGCCATGAACGTCGTGATCACCCTGATCGTCGCGATTCCCGCCGCCTACGCGTTCTCCCGCTACACCTTCCGGGGCGACCGCCACCTGTTCTTCTGGCTGCTCACGAACCGCATGGCGCCCGGTGCGGTGTTCCTGCTGCCGTTCTTCCAGCTCTACTCCAACATCGGCCTGTTCGACACGCATCTCGCGGTCGCGCTGGCGCACACGCTGTTCAGCGTCCCTCTCGCCATCTGGATCCTGGAGGGATTCATGTCGGGCATCCCGATGGAGATCGACGAAACCGCGTACGTCGACGGCTACAGCTTCCCCCGTTTCTTCTACCGGATCTTCATGCCGCTCATAGGCCCGGGCATCGGTGTCGCAGCCTTCTTCTCGTTCCTGTTCAGCTGGGTGGAGCTGCTCTTCGCGCGGACGCTGACGTCCACCGCGGCCAAGCCGATCGTGGTGCAGCTTTCGCGCAGCCTCGGCGCGGAGGGCTGGGACTGGGGCGTCATCGCCGCTGCCGGCGTGCTGATGATCGTGCCTGGCGCGCTGCTGATCTACTTCGTCCGCGACTACCTGGCCAAGGGCTTCGCCCTCGGGAGGGTCTGAGATGGCGCTCGATTGGATGTTCTGGACGTGGCCGTCGGCCGCTTTCTTCATCGGCCTCGCGCTGGCCATCACGTTCATGACGATCTGGGACGTCCGGTCCCCCTCCGTGAAGGTCAAAGGGTTCCTTCCGATTCCGTTCACGCGCGGCGAACGCTTCTTCATCAGCGTCGTCCTGTTCATCGCCGTGATGCTCATCTGGCTCGCCGTCACCGACGCCTCGCCGTTGATCGCCGTCGCGATCGGGCTCGTCGTCGATTTCGTCGTCGCGCGCTACGGCTGACGACCGACCCGCGCCTGAGAGGAGGTGGTACGCCAGACCGTCGAAGCGATCTCCTTGTTCACCTTGCCGATAGGAGTCCCATTCATCATGAACCGAATCGCCAGAACCTCTCTCCTCGCCGCGCTCGTGGCGTTCGTGGTCGGCTTCGCAGCCGCCCAGAGCTCCATGGACGAGCGGATGGCGGCGGCCGAGCGTTGGATCGACAGCGAGTTCGCGATCAGCGCCATCGACCGTGAACAGCAGCTCGAGGAGATGCGCTGGTTCGCCGAAGCGTGCGAGCCGTTCCAAGGCATGCAGATCACGTCGACCGCCGAGAACATCACGACGCACGCGTACGAGTCGGAGGTCCTCACGGAGGCGTTCGCCGACATCTGCGGCATCGAGGTGACGCACGACATCATCGGCGAAGGCGACGTCGTGGAGAGGCTTCAGACTCAGATCAACTCGGGCGAGGTCATCTACGACATCTACGTCAACGACGCGGACCTCATCGGGACCCACCTGCGGTACGGAAGCACGCTCAACCTGACCGAGTTCATGGCGGGCGAGGGTGCGGACGTCACCAACCCGTACCTCGACCTCGACGACTGGCTGAACCCGGAGTTCGGGCAGGACTACGAAGGCAATCAGCTCCAGCTGCCCGACCAGCAGTTCGCGAACCTCTACTGGTTCCGCTACGACTGGTTCACGGATCCGGATCTGATGGCTCAGTTCGAAGAGATCTACGGCTACGAGCTCGGTGTGCCCGTCAACTGGGCAGCGTACGAAGACATCGCCAACTTCTTCACGAACGACGTGCAGGAGATCGACGGCCGGGCCGTGTACGGGCACATGGACTACGGACGGCGTGACGTGTCGCTGGGCTGGCGCTTCACGGACGCCTGGATGTCGATCGCCGGTATGGGCGACACCGGTCTGCCGAACGGCGTGCCGGTCGACGAATGGGGCATCCGCGTCGACCAGTGCCACCCGGTGGGCTCGTCCGTCTCGCGCGGTGGCGCCATCAACTCGCCTGCCGCCGTGTACGCCCTCCAGACCTACATCGACTGGCTCGAGAACTACGCCCCGCCCGAAGCGGGATCGCTCACGTGGAGCGAAGCCGGCCCCGTCCCCTCGCAGGGACAGGTCGCCCAGCGCGTGTTCCAGTACATCACCTTCCTGTCCGACCCGGCCTTCAACGATCCTGCCAGCGCCGTCACGGACGACGAGGGCAACGTGCTCTGGCGCGTGGCTCCGACGCCGCACGGACGCTACTGGGACGAGGGCATGAAGGTCGGCTACCAGGACGCCGGCTCCTGGACGATCCTCAGCAACGTCGAGGGCGACCGCCGCAAGGCCGCCTGGCTCTGGGCGCAGTTCGCGAGCTCGAAGACCGTGTCGCTCCAGAAGTTCCTGGTCGGCCGCACGCCCGTCCGGAAGTCCACCGTCTTCTCCGACTACCTGACCGACCACGCCGAAGAGTACGGCGGCCTGATCGAGTTCTACCGCTCGCCCCAAGAGTCGCTGTGGACCGACTCCGGTCCCAACGTCCCGGATTACCCGCGCCTGTCTCAGCTGTGGTGGCAGAACATCGCCGACGCCATCACGGGCGAGGTCACCTCGCAGGTCGCGCTGGACCGCCTCGCGGAGCAGCAGGACGCCGTCATGGCCCGCCTGGAGCGCGCCGGCATGGCTACCTGCGGACCGATCATGAACGAGGAGCGGGACCCGGAATACTGGCTGTCCCAGCCCGGCTCGCCGAAACCGGAGCGCGGCCCCGAGCAGGGCATGACGGTGCCGTACGACCAGCTCCTGCAGGAATGGCAAGGCGAGTGACCGTTCGATCGACCTGAAGACCGCTCGCTGAGCGATCCGTGACGCCCGGATATCCTTCCATCCGGGCGTCACGCACGGCGTGTCGGCACGTCAGGAGCCGCGCCTACCAGATCCGCGTCCCCATAGACAAGGGACGATTCGTCATTGACAAGCGATACCGATCGCGTCAAGAATCGTGGCCGAAGCTGCCATCTCCCGCCGTGTCCGACGAACGGGATCTGGCCACCGCTCGTCTCGTCCGCAGGAGGTGCGACGTGATTCCAGCGCTCAGGAGCGCACAAACCCCCACCACTCGACGGATCGAGTGGCTCCGTGTCGTGATGATGTTCCTGTTGCTCATGAGCTTCGCCATGTATCCGGTGGAGCTGTTCATCATCGGGCACTGGCTCGACACGTTCCAGTCGTTGATCCCGTTCATCCTGACGGTGCCGGGACTGCTGTTCACCGCCTGGGTGTTCTTCTTCGACCGGTCCACCCCGTGGCTCCGCACGGCGTTCATCCTCACCATGTGGGCTTCGATCTTCGTCGGTCTGTTGGGCGGCTACTACCACTGGATCTGGAACATGTTGGACGTCGGTGGCGTCCAGTGGAACTGGGGCTACGCGATGGAGGAGTTCCACGGCTATAGGCCCGTCCTCGCGGCGATGGCCTACACCTACATGGGCATCACCGGTCTTGCCAGCATCTACCGGGCGGAATAGGAGACGGCGATGATCAACCGCTTGATGGAAGCCAAGACCGAGAATCAGCGACTCCTCGTCTTCCTCCAGCTCTTCTTCCTGTTCTGGACCGCGTTCGGGTTCTTCTACTTCGCGGTCGAGCACTGGGTCATCGACCACTTCCTGGACTCGTTCGGATCGCAGATCCCGTTCTACGTGGCGCTGGTAGGCTTCCCGCTGAGCCTCGCGCTGTTCTTCACGACGCGGAAAGCGGTCCGGCTTCCGTATACGGTGTGGATGGCGGTCACCATCGGGGTCGGCCTCCTGGGCGCGCTCTACCACCTGCTCTACAACGCCGGTGACGCCGGCGTGAGCGTGTTCTCCATCTCGGGCTTCTTCGAAGCGTTCACCGACCCCTTCCGCCCCGTGCTGGCCGCCCTGGCGCACGTGAACATCGGCGCCGTCGGAATCATGGTCGGCCTGACGATCCAGGACGAGTCGGCCGACGAAGAGTAGGACCACCTCGTCGCTCGCGTCCGCCGGACGCGACACGCCCGCTCACGAAAGGACTTCAAGATGCACAAGCTTCTCGCGATCCTCGCCCTCTCCCTCCTCGTTTCGCTCGGGATGGCGCAGCCCACCGTCGACGGCACCATCGCCGACGGCGAATACGCCTCGACCGTCGCCCACGAGGAGTCGGGCACGAACATGTACTGGACCGTCGAAGGCGACATGCTCTACTTCGGCATGACGATGGAGTCCAGCGGCTGGACCGGCGTCGGCTTCGCGCAGCCGGACGACGTCGCTCGCGGCAAGGCCGGCTACGACCAGTACATGTTCAACGTGGTGGACGGCACGCCCACGGCGCACGACATGTACCAGGAGGACGCACGCGGCGAGCCCGTGATGGACAGCGACGTCGGTGGGGCCGATAGCGTCGCCGAGTTCGCCGGCACGTACGAGGGCGAGATGTGGACCGTCGAGTTCGCCCGTCCGCTGAACACCGGCGAAGAGACCGACGCCGTGATCGTCCCCGGCGAGACCATGCTCGTCACGTTCGCGCACGGCACGACGATGGACCTCGACCGCCGTCACGAGCGCAGCTCGCGAGGCGGAGCGTACGTGATCGAGGACTTCGTCTTCTGAACACGGCCACACCGGCGCGATCGTGCGCCTGAGAGCGAATCGGAGAGGCCCCGCCGACCGGCGGGGCCTCGTCGTGCGTCCCGACCGCTCGCCACGGCCCCTTGGCCCCCTCCGGCCACGACGGAGGGGACAGCGTCCGTACGTGACCCGCCCGACTCGGCGGAGCGGCCGGCACGATGCACCATGGAGACGACGTCGGCGTTCGCGGTCGCGAACGCCCGACCCGGTTCCGGCTCGGAACCAGAAGGAGGCGCCCATGGCGTTCGCGAAGTCCGACATCCGGCTCAGAAGCCCTTCGTTCGGCTACCACGAACGGATTCCGCAACGACACAGCGGCGAGGGAGAGGACGTCTCCCCTCCGCTCGAGTGGAGCGCGGCGCCCGAAGGCACGGCCGGCTTCGCGGTGTTCTGCTTCGATCCCGACGCCCCGCTGATCCGGAACGGCCGCCACGGGTTCGTCCACTGGCTGCTGTACGGCATTCCGGGCAATGCCCGCAGCCTGGACGAAGGAACGCACGTCGGCGTCCGCGGTCGCAACGACTCCGGCGACGACGGCTACGGCGGGCCGATGCCGCCCGAAGGGCACGGCACGCATCACTACTACTTCTGGATCGTGGCGCTGGACGAGGCGTTGGAGCTGGAGCCCGGCCTCGACCTCGGCACGTTCCTCGACAAGGTCGAGCCGCACGTGCTGGGCATGAACCGGCTGGTCGGAACGTACAAGCGGGAGTAGTGGCCGGCGTGGCCAGCGACCGGTGGGTCGTTCTGCTCCGGGGGCTGAACGTCGGCCGAGCGAACCGCGTCGCCATGGCCGATCTCCGCGACGCCCTCGCGGTGGCCGGTTTCCCCGGCGCGCGCACCTACCTGCAGAGTGGAAACGCTGTCGTGGACGCGTCCACCGCCATGCCCCCCGACGATGCCGCGACGCGGATCGCCGAGGCGGTGGCTGCACGTACAGGTAGCCACGTCGTCGTGCGCGTGCTCGAGGCGGCCGCGTTGCAGCACGCCATCGACAACGATCCGTTCCCCACGGCGGAAGAGCGGCCGACGAGCCTGCACCTGTTCTTCCTGTCGGGGTCGCCATCCGACGACGGCCTCCGCCGGCTCGCGGAGGTCGCGGCGCCGACCGAAGCGTTCGCCTCGCGTGGAGAGCTTCTCTACCTCCACGCACCGGACGGGATCGGCCGGTCCAAGCTGGCTGCCAGCGTCGAGCGGTTCCTGGGCGTCACGGCCACCGCCCGCAACTGGCGCACCGTCACGAGGCTGTCCGCGCTGGCGACGGACGATGCTGGGCCCCACCGGGACCACGCGAACGGTGCCTTCAACCGTGCGCGCTGAGCAACGTCCGCCGGAACACCAGAAGTGCCAGGAGGAGCAGGCCGGCCGCGAATCCGGTCAGTACCCACAGCTCCACGGCGATGTCCGCCGGACCGGCGCCTGCGCCCACCACCCGCATCAGGGCACCCACGGCCCACGCGTGCGGCGTGGCGTGGCCGATCGACCGCAGGGTGGGTCCCACGATCTCGAGCGGCCACATGCAGCCGCCTAGCATGCCCAGCACGATCCCGAGCGGGGGCGCTAGCGCGGTGACCTGTTGCGGCGTGCGCGCCAGCGAGCCCAACACGATCGACGCCCCGGTCGCCGTCAGCGCGAACGACGTCACGATGGCGGCGACCGCGACGGGATGGCCCCAGTCGACGCCGAACAGGACGGCTCCGACGACGACGATCAAGCCGGCCTGCAGCAGCGCCACCAGAAGGCGGTAGCCCCACTCGCCCAGCAGGACGGCGGCGGCTCCCGTCGGCGCCGCGAAGGCGCGGTGCGTAACGCCCCGCTCCCGGTCGGCGGGCAGGCCCCAGGCCGCGACGAGCGTGTTGATGAACATGAACAGCACGAGGTAGGCGGGCGCCGAGTAGGCGAAGCCGCTGGGCAGCGTGCGTCCGGCGACGCCGACCGTCTCGGCGACCACCTCGGTCCCTCCGAAGGTCGGCATCGCCTCGCTGGCCGCGAGAACTGCCTCCGGAGCGATTCCGGCACGATTCGCCACCACCCGCACGCTCCGCAGCGACGCGCCAACCTGCGCGATCGCCTGCGCCACGGCGGTGCGCACCTCCAGCGGAGGCATTCCGGACGGGTCGACGTGGAACGCCACCTCGACCGTCTCGCCAGCGCTGAGTCGCACGTCCGCGTCGGCCGGGATCTCGACGCCAGCGACGTGGATGCGGCGACGGATCGACGAGGTCATCGCGTCCACGTCGCCGAGTCGCGTGAGGTCCAAACCGGGCTCCGCTTCGAGCGTCGCCACGAGCCGGGCGACCGGCCCGTCCTCGACGGCGGGCGCCACGAGGGCGACCGGTCGACCGTCGCCGCCCGCACCGCCCGGGGTCGAGACGCCGATGATCAGGATCAGCAGGAACGGCACCGCCACGATGAACACGAGACCGGTCCGGTCGCGGGCCAGCCTCCGAAGGTTCGCCACGAGCAACGCGCCGATCACCCGCGATGCCGGCGTGCGTGCCCCGCCTCGCCGGCTCACGTGGTCGTCCACCGTCTCAGGCCGGGGACCGCCACGGCGAACGCGACGGCCGCGAACACGAGGATGGCCGACACCGGACCGAGGACGGTGAGCACCCCGCCGCCGTCGGCCGTCAGGGTCATGAACCCCTGGAGAGCCCAGCCGTTGGGCGTGAGGCGCGCGATCTGCTGCAGCGCGGGCGGCAGGTCGCCCACGAACAGGAAGCTGCCGCCCAGCATCGCGAACACGAACGCCACGATGGAGACGAACCCGTCTGCCTGGGTTTCGGTCTGCGCGTAGACGGACACCACCGTGGTGATGGCCAACGCGGCCGCAACGAACGCGAGCAGCAACGCCACCACGGCGAACGGATCTCCCCACGTGGCGCCGAACGCCAGCGCCGTCACGCCCCAGACGACGCACATGCTGACGAACCCCAGGACCGCCACGGCCAGCCCCTTGCCGGCGATCACGGCCGCGACGGGGACGGGCGCGGCACGCAACCGTGCCAGCGTTCCCGCCTCCGCTTCGGCCAGCAGGCTGCGAGGCGCAGCGCCGAGCAGGAAGAACACGAACAGCATCGCCATGCCGGGCCCGAAGTAGCTGGCGGAGGAAAGCGCGCTGGGCCCGGTCGAGGCGTCGACCAGCTCGATCGGCATCGGCGCGGCGGCGACCTCCTCGGCCAGCGCGCCCATGTCGATCGCCTCGATGTCGCTCGCGTCGAGGTCGAGGCCATCGAAGCTCGTGGGCCGGAACCCGTTCGCGTCGAACGCTTCCGGACCGAACATCGTCGTCATCACGCTCAGTCCGACCGCCTGTCCCACCCCGGCGACCTGCGCCGCGAAGTTCTGCGCGACCGACGTCGCGATCTCCCCCGCGATCCGTGCCGTGGGCGAGCGCAGCACCGTGATGCGCTCCATCCCGTCGTGAATCACGAACGCGGCGCTCACCGATCGCTGGGCGACGGCCGCCTCCGCCTCGTCACGGCTTGCCAGGGGAACGGTCGTGAACACGCGCGTCAGGTCTTCCGAGCCCAGCACGTCGTCGACGAAGAGCGCCGCGATCTCCCCGCCATCGAGGTCGACCACCCCGACGTCGGCGCGGAAGGCGTCCCCGCCGCCGCCGGTCGCGACGGTGATGATCACCGCCATCGCCACGGGCGCCAAGAACCCGACCACGAGGGCCGAGCGATCCCGAAGGCGACCTCGCAGGTCGCGTCCTGCGACGAGGAGGGCCACCCGTACGCTCACCCTCAGGCCGAACCTCGGGCTCACCCTCAGTCCCTCAGCGCCTTGCCGGTGAGGTGAAGGAACACGGCCTCGAGGTCGGGCTCGATCACTTGGACGCCGTTCACGCGCACGCCGGCCGCCTCGGCCCGGTCCAGCAGCGCGGGCAACAGGGCACGACCGTCGTCGGCGAGGAGGATCACGCGACGGTCGACTGCCCGCGCCTGGTGGACCGCCTCGTGCTCGCCGAGGGCCTCCGCCAGCGCGACGGCGTCACCGTCGACGTCCAGCTCGACCCGGTCCGCCTGCCCGATCCTGTCCACCAGCTCACGGCGCGACCCCTCCGCGATCAGGCGGCCGCCGTCCATGATGCCGATGCGGTCGCAGACGCGCTCGACCTCCTCCATGTAGTGCGACGTGTACAGGAGCGCCATGCCCTCCCGATTGAGCTGCGTGACCCGCTCCAGAATCGCGTTCCGGCTCTGCGGATCGACGCCGACGGTGGGCTCGTCCAGCACCAGCAGGCGGGGGCGGTGGAGCAAGCCCGCGGCGATGTTGATCCGTCGCTTCATGCCGCCCGAGTAGGTGTCGATCCGCTCGTCGGCACGGTCTTGGAGCTCGACCAGCTCGAGCACCTCCTCGACCCGCGCCGTGAGCTCCGATCCTCGCATCGCGTAGAGCCGCCCGAAGAACCGGAGGTTCTCCCGCGCCGTCAGGTCCGGATAGAGGGCGATCTCCTGCGGAACGTAGCCGATGCCGGCCTTGACGGCCATCGGCGCTTCGGTCAGCGTGGCTCCAGCGAGCGTGACCACGCCTGCGTCGGCCTCGAGGAGCCCGCAGAGCATCGAGATCGTGGTCGTCTTCCCCGCGCCGTTGGGCCCCAGCAGGCCGTACGCCTCTCCCGGGGCGATCTGGAACGATACGTCCTGCACGGCCGTCGTGCGACCGAAGCGCTTCGTGAGGCCGACGCACGAGACCAGGCGCTCGCGTGGTGCGTCGGGCTGGTCGACGCGGGCGGCCGGGGAGGAGGGCGGCGGTGAGCTCGAACGCGTCGCGTCATTCACGTGCACAGCGTAGACCAGCCGGCACGCGCAGGCCCGCGCACCTGCGCCAGCATCCAGCGGAAGCGTCGCGGCAGCCACGCGCCCTGCTCCGTCGGCTGGAGGAACGTGACGAGAACCCTGGCCTCAGACCTCCGGCCGCGCCACCCACGCCGCCCAGCCGACGTGATCGCGCTCCCAGCGGAGGTACCGGTCGCGACCTTCGGCGATGCCGGCCAGCAGCTCGGCACGCTCGGGGTGGCCCGGGTTCGCCTCGGCCCAGTCGTGCGCCGCCGTCCACCAGGCGCTTACGTAACGATCCCAGTCCGAGCGCGACGAGCCGATCATCGCCGTCACGCTCAGTCCCAGGCCAGCGAGTCGCTCGTGGACGCCCGACAGGCCGGGAAGCTCGGCGATCTCGGCGTCCGCGTCGGCCGGCACGTGCTCGAACGGGCGGGCCAGGTAGCGATCGCCGACCACGAGCCGTCCTCCCGGCCGAAGCGCGGCCCGCATCCAGCGGACCGCGGCGTCGAACCCTCCGAGCGCGAACGGCGCGCCGAGGCACGCCACGACGTCGTAGCCGGCGGGATCGGGCGCGAACGCGTCGGCCGGACCCTCGATCATCGTGACCAGCTCGTGGACGCCGTCGCGGCGCGCGCGCTCGCGAGCCTGGGCCACGAACGCGGGGTTGACCTCCAGGCCGGTTCCGCGCGCGCCGTGCAGCACGGCCCACCGTCGCAGCAGCGCCGCCTTGCCCGCCCCGACGTCCAGGACGCGCGTGTCGGCGCCTACGCCGCACGCCGTCGCCAGCACGTCGAGGGCGCCCGGATCCATGGGGTTCTGCAGATCGAGGTCGCGCTCGACCAGGGCGAAGAACGTGTACGGGTGCATCGTCCCAGCGTGCCCGCTTCGCTCCCCGCCGGCAAGGGACAGATCGGCCCGCTCCGCGGGCGGCGCCCCTACGCCAGGCGCTCGCGCAGGCCGGCCAGGTAGCCGGCCGACCAGGCCGCGGTGGTCGGTCCGTCGGGCACGTACGCGAACGGCTCGACGCTGACGTAGCCGCGGTACTCCAGCCGCGAAAGGGCGTCCAGCACGCCTGCGAAACGGTCGTCGCCCTGCCCTGGGGCGCGACGGTTCGTGTCGTTCAGGTGCACGTGGGCGATCAGCCCGGTGGGCAGCCAGCGCTCCAGCAGCGTAGGCACGTCGTCCGCCTCGGCGCCCCGCGCCGCCTTGCAGTCGATCATGGTGCGGAGCGACGGCAGGCCGATCGCCTCGACCAGCTCGGCGGCCTCCGCCACGGTCGTCACGAAGTTCGCTTCCGGCGGCGCCAACGGCTCCAGGCAGTAGGTGACGCCGGCCCGGCCGGCCGCCTCGCCGGCGCGCGCCAACGCGTCGCGGGCCCGCTCCCGGTCGCCGCTGGCGTCGCCTTCCGAGAGGCGCCGCTGCCCCGGCGAGCCGTGCACCAGCACACGTCCACCCAGGTCGGCGCACAGCTCGATCAGGCCGTCGATCACCTCCAGCGTGCGGGCGCGCACCTTCGGGTCTGAATCGGTGATCGACAGGCCCTCGGGCGTGACCAGCAGCCAGTGCAGCCCGCCGATCTCGAGCCCAGCGTCGGCGGCGACCGTCCGAATCTCGTGCCGCTGACGGGCCGGCATGCGGTGCGGTTCTTCGCCGAACGTGAACGGAGCGAGCTCCAGACCGTCGAACCCCAGCTGCGCCGCCAGGGCGCACTGCCGGGCGAACGGGAGCTCGCGCACGACCTCGTTGCACAGAAGCGTCTTCATCGTCACGCGGGCCTCACCCCTTCCCGTCCTCGGAGCTCTTGGGCGTGACCCTGTCGGCCAGCTTCCGCATGCGCCGCACGAACCAGTCGCTGCCCAGCAGGAAGGTGATCGCGATCAGGATCCACAACGCCGCGCTGATCGGCCGGGTGAAGAACGGCGTCAGGTCGCCGTCGGACAGCACCAGACCGCGACGCAGGTTCACGTCGAGGATCGGGCCCAGCACCACGCCCAGCACCAGCGGCGCCATCGGAAAGCCCAGCTGGCGCAGGAAGAACCCGAGCACGCCGAAGCCCAGCATCACCCACACGTCGAAGAGACGGCTGGTGATCGCGTACGCCCCGACGACGCAGAGCACGAAGATGATCGGCATCAGCTTCAGGTACGGCACGCGCAGGATCAGCAGCAGCGGCTTGGTGAGCGCCAGGCCGTAGATCAGGATCGCGAGCGAGGCGAAGAACACCATCGCGACGACCTCGAACACGAACGTGGGGTTCTCGATCATGATCAGCGGGCCGGGACGAACGCCGTGGATGAACAGCGCCGCCAGCAACACCGCTGCGGGGGCCGAGCCGGGAACGGCCAGGGTGAGCACGGGGATGATCGCGCCGGGCACGGCGGCGCTGTTGCCGGTCTCGGCGCTCATCAGCCCCTCGATCGAGCCGTCGCCGTACTCCTCGGGCTTGCGGCTGAAGTTGCGGGCCAGGGCGTAGCTCACCCACGACCCCATGTCCTCTCCGACGCCGGGGATGAGCCCCATGAACGTGCCGGTGAGGCCGGAGCGGATGATCGTGACCCAGTGGCGGAACACCTCGCGCAGGCGGGGCACCACCGAGTCGGTGGCGTTCTTGACCGCCTGGTACGCAGGGTTCTTCATCACCCAGAGCACCTCGGTGAAGCCGAACACGCCGACCAGGACCGGAAGCAGGCCGAAGCCGCCGGCCAGGTCGGTGACGCCGTACGCGAAGCGCGGGTAGGCGTAGATCGCCTCCTGGCCGACCATCGCGACCAGCAGACCCAGGAAGCCGGAGACCCAGCCTTTCAGCGGGTCGCCCTGGGCGGTCAGGCGGCCGGCGACGACGACGCCGAACACCGCCAGCCAGAAGAACTCGTACGACTGGAAGCTCAGCGCCCACTCGGCCAGCAGCGGAGCGAAGGCGGCCAGCGCCATCATGCCGATGATCGTGCCCAGGAACGAGCCGGCGGTGGAGATGCCCATCGCCCTGCCGGCCAGGCCGCGCCGAGCCAGCGGAAAGCCGTCCAGCGACGTCGCGGCGTTGGCGGGGGTGCCTGGGATGTTCAGGAGGATCGCGGAGCGGCTGCCGCCGTAGATCGCGCCGACGTACATGGCGATGAGGATCAGGATGGCGTCGCCGGCGGCGAGCTTGAACGTCAGCGTGGTGAGCAGCGCCAGCCCCAGCGTCGCGGTCAGGCCGGGCAGCATGCCCACGGCGATGCCCAGGAGCGTGGCCCATGCGACGCTGAACAGGGTGCTCCAGGTGGCCATCGTGACGATCGCGCCGAAAAAGTGCGTCAGGCCTTCGAACACGCGTGCGCTCCTAGGGAAGACGGACCAGGAAGATACGTTCGAACACGAAGCCTACGGCAAGCGCGACCACCGCCCCCTCGAGAACGGCGAAGGCGACGATGCGCGTCAGGCTCTGCCGGCGTTGCGCCGAGCGGGACTCGAACAGCACGACGAAGCCGGTGACGAACAGGAAGGTGGCCCAGCGGAAGGGGAGCCAGCCGACCAGGACGAAGCCGTAGCCCAGCGTCGTGGCGATCGCCAGCGCCAGACGTACGGGATGGGCCTCGGCGCTCGGAGGGGGGGCGGCTTCCGCCGCCCCCCGCGTCCGCAGCGTCCGGACGAGCATGATCACGCCGAAGAGCGCCAGGACCACCCCCAGCACGCCCGGAACGATGCCGGGCACGGTGTACGGATTGATCCCGAGGTTCTCGAAGCGCGGCATGCGCAACGACTCGGCGAGCACGCCCACACCGAGGGCGATCAGGATCAGCGAGGTGGTGAGATCGGCGCGCGCCATGATCGGACTCGGGCGCCTCCTTTCCGGTGCGCCGGTCTACTGACCTTCGCCGGGGCGGGGAATGCCCAGCGTCGAGGGATCGTTGGGAGCTTCGCCCGCGTCGTAGAGCGTCCAGGCGTTGCTCTGCACCATCGGGAAGGCGGCCTCGCGGGCCTCCTCGCCGTAGAGCGGATCGAACAGCGAGCCGCGCTCGGAGGCGAAGCGCTGCAGCACCTCGGACTCGGCGATCTCGTTCTCCCAGATGTCGTTGAACGTCTCGACGCACGCCTCGGGAACGCCCTTGGGCACCCAGATGCCGAAGTAGTTCGTGGCGGCCTGGAGCTCGGGCAGCCAGTCGGTGATGGGCGGAATGGTCCCGTAGCCGTCGATCTCGAGGGCCTCGCTCCCGACGACCGCCAGCGGGCGCAGGCGCTCGCCGCGGATCATGTCGGCCTGCTCGCCGGCGAGCTGCGTGGTGACCTCGGTCTCGCCCGCCACGGTGGCGATCACGGCCGGGTTGCCGCCCTCGTAGGTGACGTGGCGGTACTCGAAGCCGGCCTCGGTCGCGATGAGCTCGATCGCGTTGTGCCCGGCGGACGATTGGCCGGCGGTGGCGACGGTGACGGTGGTGTCCTCGTCACGGAATGCGGCCAGCAGCTCTTCGAACGTCTGGTACGGGGCGTCGGCGTTCACGCTGACGACGGACACGTTCGCGACGGTGAGGTAGAGGTGCCAGTCGTCGAGGCTGGTGTCCAGCGTTCCCAGAACGGGGTAGGTGCCGACGTCGGACGCGGCGCCCGAGGCCCACGTCGTGCAGTCGTGCGGCGCGTCCAGCGCGTTCTTCGTCCCGATGGCGCCCGACGCGCCCGGCTGGTTCACCACGACGACGCTGCTGCCGAGGGCGTCTTCGATCTCGGCCGCGACGACGCGCACCATCGAGTCGGTCGCGCCGCCGGCGGACCAGGGCACGATGATGGTGATGGGGCCGTCGGGGGTCCAGCCGTCCTGAGCGGCGACGGTCGTGACCGCGCCCAAGGCGAGCAGAACGATCAGGAAGCTCACGAGTCGTTTCATGCGGTTCTCCAGTTCCAGAACGGTGCGACGAAGGGACGTTCGATCTTGCACGCGGGGCGCCGTCGCGGGGGCGCGCGTGCCCGGCCACGGAGGCTCATGCCGCGGCGTGCTCCAGGCGGACCGGACGGCCTTCGCGCACCGAGCGGTAGATCGCCTCGACAAGCTCGACGGAGCGGAGGCCTTCGCCCCCGTCGATGGCGGGGGGTCTGCCCTCGTCGATGGCGGCCAGCACGTCGGCGTACTGGCGCCGGTGGTTCTCGAACGAGATCGCCATCGGGTCGGCGGCGCCGCCGGTCGCGGCGGAGCCGTAACGTCGCAACATCCGTGCGGCTTCCTCCTCGTCCGTGTCGCGAACGTCCCAGCGCACCAGCGCATCGTCGCGAACCGTGACGGAGCCCAGCTCGCCGTGCAGGTCGAGCTCCTTCGGACGTCCCGGCCAGAGCGAGGTGGCGGCCGCGATCTGGCCCAGCGCGCCGCTCCGGTAGCGGAGCACGGCGACGAGGGTGTCCTCGACCTCGAGTCGCTGGTGCGCAGCCGTGGCGGCGTACGCGAACACCTCCTCGACCGGTCCCATCAGCCAGAGCAGCAGGTCGACCTGGTGGATCGCCTGGTTCATCAGCGCGCCGCCGCCGTCCAGGCGCCAGCTGCCGCGCCAGTCGGCCGAGTCGTAGTACGCCTGGCTCCGGTACCACTTGACGTACGCGTCGCCCTGCACCAGGCGTCCCAGCGTGCCGGCCTCGACGGCCTGCTTGAGCGCGACGTTGGCGTCGGCAAAGCGGCTCATGAAGATCGTCGCGAGCCGCACGCCGGCCTGGTCGGCGGCGTCCACGATCGCTTTGGCGCGCTCGCTGGTGACCTCGAGAGGCTTCTCCACGACGACGTGCTTGCCGGCGCGCGCGGCGGCCACGGCCGGCTCCATGTGGGCGCCGCTGGGCGTGCAGACCGCCACGACGTCGACGGCGTCGTCCGCCAGCAGCGCGTCCAGGTCCGGGTACGCCTCGGTCCCGTGCTGCTGCGCGAACGCGCGGGCGCGCTCGTGCGTGCGGCTCGCGATCCCGACGAGACGGGCGTTGGGAAGACGCGACACGGCGTCGACGTGGGCCGCGGCGATGTTCCCCGCCCCCACCACCGCGACGCCGTGCGTTCTTGCGGTCGCCATCTAGTCGGCCCCCTTCGCCGCTGCTGCCAACGCTGCGCGGGCCGCCTCGACGCACGCCAGGGCGGCCTCGTGCCTGGCGAGGTGCGCCGGATGGTAGTGGGGCTCGAGCACGACGGATCCCGCGTAGCCGCCCTGCGACAGCGCCCTCAGCTGCCCGTCGTAGTCGACGTCGCCCTCCCCCAGCGGGACGAACGACGGCTCGCCGTCGGCGTCCAGCACCAGGTCCTTCAGGTGGACGTGCACCAGCCGGAAGGCGCCGACCGCGTCGAAGCCCCCCGGGTACGGATCGCGCTCGCCGCCGGCCAGCGCGTTTCCGGGGTCCCAGAGCGCGCCGGCGCGGGCGCGGAGGTCGCCGGGCAGCCGCTCGTTCAACAGCGCGCAGATCCGGGCCAGCTCACGGCCGGTCCCGACCAGGCATACCGGCTCGTTCTCGATCGCAAGCGTGACGTCGTGAGCCGCCGCGACGCTCGCGGCGCGGGCGAACGCGTCGACCAGCCGGTCGTCGACCTCGGCGGTCCACGGCTCGTCCCAGAAGGTGAACACCCGCACGTACGGCGCGCCCATCCTCGTCGCCACGGCGCACGCCCGGTCGAGCAGCTCGAGCTGGGCGTCGATCGACTCGACGCCCTCGAGCGCGAAGTCGGCCGCGAGTCGCCGCGGACGCTCGTCGATGGGCGACTTGAACACCGGAGAGGCGATCGCGGTCACCGACAGGCCCGCGCCCCTGACGATCTCCGAGGCACGGTCCACCTCCTCGTCGCTCCACTGCACGACGTTCTTGCCCCACGCAAGCCGGAGCTCGACCAGGTCCAGACCCCAGGAGCGCACGTGCCGGCACGCCTCCTGAAGGTCGTCGCCGACCTCGTCGGTGATGATGCCGAGCGGGATCATGAGGCGACCCCGCCGCGGCGACGAACGTTTGATACGATCACGTTAACGATACCAGGCATCGCACCATCCTCGATCGGTCGGCTCGTCGATCCTCGAAACACGGTTCGCTCCCGACGGTAGCACGGGCCTGCGGGACGCATGACCCAGCGGGGGCCGGCGCTCAGCCCGGAGAGAGCCGCGACGCCGAGGCGCGATCGAGGTACGCCGTCGCGTGCGGCGCCCGCCGGAGCACGGAGGCGGGGCAGCCGTGGTCGACGGGGCCTTCGAGCGCCGCCCGGACCGCCTGGGCCTTGCGCTCCTCGGGTGCCACGACGTTCAGCCGGCCGGCGTCCAGCAGCGTGGGGATCGTGAGGGTGATGGCGTGCGTCGGGACGGCCGCGAGCTCGTCGAAATGGCCCTCGCCCACCTGCTGCAGGCGGCTGGTTTCGTCCAGACGCACGACCCGGGCGGGCTCCGGATCGTCGAACCGGGCGAAGGGCGGATCGTTGAACGCCAGGTGGCCGTTCTCGCCGATGCCCATGCAGCACAGGTCGATCGGCGCCTCGCGGAGCCGCGCCGCGTAGGCCGCGATGGTGGCGTCGGCGCGGCCCGAGTCGCCGTCGATGCCGTGGAAGCGGCCGATGCCCAGCGGAGCGACGAGCTCGCGCCGCAGGAACCCCCGGAAGCTCGCGGGGTGCGCCTCGTCCAGCCCCAGGTACTCGTCCATGTGGAACGCCTCGACCTTGCCCCACGCGACGTCCCCCACCTCCCTCAGCGCCTCGAAGAAGGCCAGCTGCGAGGTGCCGGTCGCGAAGATCGCGCGTGCTCGGCCGGCGCGCGCGATCGCGTCGCGAAGCGCCGCCGCCGCCGTGGCCGCGGCGGCCCGTCCCGCGGCGGCCGCGTCGTCGTGGATCTCGACCCGCAGCTCCCCGAACCGTCGAATCGTGGGCGTGCCTAGGTCCATGATCGTTCCCCTTCCTGCCGTGGATCGCCCGGCCGAGAGCGTCGCTCCCGGAGCCAGCGCGCGAAGCGGAGCACGTCCGGCCGTCGTCCCGAGAACACCGCCCCGTCGTGCCCCACGCGTCCGAGGACCTCCGCGACGTAGCGGTCGGTCGCGAGCGCGTCGACGTACGGCGCCACCGTCGCGGCCATCACCAGGTCCGTCAGGTCGCTGGGGCGGCCGGCTCGCTCCTCGTCGACCGAGCGGAACGCCACCAGCCGCGCCAGGAGATCGAAGAACGGCAAGCCGCGAGCGTCCCGCAGGGGCACGTCCAGCCACAGCGCTGCCCAGCCCCGGACCGTGCGACGGCGGGCGAACATCGTTCCCGCCAGCGGCACGTCGAGGAGCGGCCCCAGCGGATCGAGCGTGGCGGGCGTCTCCCAGTCGCCGGACGCGGTGAGCAGGTCGGCACGGTCCAACGCCCCCCGCAGCGCCTGCCGGCGAACCACCTCCTGCCAAGGACGCACCCAGGTCCCGCGCGACAGGCGGCCGAAGAGCGTGCGGAGGGTGGGCAGCAGGTAGCCGCCGCGCGTCTCCAACACGTGGAACGGGCTGGGGGGCACGATCGGGTCGAGGTCGTGCAGGGCTCGGTACGCCTCGCCGAACGCTTCGTGCGAGGGCTGGCCCCGCAGGTACTTGGCGATCCGGGAGGCGTGGTTCTGATCGAGGTAGACGAGCACCGGCTCGAGCGTAGCGCGGGACGCCGCGCCGCGTTGCCCGCAGGTGGAGCCGGCCAGCCGACCCGCCGCTCAGCCGAGCCGGCGCGCGCGCCGGTCGAGCACGAACCGCAGCGCGTCGCCCGCGCGCAGCTGCGCGAGCTTCGGGAGGTCCTCGTGCACCACCACGGCCGGCTTCACGTATCCGCCGATCGAGCCGCGATCGTGCAGCAGCACCAGCGGACGGCCTCCGGTCGTGATCTGGATGCCGCCCAGCGGCGTCGCCTCCGACACCATCTCGCCACCGGGCACGTCGACGCCGTCCAGCTGCAGCCCCATGCGATCGCCGAACCGCACGGTGAAGCGGTCGCGCGTGAGCGCATCGAGCGCCTCTTCCCTGGCCTGGGGGCCGGGCACGATACGCGCGAGCGTCTCGCGCGCCCGCCCGCCCGGGCGACCGTACGGCCGGAACGTGAACCCCTCCCGCCCGGCACGGACGCCGGCCGCGCCGAGGAGGTCGCCGGCACGCAACGGCCGCCCGACGAGGCCGCGTACGTCCGTCGAGGCCGAGTCCAGGAAGCGTCGGCTCTCGATCCCGCCTGCGACCGCCAGGTAGCCGCGCACCCCCCGCTCGCCGGGCGCGAAGCGGAGCTCCTCGCCGCGCCGCAGCCCCAGCGTCGTGAACGCCGGGGCCGGCCGGCCGTCCAGGAGGGGGACGACGCCCCAGCCTGCGAAGGCGACGACGACGTCGCTCACGACCCGGAGCGTGGGGCCGCGCACGTTGATCTCGAGCAGCGGGACGCCCGCGGGATTGCCGACCAGACGGTTGGCCAGCGCGGCGCTGCGGGCGTCCAGCGGTCCCGAGCGCGCCAAGCCGAAGCGCCCCGCCATGAACCGCCCCGCGTCGACGACCAGGTCGACCAGCCCCGGCTCCTCGACATGCAGGACGGGGCGGAGCGGCTCGGCCGGAAGCAGCTCCAGCGGCGTCGGCGCCGGCGGCGTCGGTCCGTCGCCCGGCGCGAAGGTGACCGTGTCGCCAGGCCCTAACAGGAACGGCGGGTCGCGATGCGGGTCGTACACGGCCTCGAGCGCGGTCCCCAGCAGGCGCCAGCCGCCGGGCGAGGGGAGCGGGTAGATGCCGGTCTGGGCGCCCGCCATCGCCACGCCGTGCGCCGGCACCAGCTTCCTCGGAACGCCGAGGCGTGGCCGTCGGATCGAGGGATCGACCTCGCCCAGGAACGGGAATCCGGGCGTGAACCCCAGCGCGTAGACGCGGTACCGACCCGACGCGTGCCGCCTGACGAGCTCGGCGACCTCGAGGCCGAGCTCGCCGGCGACCTCGTGCAGATCGGCG
>Ga0102938_10000717_pt1 | contig 24881 bp, 20 predicted proteins | sample SalPonR2_B_D2_MG_FD_84516 | JGI IMG/M metagenome (GOLD analysis project Ga0102938, IMG submission 84516) | Salt pond soil microbial communities from South San Francisco under conditions of wetland restoration - Salt Pond MetaG R2_B_D2_MG | ecosystem: Environmental > Aquatic > Marine >... | reverse complement strand
CAGTAAAAGCTGGTCAAAAAATAAATATTAAGCAAAGGGAGTCAAGACCGGCCATATTACAGATAACTTGGCACTAAAGTTATCTAGCACATCTACCTATTAGATGTGCTTTTTTGTTTTAATAAAAAAACAGATTCCTTGCTCTCCAGACAAAAGCCTTGACAATCTTGTAAATTTGCTGTATACTTAAGCTCTTATATATATTACCTTTTTAACAAGGGTAATGACTCGAACCACTTTTGTCTCATATTTGTGACCTAGTTGGAGATCGGGTTACAAACAATAATATGACACAAAAGAAAATGATTACTTTTGCTGACCTTGGTATTTCAAAAAGCTTAGCAAAGATATTAACTTCAAAAAAAATAATTAATCCAACAAAGATTCAAGAAAAATGTATCTCTTTTGGGTTAAATAATAAAGACATAATTGGTATTGCTCAGACAGGAACTGGCAAAACCTTAGCTTTTGGTTTACCAATAATTGAAAAAATAAGAAAAACAAAAGGCAAATGCTTGATTTTGGCTCCGACAAGAGAGCTAGCTGATCAAATTTATGAAGTTATGACATTTATTGGTCAGCCTTTTGATATAAAAACAGCGCTCTTGATTGGCGGTGTTTCTGCTGTTCCACAGAAAAAGGCCTTATCAAGAAATCCACAAATTCTTATTGCTACTCCTGGAAGATTAATCGATCATTTACATCGAGAAAATTGTAGATTAGATAATATTACTACCGTTGTTCTAGATGAAGCAGATCGAATGCTTGATATTGGCTTTATGCCACAGATAAATGAGATTTTAAAAACAGTACCAAAAAAACGCCAAACACTTTTATTTTCTGCTACTATGCCTCCGGCAATTACTAAGTTGTCAAATAATTATATGCTTGATCCTGTCAAAATAGAAATTGCCCCATCCGGCACCAGCGCTGAAAAAATACATCAAGAAATATTCATTGTCCCCCCAGAAAACAAACAAAACCGCTTAAATAAAATAGCAAAAAACACCAAAGGAAAGATTTTGGTTTTTACTAGAACAAAATTTAAGGCAAAAAAAGTGGCTAAGGTCTTACGGAAACAAAATATTTCAGCGGTTGAAATCCATTCCAATAGATCAGTTGGCCAAAGAAACCGCGCCTTGGAAGGATTTAAGTCTGGAAAATTTCAAGTTATGGTAGCTACTGATGTTGCGGCTAGAGGAATTGATGTAAAAGATATTTCACTTGTTATAAATTTTGACCTGCCTGAAGACGCAGGAGACTATGTCCACAGAATAGGCCGAACAGGCAGAGCCGGAAAAAATGGAAAAGCAATAAGCTTTGTGGAGCCAAGACAAAACTACAAATTAAAAAAGATTGAAAAACTGATAAAAAAGAATATCACAATAACCTCAGGCAAGAAAAAACTTAATAAAAAAAATACTAGTAAAAGTAGAAATCACTTACCAAGCAGAATTCGCAGAAAAAGAAAATATGGCAAATATAGAACAAGCTATAATCATAAAAAAATATAATATGGAAATTAGAAATATTGCCATTATTGCTCATGTAGATCATGGGAAAACAGCCTTAACGGATGCATTAATGAAACAAACAGGAATGTGTGAAGAAGATCAAAGCATGGACAGTGATAAGCTTGAACAAGAAAGAGGAATTACTATTTATTCAAAAAATACTTCTGTAATTTATAAAAATACAAAAATAAATATCGTGGACACACCTGGTCATGCTGACTTTGGTTCTGAAGTAGAAAGAATCCTTCGATCAATTGATTCAGTTCTATTAGTTGTTGATGCTCAAGAAGGGCCAAGGCCACAAACTAGATTTGTTTTGAAAAAATCTTTAGATCTTGGCTTAAAGCCAATTGTTGTTATTAATAAAATTGATAAACCGGCCTCTAGAGTAAGTGAAGTGGAAGAAATGATTTATGAACTTTTCCTTGATCTAGGTGCAAATGACGAACAGCTAAGCTTTCCAACCTTATATTCAATTGCCAAACAAGGAATTGCCAGAAAAAACATGGCAGACGATAATAAAGACCTAACTCCGTTATTGGATGCTGTTTTAAAATATGTTGCTCCGGCAACTTCTTCAAAAAAAGAAGCTGAGCAATTAAAACTTCAACCTTTTAATCTAGCATATGATAATTTTTTAGGCAGATTAGCTGTTGGTAGAATATATGAAGGTAAAATTACTCAAGGACAAAATGTTACCGTCTTGAATCCTAACGGAAAAAAACGAACAGGCAAGATTACAAAATTATTTACTTTTCATGGAATAGAGAAAAAGGAAGTAAAAGAGGTTATAGCAGGAGAAATCGTCATGATCGCCGGTTTACCCAACATTTTTATTGGCGAAACAATTTGTGAAAATGAAAATCAAAAGGCTTTACCAAATATTACTATTGATGAACCGACTATTTCTCTTAATTTTTTGGTAAATGATTCCCCTTTTGCCGGACTGGAAGGAAAAAATGTTACAAACAGTAAAATCAAAGAAAGATTAGAAAAAGAATTAGAAGTAAATGTTGGATTAAAAATTGATTTCTCAGAAACAACTCATTACAAAGTTTTTGGGCGTGGTGAATTACATATTGCTATATTGCTTGAAAATATGAGACGAGAAGGTTATGAATTACAAGTCTCGCAACCAACGGTTATTGTAAAGGAAATTGCCGGAGAAAAACAAGAGCCCTATGAAGAAATAACAATTGATGTACCTGATGAAATGTCTGGTGCTGTCATTGAAAAAATTTCAAAAAGAAAAGGAACTCTTGAAAATATACTTTCAAAAAATGGTCGAACCAGATTGGTTTTTGAAATTCCGGTCAGAGGACTACTCGGTTATAAAACAGAATTTGTTGTAGATACTAGAGGTGAAGGAATTTTTTGTAGCCGGATGATTGGCTTTAAAAAATATGCCGGTAAAATTAAAAAAACAGAATCAGGATCAATGGTTTCCATGGCCACCGGTAAAGCTCTTGGTTTTTCATTATTTAATCTGCAAGACAGAGGAAACCTATACATAGATGCCAATGTAAAAGTATACGAAGGTATGGTTATTGGTGATGCTTCCAAAGGAATGGACATGGAAGTAAATCCAATCAAAGGAAAACAATTAACAAATATGCGATCATCCGGTGCTGATGAAGCCATCAATTTAACACCACCAATCGAGATTACAATTGAAAAAGGTCTTGGTCTGGTAAAAGATGATGAATACCTTGAGATTACTCCGCAAAACATCAGGTTAAGGAAAAAATACTTAACTAAAAATGAAAGAAATAAACATCCTTAAAAAAACAAATAAAATAACAAAAAACGTCGCTTCATGCGGCGTTTTCTAGTCACTAAACAATTTTTTTATTCACATGAAATGATTATGCCAAAGAGACCGTTTTAATAAATATTTTTAACACATTGTAACCACCTAAAACCACCAAACATTGACAAAAAAGATAAATATGCTAAACTTAAATGTTCTATAAAATTAGACAATCAGGAGGAAAAAATGAAAATCTTTGCCACTTCGGATCTGCACTGGAAAGCAGTCAAAGAAAAGGGCGACCAAAGTACCCGCAGATTGGCTGAATATGTTTGTCAAAAAGGAGAAAAAAACGATGTCCTGCTTTTGCTGGGCGATCAAGGTAGCAGTCTTAAACACATTGCCGAATTACTCGAACTTTTTCAAACCTTTCCCGGAAAAAAGCTGGTCGTACCCGGCAATCATGATCTTTGGTCAAAAACCGGATCAACTGAAGATTACTACCAAACGGTCTTGGACTTAATGGAAATCAAAAACTTTCATCCCCTGGACAGAGCAGCCGTAAAAATCCAGGGCATCGGTTTTGCCGGTTGTGTGGGGTGGTATGATTATTCTTTCAAAGATGACGAGGATATTCCCTTGTCATACTTTGAAAAGAAAATCTCGCCGTACTCCAATCAACTTTGTTGGCGAGACGCAACCTTTTGTCGCTGGGGAAATTCCGACCAAGAAGTGACTAAAAAGCAACTGAAAATTTTGGAGAAACAGCTTTGGACACTTTGTGAATGTAAAACAGTAATCGTGGGCCTGCATCATGTTCCTATCAAATCATTGCTTTTTCAACCGCGCTCAATCCTACCTCGATCCAAACGATTTACCAATTCTTTTTTGGGAAGCCAAAAGTTCAGCGAAACAATTGAAAGTTTTCCCAGGACAAGATTGGTGCTTTGCGGTCACATCCACCGGAGAAAATCAGTCAGGAATGGTAAAATTCTATACACAAGTATAGGTAGCTCTTACCGGAGGAAAGAGTTGAATGTAATCACGGTTCGCGGTAAAAAAGCGGATCACAAAGTAAGAAAATTCTAATTCAAATCCGTCCCCGTATACAATTTACGGGGACTTTTTTTTTGGGTTTTTTACTGTCATATAGTACAATAGAATAACAGTATTAATAACCAAAAAATATGCCTCAGGAAGCGGAAAAATTACCAAAACCGGAAAAACAAGAAAAACCAATCAAAGAAAACCAAGCTCTTTCAGTTGAAGACTTTCAAGAAAAAGCTGAAACCAAAGTTGATAAATTAAAAAAATCAAATGCTGAAAAAATTGATCAACTGACTGAAATGGTAAAGGATCAGCCTGACAGCCAATTATCTAAAATTCAAACAAAATTAAAGCAGATGAATTTGGAAGCTGAAGAAAATTTGAAAAAATTATATTCCCAGTTAAAGCAAATAAAGCAAAGTCATAGTGACCTTGAGCCGGAAAAATCTTTTTCCCAAAAAACCGACGCTCTAAAAAAAGAAAAACAAGAATATAGCAAAAATATTGCTGAAACCTCCGCTAATATTCAAACCAAAATTGATATTTTGGGAGAAACAATTTTAATGCAAAAAGAAAAACAAGAACCAAATCCAGAAGAAATAAAATTACATCTAAAAAATTTGATGGGAAGTCTGCATGAATTCAGCAATTTGGCTGATCCCCTTTTGGACGAAAACCAAGAACACTACAAGGTTTTAACTGAAAAAATGGTCAACACCATTCGTCTGAAGTTAAAAGTCGGGGATAAAAACATTGAACAAATTTTCAGTGATGTTTTTCATGAATTCAGTGACTTTATTGATGAAGAATTGGTCGCCGGATATATAAAAGGTCAAAGGGAAAAAGGTCTCCCGGTTAATGTGGAGGAAGCCAGTCGTTTTATTTATGGCCGATCATCCAAAGAAGTGGAAAGGATAAAAGAAAAAAACAGAAAAAAAGTGGTAGAAAAAATTAATGAGCTAAAAGAAAAAGGAGAAATTGAAATTAAAGATATTTCCGACTTACATGCTATTTACAACAAAAGCATTGTGCCTAAGGACATGAGCCAAATGAGAAAATCAGAGTATATCAGCTTTGGCAAAAGAGTAGGCACTCTGCCCCAGGATGTAGAAAAAGAAATGCTTTCCTTGGTGGAAAGAATAAACACTTTATTTGATAAAAGAGCTCTGGGTATGTCCAAAAGTCTGTATACTATAAATGTTGCTAAAATACACAACATTATGTTGGATATTCATCCTTTTGCCGACCGCAATGGTAGCACCGCTTTGATGTTAATGGAAGTCCTTATGGCTCGTGAAGGCTATACACCTTCTGACAAACGAGAAAAAGATTATTATAAAAAGGTAAGAAAAGTTTTAAATAATAATCCCGTAGCTATGGCCACCGTAGGTTATGAACAGTTTTTAATTAACCAAAAATACGGCTACTATAAAGGAGAGACCACTAAAAAACCGGAGAAGCAATCCTTATACGAAAAAATGGTCAACAAAAAAAGACAAAGAATAAAAGATTTTAAAAAGCAAATGAAAAAATACAAATAATTATTAAAAAACCCGCCAAACAAGTGTATTTGGCGGGCTATTGGTACAAGTCGGTAAATCTTTTTTAAGTCAAATAAAATCTTAGACAGTTTTTTGGTTTTTTCTAATCAAAAACCAAAAAGGAAAACGCTCCTAAAAGACCAACAACCGTTACCACCAAAAATAAAAACATAGTCGCTGTTTTATTGGACTCGTCTGTTTGTGTTAGATAATCATGAACGGCTGTATACATAAGAAAAAGGTAACCATAAGCGGCCACAACAATCAAACTCACATATGGAGGGAACCTGGTAAGCAACCAATACATCAAACAAATAAGTCCCGCGCCAAATAACAAAAAAAACAAAGCAACATAAATCATTTTTTTCATTCTCAATGGTGATTCTCCCATGTTTCAGTTCCTTTTGATTATTTTATTTCTTCAAAAAAAACAAAGATCTGTCTGTATTGATAATCAGATCAATGACTGATACTTAGCTCAGATTAGAATCCGAGCTTGACTCCCAGTATAAAGCGCTCAACTACAAATTCGACATCTTCACTTCCGAGTGGCACCCAAGCTGTCCAAATATGACCTTTGACCGCAGGGAAATACACCTCGGCTAAAGGTCCGACGCCCGACGGACGCCGATCCTTGATCCCAAAAGTCAACCGGCCTGTAACTTTGGTGCGGAAGGTAAAATCGTACCAAATAAAATCATGATTACCTTGATAAGCTTTTTCACCGACTTCTAACATGCCACAAAAACTGAAACGCGACCAGCCCATCCACAATAGATAGGAGGTCCGAAGATCGATTCCCTCCGGTGCTTGCTGTCCTCCCAGACTAACTCCCATTTTCAGCCAGTCAAAAAGTTTCCAAGTCGGACCGATGTGAGCCTGAGCAAAAGACTTGTTGAATAGAAAAAAGGTTCTCAGCCCCAATCCGTTTTTCCAGGCCAACGAATATCCGCCATTAAAAGTGAGCTGCTTATTAATTTCTGGCGTTCCACTCAATAGTTGAAAGAAGCCGACAATCTCTTTGTCCTCTTTGGCCAAAGCCGGAAAAGTTAAACAAACAAACATCATACAAACTACCAAAGATACAAACGCTTTTTTCATTGTCTCCTCCGTTATCAGGTCATTGAATAAACGCTTGAAAATAGCCTTATTTTTGTAAACGAACCTCGTAAAAAAGTATCATAAAAAAAACAACATGTAAATACTTTTTATCTAATTTAAGTCACTAATCAGTCACAAATAACAAAACAAAAATTTATCAAGTTGACAATATTAACTAAATTTGCAATAATCATATTGTCACAAAACTTATGACAAATTAACATTTCCCTATGTTGGAAAAAAACTTAAAAAAATTAAATTTTAGCGACAATGAAATCAAAGTTTATTTAACTCTTTTCAAGCTGGGAAAATGTCGCGCCGGAAAAATCATTGAACAAACCGGTCTGCATCGCAATCTGGTCTATTCAGCACTGGAAAAATTGGGAAACAGAAACTTGGTCACCAAAGTCCTTGGACGAAAAGCAGCTGAATTCTCCGCCAACTCGCCCGATTCCTTGTTGGAAGAGATTGAACACAAAAAACAACTGGCCAACCAAGCAGCTCAAGAAATCAATAAAATGATTAACAAAGAACAGCGAGACATTAAAATATATGAAGGCCTGGACGGCATAAAAAAAGCTAGAAACCAAAGGCTTGATTTGCCAAGCGGATCGGAATTTTTTGTCATGGGCGCCGGCAAACTGACCCAAACGCCGGAATTGGAAAAATTTTGGCGCCAATTTCATAAAAAGAGAGAAAAAAAGGGCATTAAACAAAAAATTCTTTATGAAAGTACCACTGATCCGGCCGCTATGGAAAATATCAAATGGCGCAATCAACAACCGGGATTTGAATCAAGATTTTTACCCTTTACCATTGACTCGCCTTTTTGGTTTGACTTTGCCTCCGACCGAGTGAATTTAGGTTTTGCCGGAAAAAATCCTTTAACCATTAACATAAAAAGCCAAGATCTTGTCCAAGGGTTTAAAAAATATTTCAAATATTTTTGGAATCAAAAAGTTATCACCAAGACAGGTTTTCCCGCCTTTGAAAACGCTATGAACGAAATGCTTGATGAACTAAAAGCCGGCGAAGAATACCATGTCCTGGGAACCACCGATAATCAGTTGGAAAAACACAAAAAAATAAATAAATTTTATAATAACTTTCACAAACGCCGTATTGAAAAAGGCATCAAAGTAAAAATGCTCAGTTATGAAGAGTCTTATAAAAATATAAAAAAAAGATTTAAAACCGTTGATCCCAAGGGCCTTTTAAGTCAATTGAAGAGTTATACCACGGCTTCGGCCAATCCAATGCAAATATGTTTATATAGACGAAAAGCCTTGATAATAATTTACGAAAAAGAACCAACTGTTATCTATTTTAACAAGCCTGAAGTTTATGAAGGTTTTAAAAACCAATTTGATAAAGCTTGGCAACAAAAGATAAAAGCATACGAAGGAACCAAGCAAATAAAAAACCTCCTTTGGGAAACTTTGAATTTTGGTGATTATTCGGTTTTTACCGAAGGCATAAAAATCGTACAAGTGCTGGGCAAAGAATTTTTTATAAAATGGCAACAAGAGAAAAAGAAGAGAGGTATTAAATCTCGCGGAATCATGAATGCTAAATACAAATCTCAACCAACAGTCACCAAATCAATAACCCAAATAAAATTTATTCCGGGCTATATAGTACCAAGCGTAACTTTAATTTTCAAAAACAAAATTGTCAATATAAATTTTTCCAAAGAACCAAAGGCTTTCTTAATTGAAGACTTGGAAATTGCCAAAAGTAATCAAAGTTATTTTGACCTTTTGTGGAATCAAGAAACCTATGTGTTGAAAGGGCTTAATGCGATTGGCGACTTATTCAATGAAATGCTTGAACACAAAGAGGTTTGCTTGATCGGAGCCAGAGGTTATTTTATTGATTTATACCCTAAATTTACCGACCGATGGGAAAAAAAGGCTAAAAAAATTCCGGGATTTAAACTTAAAAATATTGTTGATCCTTCAATCCTCGGACATCGTATAACCAAATTTCCTTTTGCTCAGACCAAATACACTTTGGAAAAAGAATTCTCCAAGCTAAGTGTTTTTTGGATTTTCGGTAATAAAGTAGTAATAAGCAATTGGACGGAGAAAGAGCCAACTGTGGTTATTATTGAGAACAAGCACATTTATAATTTATACAAACAGCAGTTTGATCTACTATGGAATAAATAATTTTTCAATTACTGCTCGATTTTATAAATAAAAAAACACTCAAGCTAACGAGCGTTTTTTATTCATCAGACTATTCAACAAAATCAACCTCCACTCCGATAAACCGCGCCATTTCTTCAGCCAATTTTTTTTCTTTTTTACCCTTCATGTCGTGAAAAAAAAGGCTGGCTTTTTTTTTTGTCTTTACCTGACTAAGCAAAAACTCTTGGCCTTCATTTTCCACCAAATAAATATTATGCATATAATAAAGACCGCTTTTCCCTTCTTCGGCTTGGTACTTTATGGTTGTTTTGACTCTTATATTTTTTATATCGGAGAAATTCCATTCTTTTTTTGTTTCACTGACCAAGGATTTTCGGCTAAAAACCACTTTGTTAATGCTTTTATCCAAAAAAACTTTTATTGAGTTAAAAGCAAAAGGTATTAATATGAGAATAAAAGCGGTGGCAATCAAAACCTTATAATCTTGTTCATAAAAAAATATAGCCAAAGTGGCTATCAAAAAACCAATCATCACAATCTTAATAAAAAGCATCTTTTCCTCCAAAATCATCTTTCCGGAATCTTTATAAGTGATTTTTAACATAATTTTTGCCAATTAATTTTATTTAACGGTTTTTTCCGCTTGTTGCAAATCCAAAGATAAGGTTTTGGACACTCCGTCCTCACCCATGGCCACGCCGTAAAGCGCGTCGGCAATATGCATGGTTACTCGATTGTGAGTAATTATAATAAATTGAGTTTTATAAGAAAGTTCCTGCAAAATTGCACCAAACTTATGAGAATTGGCATCATCCAAAGCCGCCTCCACCTCGTCCATAACCACAAACGGCGCCGGATTGCTGTCAATAATGGCACAAATCAAAGCCAAAGAAGTCATGGTTCTTTCCCCTCCCGACAAAACAGCGATATTATTTATTTTTTTATGAGGTGGCGCCACCATTATTTCTATCCCGGTATTTACTAAAGCTGATTTTTCTTCAACCAACCGCTTTTTTGTCTTATCCGGTAAATCATCTTGATCTTCCGCCATTTGCTCCGGAGTTTGCTCAGCTTGCTTGTCCGGCTTTTTCTCCTGCTTTTGTATCAAATGGAGTTTGGCTTTTCCACCTTCAAATATCTTAGCGAAATATCGTTCAAAAGCTTTATTTATTTTTTTGAAAGAAACATTAAATTGTTTTTCAATTAACTCGTCCAATTCTAAAACCACTTTTTCCAAATCTTCAATGGCTTTTTCCAAATCATTGACCTGCTTACTTAAAAACTCGTATCTGTCGGACACTTCTTTATGCTCATCAATTATTTCCGGATCAATGCCGCCGATTTGCTCCAAGTTTTTCTTTAATTTACTGATCTCAAACCAAAGTTTATCAACATTAATTATCTCTTCTTCGGGTTTTAAATTTTTCAGCTCGGTTTGTTCGTCCAATTCCTGCTTTACTTCTTTGATCAATTCTTCTTCTTTGGTTTCCAGACGCGCCAAATCAATCTTATATTCATTGTATTCGGTGTTTACTTGATTAAGTTTATTTTGATAATCCTGCATTTGATTTTGCAAATCAAATACTTGTTTCTTTTTTTGTTCTTCTTTTAAATTAAACTCGTCAATTTTTTGTCGTAATTTGGAAATTTCTTGTTCCACTTCATTCAATTCTTTTTGCACTTTTTGCCTGCGGTCTTTTAATTGTCTTAAAAAAATATCCTGATCCTTGGGATCAAGCTGATTTTCAGCAATTTCACTACTGATCTTTTCTTTTTCCTTTAATAAATCCTGCAAATCCTGGTTCAAACCTTTTTGTTTGGTTTCATAAACCTGAAGCTCCACTCGCGAATCGTTCAATTGTTCGGACAATATTTGTTTTTGTTTTTGAAAATCCTCAATTTTTGATTTTAATAAAGTTTTTTGTTTTAACTTTTCTTCATGTGAGCCAAAACCTTGCTTTTTCAAAAAATTCAAATCCCAGGAACTATTGAAATTCTTTCCTCCGCCTTGCATGGCTCCGCTTTTTTCCAAAATATCTCCATCCAAAGTAACCATCCTCTCTTTGCCCACACCAATAGCTTTGGCATTTTTCAAATTATCAACAACAATGGTACCTCCAAAAACAAACTCAAAGGCTTTTTTATATTTGGGATCAAAACCAATTAAGTTAATGGCCGTACCAATGGCGCCGGTATTTTCCAAAAGTTTTTTTTGTTCTGTTTTTGGCTTAAACCCTTTTATTTTGTTCAAAGGTAAAAAAACCACCCGACTTAATTTGTTTTTTTTCAAATACTCAATACATTTAATAGCCGTATTTTCATCCTTAACAACCACCGCGCTCAATCGTCCACCTACCGCATTGGCCAAAGCTGTTTCATAAATCGGCTCCACCTTTCCCAACTGACTGACCGTGCCGTATATGCCTTTTATAAAATCAGACTGTCGCAGTACGGCTTTTACGGCTTCAGCTCTGGGATTGATCCTTCCACTTTTTATTCTGGTTAAATCATCCTCCACCGCCTGCAAATTATTTTTCATTATTTCCAATTCCGATATTATTTCTGAAAATTTGACCTGATTTTGTTGAAATTCAACCTTTTTATGTTCTGTTCTGTTCTGCAAATTACTTAAACTTTCTTTTATTTCGCTTATTCTTTTTTCCAATTCTTCTTTTTTATTTTCCAACCAAGAAAGATTTTGTTTCCCCGCCTTTACATATTCCAAATTCATTTTCCCCTTTAACTCGGATAAATCTTTTAAAATGTCATTTTTCTTGTTTAATTCTTTGTTATATTTTTTTTGCAATTCATTAAAAATTTCTTTTCTGGACTCTTCTCTAGCCAAACCGGCCAATTTTTTTTGCAGGCTTTGCAAATTTTCATCCAGTTCTTGTTTTAAGGCCAGTTTAACCTCGGCTTTTTCTCCCACTTGCTTTTTATCTCTTTGCAAATTTTGCCAAATATGACCGTAATATTTTTTTTGTTGAATAATCAAATCATGCTCCACGGTTTTTCTTTTTTCCAGTTTTTTAACTTGACGAGAAAGAGAACGCAATCTTGGCTCCAATTCAGCTAAAATCTTATTGGTTTGATTCAAGTTATCTCGACTGCGCTTCAAACGATTAACCGACTGATCTCTTTTTATCTGGTACTGCTTCACCCCTGTGGCTTCATCAAAAAACTCTTTTCTTTCCCAAGGAGAAATATTGATTATCTGATCAACCATGCCCTGCCCCACGATGCTGTAAGAACGCTGACCAAAATTAGCTTTGGCCAATAAAATCAAAATATCGTAAAGCCGTACTTTATTTTTATTTAACAAATATTCGGTTTCTCCGTCACGATAAACTCGGCGAGTCAAAACAACTTCGCTATAATCAATAGGTAATTCTTTGTCTTCATTATTCATATGTAGTTCCACTTCGGCAAATCCTTGTCTGGCTTTTTGTCTGGATCCGCTGAAAATAACATCATCGGATTTTTTACAACGGATTAATTTTAAACTCTGCTCTCCCAAAACCCAGCGAATAGCGTCAGCCACATTGGATTTTCCCGATCCGTTGGGACCAACAATGCCGGTAATGCTTTTGGCCTTGGAATCTTGACTGGACTTCGCTTGAAAATCAAAAACCGTCCTTTTGGCAAAGGACTTAAAACCCTGGATTTCCAATTTTTCCAAATGCATATATTATATTTTCTTTAAACATTAAGCATTTTTAGCAGAAATTTTCAGCTAAAGCTATACTTATTATAGCAAAAAAAACAACCGGCTCCAAGGCCGGCTGTTAACAGTTAAATAATTCTTTATAATTCTATTTTTAACTTTTTTTTAACCGCTGCATATATTTTTTCATGTCCTTTTTCATTGGGATGAAGGCCATCTGCCAAATCTTCATTTTGCAAAAGATCATACAAATCAACAAAATTAATTTTTTTATCAAAACAAACTTTCTTTATAATTTTATTATACTTCTTCCCTTTTTTGTTATTATGCCAATGCTTTCGACTGAATAAAATTGGGTTAGTTAATTCCTCGTTAACGGGAGTAAGACCAAGAAAATAAATATTGGGACAATAAAAATTAGCCGTCTGATATATCCTTTTTAGATTATTATTAAATTTTTCTATTGGTACCCAATAATTCTCAGGTTGTTCTATACTAGCGGAATCATTAACTCCAATTTCAATAAGACAAATATCCGGATTTCGTCTTTTTATTTCCGGCTCAAGGTGTGAAATCAGTCTATCCGTTGTTTCTCCGCATATTCCCAAATTATAAAAATTATGTTCTTGATTCGTGTTTTGATAAAAATCCAAAGCCAGCCGGTTAAACCAGCCAAACTGTTTTTTATCCGCAAATCCGGCGGCGATTGAATCACCCCATAAACATATTGTTTTACTCATATTACTCAACGGTTACAAAAATTGAATCGGTTTTATAAATACTTCTGTTTTGATCGATTATTTCAGCGTAAAGTTCGTATTTCCCCGCTTGCTGAAGGTTTTTCCACTCGGCTGAAATATTGGCCTTTTTAGGCAAAATAACCGTGGCAAACATTTTTATTTTTCCGGAGTCAATATGTTTTTGATAAAATTTAACTTTATAAGCAGCCAATAAATCATTTAGTACAGCTGAAATGTTGACCGGAAATTTTTCTTGACCAATTAAAACTCCATTTTTTGGACTGGTCCAAGATATATTCGGTTGAGGCATATTTAGATTAAAATCAACTTCTTGCACTGCTTCGGCCGAATTGTCCACATCATCATAAGCCACTGCTCTTAACTCATGATTACCGGGTGGGAAATAGGTTTTTATTCGATAATTAATCAAATCATAAGGCGAAGAACTGACAGTCTTAATCAACCGATTGCCCATATAATACTCCACTTTAGACACTCCTCTGGGTGCGGATGTACTAATTTGAACGGTTAAATTTGCAGAATCAATAATTTTCAAATCTTCAGGATTGGTAATAAAAATATTAGGTTTGTTTTCCGGTTTGTGCACATCGTCAAATTCAGTTGGCGGAGTTAAGTTGGATATTTTTTCCTCAGAATCTTCCATGGATTCTTTTAACCATTCCACAACCGCTGATTCCCAAGAATCATATTGCGGATCTGTGGCCAAAGGATCTTCAGGAATCGGTCCGCGCGGATCATCTTTATATAAATAATGTAAAATACAATGAGCATCATAAAAAGTTTTCTCTTCAACCGCACTCTCGGGAGTATATTCAGTGGCCAACTTGCCGGAATATTTATCAATTTTCAACTTTTTCTTTTCTCCTATTTCACCGTCCAAAATGGGTTTGCCTGTTTTTTCAACCTGTACGGCCGGAAAAGTTTTATTTTCCATGTCTTTTAAGGCTTCACTCATATAAGCGTTCCAAATCGGAGCAGCCACCACTCCGCCGGCCGCACCGCGTCTCATTTCCGAATTATCATTATTACCCACCCAAACGCCGGCAACCAGATTGGGACTGTATCCCATGGTCCAAGCATCGCGATAATCATTGGTGGTTCCGGTTTTGGCGGCCACTTGTCGTCCACTCACCGTTAAATAGCTTCCTTGACCAAAAACATAAGCTCTAGCCGCATCATCGGACAACACATTGTTTAAAATATTGACCTGTTCACTATCAATTACTCTTCTTTCCCTATCTTTATATTCATACAAAGTATTACCTTTGCTATCTTTAACTTTAAGAACGGCTACCGGCTGATGGTATACGCCTTCATTGGCCAAAGTGGCAAAAGCGGCCGTATGCTCCAAAAGTTTTACTTCGCCTCCGCCAAGAACCAAGGACAAACCAAAACGAGATCTTTCTTCAAAAGAGGTATAGCCAAAAAGCTCCAGCATATCAATCACTTTTTGTACTCCCACCAAATAAAGCGTTTTTACCGCAGTAATGTTTAACGAGCCTTGTAAGGCTTTTCTCATAGTTACCGGACCATGCTCAACTAAATCATAATTTTTGGGTTCATAGTCCTTGGTCTCGGTTTTAAAAGTAGTTTCCACATCATATAAAACAGTATTTGGAGTATATCCTTTTTTAAAAGCCGCCAAATAAACCAACGGCTTCATCGAAGACCCGGGTTGGCGTAAACTCAAACTGACATTAACATTACCATCGTTTTCCAAATCAAAATAATCCTTGGAACCAACCATAGCCAAAATCTGTCCGGTTCGGGGATCAAGAGAAACCAAAGAAGCATTATGAAAATCATACTGTTCTCCCCGATCTTCTACGCCTTTAACCACGGCTTGTTCGGCAATTTCTTGTTTGTCCATATCCAAAGTGGTGATTACTTTTAATCCACCATTTTCCACCAGTTCACTGCCAAATTTTTCACTTAAAAATTCTTTAACATACATAACAAAATGAGGCGCTTTTATGGAATCTTTTTTTATGGCAAATTCTATTTCTTCAGCCCGGGCTTGTTTGGCTTGCTCTTCGGTTATATATCCGTTTTCCACCATTTGGTTCAATACATAAGCCTGGCGATTAAACAATTCTTCGGTATGCGAACCATAAGGAGAATAATAAGTCGGAGCCTTGGGCAGAGCGGCTAAAACAGCGGTTTCTCCCAAAGTTAAATCCTGCACATCCTTGTTCAAAAAGGTTTGACTGGCCGACTGAATACCATAAGCTACGCTACCATAAGGAATTTCATTTAAATACATCTGTAATATCTCATCCTTGGAAAAAACCTGTTCAATCTTATAAGATAAGATAAATTCTTTTATTTTTCTGGATATTTTTCTTTCGTTGGTTAAAATAGCGTTTTTTACAAACTGCTGAGTCAAAGTGGAACCGCCACGAGCTCTTTTTCCGGTCAAAGGATCAATTATCACTCCTTTGAACATAGCAGCTAAATTAAATCCTTTATGCTCATAAAAATGCTTATCCTCGGCGGAAATAGTAGCCCATTGCACAATATCCGGAATATTTTCCAACTTCACCAAGGTTCTTTTTTGCTCACCATGAACATCGTAAAGCATGGTTTCCGCTTGCCGATCATAAATCTTGGTGCTCTGTGCCAAATTTCTTTCCAAAATCTTATTGGGATTGGGCAGATCGCGCGAATACCAAGCAAAAGCACCAATTAAATAAATAACAAAAATTAAAAAAACGGCTATTCCCAAAACAAAAAGCCTTTTTATCCATTTTTTTATTTTCTTTTTTCGGTTACGCTTGTTTGATTTTCTGGGATTTTGATATTTGGGCGGGCCGTGTCTGACCACCCTGAGCTGTGATAGTGGCATATAATCTTAAATTTTATTTATAGCCTGAAAAATATTATTCAAATATTTTATTCTTTTTCCCTCGTTCCATTGATAAAAGTAAAATCCCGGCATGGATTCCAGTTCCAAAACCAAGAATTTTCCTTTTTGCGAAAGCAAAAAATCAACTGAATAGATCCTGGGACTATATTTTTTTAAATTTTTATCTATTTGAAAAACAATTTTTTTTATCTCCTCAGGAATGTTTTTTACAAAAATTTTTTTTGCTCCAAGGGAACAGTTGGCTTTGAACTCTTTTTTTTCGGGTACCCTCAAATAAGCATGGTCAATAGCGGAATTAATCATCATTACCCTAAAATCAGAACGAAAGCCTTTTTTTAATCCTCCGGATGTTTCTATAAACTCCTGAACAATCATATCCTCGTCACAGTCCTCCCATTCATTGTTTTTGGTAATTAATTTAACATCCCTTCCGCGAAGACCGAATCTTGGTTTAATTACCGCTTTTTCAGTTTTTATTTTTTTCAAAGCTCGTTTGTACTGCTCTTTATTTTTAACCAAAAAAGTTTGAGGATGATCTTTCTCAAGGATCAATTGAGAAATTTTATATTTATCAAAACAAAGATCGGTAAATTCAGGATCATTTATTATTTTATGATATTTTTTTAATTTATTTAAAAAAACAATATTTTTTCGTGTGTAAATCAAATAGCTATAAACAAAATCAACATTTTTTATACTCTTTTCCTCCTTTTTCCATTTCCCCTTGTCCTCTTTGGTCCAAGCTGAAGTAAAAGTCTCATCTTTATATTTGCTCGGAGAAGAAAAATAAACCTTTATTTTGTTTTCATCGGCAATTTCAGTAAACAAAGAAAAAGCTTTATCGGTCAATCTGTTCTTAAAAGGTTTATTGTCCGACCATCTTATTTGTTTAGTTAAGAAAATTAATGTTTTCATGTCTTTTTCTTCTTACTTTTGGTTTCCGGAAACAGTTGATCAATAATGGCTTTGGCCACCGGACGCTCTTTACCGATAAAAGGTTTATGATGCATACTGATCATGGGTGAATCATTGACTTCTATAATAATGTAATTTTTTTTGGTCGGTTTTTTGGTAATATCCTTGGTTAAAAAATCAATTCCTCCGTAAGCCAACCCGGGGATAGCCTTGATTACTTTAACCGCCAGCTTTTTTACCTCGGGATGTATTTTATAAGTCACATCAATACTGTCTCCGCCGGTAGATAAGTTTGAATTGGGACGAAGAAAAACAGTTTCATTTTTCTTGGGTTTGTATTTAAGAGACTTTTTTTGTTTTTTTAAAAATACCTTAATCTTTTTGTCTATCCTAATTTTCACCAAACTTTTTTCATGGCCTCGTCCACGCCGCGGATCCTGATTTTTTATTCTGATTAATTGTTTAACATTGTTCACTCCATCTCCGATAACATTGGCCGGCACTCGCCAAGTGGCGGCCACAAATCTTTTCTTGGTGGCAAAAAGACGGTATTCTTTGCCAATAAATTCCTCTTCCACCAATACCTTTTTCTTTCGTGAATTAACAAAGGTCTGTAAAATTTTTTTAAGTTGGTGGTCGGAATTAATTCCCACATAGACTTTTTTCCCTTGGGTGCCTGAAACCGGCTTAACCACCACCGGATATTTTATTTTATGACAAAAAGATATTATTTTTTCTATTTCCCTGGCTTTAAAAATATCTCCTTTGGCTACGGAAACTCCGGCTCTTTTAAAAAAATATTTGGCAAAATGTTTGTTTTTTTGAATCCAATAAGCAATGCAGTCCGTCTTTGATGTTCTTTGTCCCACAATAATTTCTTCATGTCTTCGGTGTTTTAAAGACAAAAGACTACCACTGGCCAACGGCCCTTTATTAAAGATTTTGGAAACCTTTATACCTCGCTCTTCCGCTTCATGGGCGATCAAATAAGTACTGTGATATTTAAAATTCTTTGGTTTTAGCATGATGTATTTAAGTTAATTTTTATTAAATAAACTTTAGTTTTCTTTAATCAACCTCTCAAAATTAATTATAGTAATGATCTTTTCTACTTGTTCGGATCAATTAAAAACTTTTTCAAATCTCGACAACCCACAATTAAAGGATATTTTAAATGCTCGCGCATGATAATTGAGGCGTTTATGTTCATTTGCTGGCCGGCCAATTCAATCTTCAACGGCACTTCTATTCGGTAAGATACGCCATGACTGCTGAAAACCTTTACCACAGCCACAATATCTTTATGCTTTTCCAACTCTTTCCAAATCTTTTTTTTGCTTAATTCTTCAACCTCTTCTTTTGTTAAAATCCTTTTTATATTAAATGATTTGTAATAATCAATCGCTTCGCCAAAACCCAGCTGACGCGCAAATTCTTCATCAATTGAACTTATACCGGCGCCGGTGTCCATTTTGGCTTCCACTTTTTTCCAATCGTTGTTTCGGCCTTTTATTTTTATGCTATTGATTACTCCCAGTATTTTTTTACCAATTAAGCTTTCCACCTCGGTTTCAACTTCCCCGCCGAAAAGTTCTTTGGCTACTTTTATACCTTTTTTAACGGTTTTTATTTTTAATCCTTTAACCCGATTCAATCGTTCTTTCAAAGGAGCCATGTTGGCAATTTGAATGGATAATCCGGGATGAGCGTTCAGTTCTAAAACCACCGGACCTTTTTCTCGGTCAATGGCAATATCCACTCCGGTATAATTCAAACCCACCGCTTTGGCAGACTTTATGGACAACTGCAAAACCTCGTTCCAATCGGGTATTTTCAGGTTACGCAAAGGCAACTTTATATTAGGCAAGGTTTCAATCACTTTATCTCTTTGAATAGCGTAGGTGGTCATACCCGTGGCAATATCAATGCCCACACAAATTCCGCCATGATGCAAATTTGATTTGCCGCGCGAAGATTTGGTCGGCAGGCGCAACATGGCCATGATCGGCACCCCGTTGTAAATAATAACCCGAATATCCGGCACGCCTTTATAAGCATAAAGCTTAAAAGCCGGATGAATCTTTAATCTTTTTTCAAAAAAAGCAATATCCGGAACATTTATTTTGGAAAAATCACCGTCCAAAATATTGGAGACTCGCATCATTATATCCGATAAATCAGCTTCCTTGTTCAAGGGCAAAACCCATTTACCGTTTTTTTTACGACCAAAAGTAACCATGATTCCTCCGCCCCCCAATCCTCTATTTGGTTTTAAAACAAAACTTTTGGGCAGTCTTTTCCAGTCAAAATTATAAAACTCTTTTCTGTTTTTGATAACCGCTATAAGCTCGGAAACTGGAAGATTGTGTTTTTGTAACAGTTTTTTGGTTCTTAATTTATCATCAACCAAATCAACCTTGTACTTGCTGGAGCCAGGCCTTATAAATTTAAGATTTCGGGAATTTATACCCAAAATCAGATTACTTTTCCTCAGACAATTCCACATTTTTTATTACCTTTCTAAATCTATAATATTCGGTCAAACGAAGACCGGGCCAACGACCGATTAAATAATTGAAAACAACGGTCAGTAAAACAAATTCCGGATACCCCAAGATCAGAATTTTTAAACTTTGCCAGCTGGCCAACCAATAACAAACAATTGATAATAATAAAGTCTCAACAACAATAATCACCGCGGCCTTGCTGCCCCTTTCAATCTGCACGGTGATGAATTTCTCAGTTAACAGAACCATTACCAAAATGGGGAAAATGGAAATCTCTATCAACCCTGATTTCCCAAAAAAAGTTCCAACCATAAAAAAACTAAATATGGCAAAGCTGACCAAGGTCAAAACAATGGCCATTCTGGGCAAATAAGCCAAACGCACTTTTCTGGCCAAAAGACGCCCCAATGTTCCCACCAAAAGAGTGACAATAAACAGAGTTAAACCGTATTTTAAACCGGTCACCAAAAAAGAAACAGCCACAATGGAAGGCGTATAAATTCCCAAGGCCTTTAAACCGATAATCTGACGAGAAAAAGCCATTACCGTAGCAATTACCGGCAAAATCAAAATCAAATAAATGGTATTGAGCGGAACACCCCGATCAACCATAAACCCTACAAAAAAAGATAAAAAATTCCACGGTTTAAGCTCACTGGCTTCTCTTTTGGAATGCAAGCCCAGCAAACGATACTCTGAATTATCTTTTCGTAAATCTTGCAACAGTGAATTTAAATCCGAATTGCTGAATATTTTGTTTTTAGCTTCCGGCCTGGCCAAAACAATAAATTGAGGTTCTAAAATATTATATAGACTTTGCGCCAGTTTGGCCGTAACCGTAAAATTTTGGTCGGTAATCACTACAAAATACTTATTATTAAAACCAAAGCTGGTGTCATTTTTAGATAAACTTTGAGCGGTTTCCAAAAGAGCATTCAAGCCCAAATCCTGTTTGGTCCAAATAACAATTGATCCGGCCTGCCTAATATCTTCTTTATTTTTAATAATTTTATCGGCCAATTCCTTTTCCGCAATATAGCCGGCGCTGTCTTCAGCTTCCTTAATGTCAGCCACCAAAATACCTTGACTGCTGGCCATATCACTTATTGTTTTTAATTCTTCTTCACTAACTTCATTATCACTTATTAAAACGAAAATGTCCTTATCCACATTTACAATAATTTCGTCAGAATTTTTTAATTGACCGGCTTCAGAATCCGCCTTCATATTCAGTTTAACTCTATAAACACCGGAATTATTGTAAACATGAGTAACTTCTTCTCCTTGACCTTTGTATCCATCGCCAAAGTCCCAATTGTATTCCACCTTTGAAACATTTTCCGTTACCGAGCCTATGGCTGAAAAGACTATCTTTCTGTTAACCACAATATTGCGATCCTTGCCGGCTACAGCTTTTAATTTTGGTTCTTGGATCAAATCCTCTTCCTGACAAAAACCAAAAATCGGCAGAATGAATCCGATCAGTAAAATGAATATTAATATGGCTTTGAAATTGAATTTCATAATTTTAAATTATTTTTTATCCAATCCTGTTTTTTCCGGCGGCACATATAGCCACGGCTAAAGCGTCGGCCGCATCATCCGGACGAGGAATTCTTTTTAGTTTTAATAAAAGTTTTACCATTTTTTGCACTTGTTTTTTATCAGCTTGTCCATATCCGGAAACAGCTTGTTTTACTTGAAGCGGAGTAAACTCAACAATGGGAATTCCGGCCAAACAAAGACCCAATAAAATAACGCCTCTGGCTTGACCGACTTTTATTGCAGTCTTTACATTTTTGAAAAAAAACAATTCCTCAACTGCAGCCAAATCCGGTTTATATTTTTTTATTATTTTTTCCAAATCTTGATGCAAATATTTTAAACGGTCTTTAAATTCTTCTCCGACCAAAGTCTTTATCACTCCGTAATCAAGTGTCTTGTATTTATTGCCTGAAACCTTGATAACTCCGTATCCGGTCAACCCGTATCCGGGATCAATACCTAAAATTATTTTATCTTTTTTCATAAAAACCGATAAGTCCAGAAAGTAATAAATCAATAAATTATATTTTGAATTTTTTTGTTTTAAGACTGTTTTCTAAATTTGTCAACTCTTTTTTTCAAATCATAGCATCTGTTTTCGGTTCAAATTTTCAATCTTTTTTGATATTTATTCAAGTTACCCTCTGTATTGTCTTATTTTACTTAATCAAGGTTGGTGTAAACATTATTAACATCATCATGTTCCTCCAATCTATCAACAATTTTATCTATTTTTTCCAAGACTTCCTCATCAACCGTTTGCTTTTCTTTGGCCAGCCATTCAATTTCCGCATAATCAGTCTTTAGGTTTTTTTCTTCCAAGTATTTTTTCACTTTTTCGAAATTTTCAAAAAAAGTAATAACGGTCAAACCCCCGTCTTCCTCTTTAACATCTTCTGCTCCCTGATCAATTAATTCTAAAATCAGTTCATCTTTATTTTCAATATCATCAAAACTTAAACGAATAACCCCTTTATGTTCAAACATCCATTTTACGGAATTTTGCGCACCCAAAGAACCACCGTTTTTAGATAAAATAGCTTTAATCTCCGGAGTGGTTCTGTTTTTATTGTCAGTCACTCCTTCAATCAGCAAAGGGATTCCGTTCGGACCATAGGCTTCGTAAATAACCGATTCCAATTGTTCTCCTTCCAATTGTCCGCTACCTCGTTTTACCGCTTTTTCTATTTTATCCTTGGGCATATTGGCTGACTTGGCCTTATCAATGGCCATACGCAAAGAATAATTCATCTCCGGATCAGCTCCGTTTCTAGCCGCAATGGCAATATTTTTGGCTAATTTGGTAAAAATATTACCGCGCTTGGCATCGGCCGCCCCTTTTTGCCGATGAATCTTATGCCATTTACTGTGTCCACTCATATAATTAAAATTAATAAAAAAAATTTTTGCCTATAAAGCCTATAAAACAGAAAAGTCAAAAGTTTTATTTTTATTTCCAATCTTTTGACCTTTTAGGTTTTTGCACTCAATAAAATTAGGTTAAATTTTCATGTTAAGTATAGTAAATTTTCAGCAAAAAATCAAGTATTTAAAGATAAAATATTAAAAATAACCTCGGTGGCTATGGGGCTTCCAAAGTCTTACGGGCTCAAAATAATTAGAAGTCCCGGATGGCTCTGATCCAAATGCAAAAAGAAATAAAAAAAAGGCCCGCCTCTATTCGCGGAGCTCGCCGACGCAAGGCAGGGGAAAAGAGCAAAAAGGGAATCAAATCATCAATACATCAAGGAAAAGATAAGGATAAAACAATGTTTTATCCGGTATTTCCAAAAAATATTTAATCTGCATTACCAGGAGAACAAATTACAAATAGTAAACAAAACTTTTTATTTATATCATCCGCCTTTAACCAAAAAACCCAAACTGTGCATAAAAAAATTGCCTAAGCTGTTTTAGTTTGATAAGTTAATATTAGAACTAAAGAACTTTCAATCACTTATGCCGGCGTTTGATAAAAAATACGACAAACAAAACTTGCATGAGGTTATTTCCGATTTGCCATTGCAATTTTCACAAGCTTTGGAAGAAACAAAAACAAAAATAAATCCTCAAACCAAAAAAATCGTTTTCTGCGGTCTGGGCGGCTCTGCTCTTCCGGCCAATATCTTGAAAACTTTTTTGTGTGCCGACAAAATTGATTTTAATATACCCATAAAAATAAGCCGAGACTATACTTTACCGCAACCGGTTGATAAAAACTGGTGCGGTTTTTTTGATTCATATTCCGGCAACACCGAGGAAACCTTGTCGGCTCTAAAACAAGCGGAAAAAATCGGCTTAAAACAAATTGTTGTTTTGGCCAATAACGGACAACTAAAAAAAATCGCTCAAAAAAAAGGTTATAAATTTATTCAAATTCCGGACACCAAACAGCCCAGAATGTCCTACGGCTATATTGTCGGTACCATGTTAAAGATTTTTCACAATTCAAAGATAATTGACTTGGATTTGGACAAGTTAAAAACAGAAACTCAAAAAGTTTATAAAAAAAATAAAGACTTGGAAAAACAAGCCAAAACCTTAGCCAAGAAAACCCAAAATTCTGTTCCGCTGATCTACGCTTCCAATATTTGGAAATATCTGGCCATGGTTTGGAAAATAAATTTTAATGAAAACAGCAAAGTACCGGCTTTTTGGAACGCTTTTCCCGAATTAAATCATAATGAAATGGTTGGTTTTGAAAACACAAATTGTCAGTATAAAAATATTATTATTCAAGATCCGGCTGATCATCCGCCAATAAAAAAAAGAATGCAAACCTTTCAAAAAATATTAAAAAATAAATTAAATACTGAAATTATAACTATGCCTTCCGGCTCGGTCGCTTATAAAATGTTTTACAGTTTAAGTTTGGGATTATGGACTTCTTATTATTTGGCACTGTTAAATAAACTTGATCCGGCACCGGTCAAATTGGTAGAAAGGTTTAAGAAAATGCTCTAATCAGCCAAGCTGTTCTTTATATATCAGGCTGAAAAGCCAATCAAAAAAAACTGCCCTTATCCATGCTTGGAGGGCAGTTTTTTCTTGTTAATCATGTATGTATGGTGAATTTTGTCATCTAATTCAATCCAGTAGCGTCAGTTAATCCCCCCACCACAAAGTTAGTAATGGAATAAGCAGCCAAAATAATCACCAATCCAATAGCCGCTTGAACCATAATGCTTTTGGCTTTGTCCACTTTTTCTGAAGATCCACCGGCCGTCATCCATAAAAATCCGGCATATATTACCAAAATCACCGCTATTACCCCTAAAAAACTCAAAACTACCTTAATTATCTGTCCAACAATTTGTGGTAAATCAGTATTACTTGTTTGCGATACACCTGCTGCGTCTCCTACCGATTCAAGAGGCGAGCCAGAGCCATAAATGTCAGGAGCGTCCGCCAAAGCGCACTGCGGAGAAAAAACAAAACCAAGGCTCATAAGAGCCACAATCATCACCAAAAATGTACTCAGAATTTTTTTCATAGAAATTTATTAATTATTTTTTAT
>Ga0102938_10000713_pt1 | contig 24959 bp, 20 predicted proteins | sample SalPonR2_B_D2_MG_FD_84516 | JGI IMG/M metagenome (GOLD analysis project Ga0102938, IMG submission 84516) | Salt pond soil microbial communities from South San Francisco under conditions of wetland restoration - Salt Pond MetaG R2_B_D2_MG | ecosystem: Environmental > Aquatic > Marine >... | reverse complement strand
TATCCGGGAAGCAACAGTGAGATAGTAGATAATATGGCTGAAATAAACCATAACAAAGTAGAATAAAACCATGCCGTATTGAATGCATTTTTAAGGGGAATCAAAAGTTAAAAACCCAAATTGAATGCAGATTTGTCTCCATTTTTTTACAACTATTTTACAATTTTATATAATTCGACATATACTTAATCTTCTGATCACTAGCAATTAGCGCTCATCTATACACATTCTGTATTGTGGAGTAATTGATTTTCAGAATTTTAATCCCGGTATATTGATGTGGTAAATATCCCAACCTCCATATTCGCTTGGCTTTAGCTTGAAAAAACCATTTCCTTTATAAGTAATTGTCTCTTTGCTTTTATGAAATCGGCCATTAATATGTATGCGAAAATCAATTTGCGCATCTGTTTTATTCTGATTAATAGTGATTTCTAATATTTCATTGGAGATGATTTCGAAGTAATCGAAGGTATTTAGAAAGTTATTGATTTTTTCGATCACAGTTTTTTCATCGACTGGCTCATTTATCGCATTTTTGTGGTTTTTTGTGTCAACATATGTCAAGTCATACCCCTTACCATCAACACTTGTATGTTTTTGCATAGTAGACGTGAAAAAGTTGTCGAAGGCCATTTCAATATCAAATTTAGCATTTGGATGGAATTCTTCGTATATGAAATTAGTTGACATGCCTGGGATATTCATATTATCAATTTCGTAAACAAAAAGCTCTTCGGTTATAAAACGATAGAGCTCATTATCATCCACCTCACAAAAAGTGTCCAGGTAAATATTATTTTCGCGCATTACAGCGAGTACTCGTTCAAGTTCTTTAGAAATTTCGTTAGGATTTAACTCGTTTATTTTTTGATAGGCAGGTTGGCCAATGTACTCCCAAACGCTGATTTGTTCTGTAGTGCTGTTGAATTGCTTTTCGAACTCATCAATATAATTTAACCATTGATTTTCCAATTCTGGCGAAATGTTGCCTTCACCCCTAAAGTCTGCTCCATACTTCTTTTGCAATTCTTTTTTCTTAAGTTCATTATCAATTTTCTGATTCAAGTCCTTGTTTTTTTCGTTGTTCATGACAGATAATTTTTCAGTTAAACTCCAATTGTTATTAATATGCTTGAATATTGAATCTAAGATAATAAAATATTAAAAAATAATTTTATATTAAATGGAAAAGGATTTGACTTAAGCCATGGTTTAAAATCCAATGTTAGGAGGTTTTATAAAAAATCACCTAAGCTGAACCTTATTATATCTATTATTTGGTTCACGAATAAGTAGTGCTCTTGAACTATAAGAAATGCCGGTGTTTACTAATTATTTTGAATGAGCTTTGCTATATTTGGGAGCGGGTAAAATGATTGAGTTCATAACAGTTAACAATATGGATGAATTTGAAGAAAATAAACCTGAAAACCTCCCGATTTATAAAAAAGGACGTGAGATTTATGATACGGTAAAAGAGATTACCGATTTAATACCTGAAGATAATGAGATTTTGCAACATATTAAAATGCAAATGTTATCAGATGCAGCTATGCTTACGGTCAAGGTTGCAGGTGCTGAAGGAGGCGATTTATATGATATCAGAATGCAAAATGCAGCTTTAATCCGTAAGGCTGCAATGGATTTAATGATACAAAATCATTCGCTGGAAGATTTTGGATTTGAGTATGTTGGATATTTTGATATTGTGCGCAAATTGATAGAAGAGTACCGATTATTGTTCATCGATTGGGTGGAAGGTTTCGACAAATGGAACTATATAATTGATCGCTGGGGCTTATTTAATCCGCCGGGCGTTGGCCCGCACGATAAAGATCCGGACGATGATATACCATTCAATCCAGATGAAATTTTTGAGTAACTTATATCCGTTATGGTATAATTAGGACACGTGATCCGTGTTTTTAAAAGGATAAATATTTCGATGAAGTGGAAAACTTTGTTTCTTCCGTTTTCATAATATTTATGCCACAAACTTATAATTAATCTCATTTTTTTTCACAGCTTAGCTTTTCTTTATTATTTTGGACAAGTTTTGAAGACTTTTATTCCTTATTCGTAATCAGTTTTAATATTTAAAGTGTACGCCTTTCATTCTATAAAAGAACTGCTTAATGCCTTAGTGCTTGGTAAAGAGCTCCTCAGCGAGATGTTTGGGAAGCGTAAGTCGTTCGACTATCGTTACGATCAGGCTATGGAATTGATGGGCGAAAACAGGGTGCATGCGCTTATAGAAAAAGGGGTGATTGTAAAAAATGGTCGCTTTTTAGAAATTGATGATCAGTTACTCGGTTTTTTTGAACAAATTCTGGATGTAAACGAAGAGATAAACATATCATTAATTGAAGAACACCTTACAAGGCTTAAAGAAAATATTGATTATTACCTATCGGAAGATAGTGAGTACCGTAAATATAAATACCTTAAAATTGTTAAAACTTCCTTGCGTAAAGTAGGTTTAATCTGTTTGCGCAATATTGTCGACCTTAATCGTAATATTGATGATGCCTTTAAAACAGAACCGAATTATAAAATTAAAATAAAAAAACTTGAGAATTACGATCAGCGTAGGGTTGATATTAAACAGCTGATTCAACTTGCCGGACAATTAATTACTGAGGATGAACGGACTTTTTTTGCTACAGCAAAAGATGAGGAACTGAACCGGATTACTACGGAACTTAGAATTCAATTGCAGGAATCCCGACATAACCTCATTGAAACCGAAAAACAAATTATCGATTTCCTCAATCAGGTGAAATATCAAAGCAAAGTAAGCGAAAAAATAAGGCGGGTAAAGTATCTGAAGGACCAGTTTGAATTGGAAAATAAGTCGGATATTGTTCAGCAATTGCGCAGTTTAAATCTACTTTCCTTTGAAAAGAGGCCTGTTTTTCCGGTAAAGCTGGGTTTAGATATTTTGCAAGACGATGCTATTTATGAAATTATTAAAAAGCTCAATCGGAAAAACAGAAATGCAGCAAAGCAGAAAGTGCCATTGGCGGGCACAATTGAAGAAGGGTTTATGAACGATATCAGTGAAGATGCCGTATTTGTCGATTTAGAAAAAATGAAGAATAATTTTTCGGCTTCCGGGTATCATTTGCTCGAGTTTGTAATCCATTACGCTTATCCGAAAGATGTGGGTTTTGAAGAAATGGTGATGTATTACTGTCAGCTTATTTCATTGTATGAGAGTGAGTTTCGATTTACCGATGAGTTTATAGAACATAATGGAACCGAATTTTCTGTTGTTTATCCACAATAATAAATCCTAAACATGTACCAATTATTTGAGTAACCATGGCAACACACAACTTAAAACAAGATATTTTTGAACATTTAAGCCAAGGAGGATTTATTTGTTCAAATAGCTCAAAACCTCATTTGCAGCGGCTGTATAGCTATATTGAAGAGCATTTTGATGAGCTCGCCACCTACTTTGCACAGATTAACTTTTTGCTTACGCAGGGAGACGAGTATTTTTATTTTACCCGCCAAGAGCAAAGGGCTGATATTAACAGAAAACTCGAAGCAGCATTCCGATGGATCGATATTGTCGATTTTTTTAAAAGTTATGATTCTTCCTTCGGTTCGGGCTATCGGTTCGAACCACAGGAAATATCTGTCCAACTCAAGGTAAATGCTACGCTGAAAAGTAAACTAAAAGCTTTACGAAAATATACACAAACAGACAATGAGTTGGATGGAATAAAGAAGTTAGTAGAGAGGTTACGCAGCGATGGGTTTGTGGAGTTGGAAAACGAAATTTCCGATTCGTATAAAGTACTGGCATCGTTCAGTTATTTGGAAAAACTTATATTGAATATTAATCTTACAGAAGAAGTTCGCAATGAGATACCTGAATAAAATTGTTTTTATCAATAGCGCCACTATTCCGCATGCAGAAGTACAGCTGGATGGAAATATTCATTTCATTGGTACACAAGGTGTAGGGAAAAGTACCGTTTTGAGAGCAATCTTATTTTTTTATAACGCAGATTCCCGCAAACTGGGCATTCCTCATGGCCCGACTGTGAAAAGTTTTGTCGATTTTTACCTCAAATATGCCGACTCCTACATTGTTTATGAAGTGGTAAGAGAAACAGGAGCCTATTGTGTAGTTGCCTTCAGGTCACAAAACCGGGTTTGTTTTCGGTTTATCGATACAGCCTATAAGCACCAACTTTTTATCAGTGAAGCCGGAAATGCCTATAATAATTGGGATGCCATACGCGAAAATCTCGACAAGAACCGGGTCAATGTCTCTTCTTTGGTCAATAGCTATGATCAATATCGCGATATTTTGTATGGGAACTATTTAGCAAAAAAAGCGTTCCGAAAATACTCACTGCTTGAGGCCAAACAATATAAAAACATTTACAGAACCATTCAAAATGTTTTTTTAAACACCAAACTCGATGCAAATGAGATAAAACAAACCATTATTTCTTCAATGGAGGAAGAGGAAATTGCCATCGACTTAGACCAATATAATCATCATTTGAAAGGGTTTGAATCAGAGTTGAATGATATTAAACAGTTTCGATTCCCCTTGGTACAAAAGCAAGCGCGCGATGCAATTCAAATGCTTTCTGCCATCAGGCATTTGAATAGTGAGCAAATGGAACTTGCCGGTCAGCTTCAGTTTAGGTTAGAGCTCATTGGTAAAGAAAAACCACAATTAACCGAGAAGCGCGAACAGTTGAAAGCAAAACACGATGCAGAAATACAGAAACGAAATTACGAAAAGGAGCTTTACGATAAACGTGTCGGGAAAATTAACGATAGCATCAGTCAATTGAACGGAAAACTGAAAGACGCTGCAAAACAAAAGAAGCATTACGAAAAACTAAATATTGAAGAGCTCCTGAAGCGAGTTGCTACAAAAGACGATAAGCGGGCAGAACTGGAATCGTTACAAACCGAACGATCTTTATTAACTGATCAGTACAGTAGTATTGCCAGCAAGTACGATTCATTGTTAAAAGAGAAAGATGCGTTACTCACTAAGTTTATCAACCAGAAAGAAGCGCAAAAAATTGAAATACAAAAAGATGAGGCGCAATTTGTTGCTGATTTGAATGCAAAGTACGAGAAGCTATATAAAACGCTGGAAAACGAACATGCTATTGCTATAAGCGATCAGGAAAACCAACTCGGGCTCGATACAGATAATGTACATAAACTGGAGAAAGAGAAACTTACATTGAAACATACCGAGTTTTATGCCGATGAAATTCGCGAAGTGAAGTCTGTTTCCAATGAATCGGAGTTTAAATTTAAGGAGGAGCAAAACAATATACAGAGCTATAATCAGCAAATTGAGTCGTTGCAAAATAAGTGGAAATACGAAAAAGTAGATGCCACGCGAAACAACGAGATTAAAACGGAAGCCTTACGTGTAAAACAGAAGCAGGCAGAAAAAGAAAAAGCAGAAATTCAGGATAAAATTCAAAAAAGCAAAGATTCTCTGTATGGCTGGCTCAATGAGAATAAGCCCGGATGGGAGCATACTATTGGGAAAGTAATTGATGAAGCACTGCTTTTTACTGCCGGGTTGTCCCCAAAATTGCTGAATGCATCGGAAACCATTTATGGTGTTAGTGTTAATCTCGATGAAGTTGAGCGCAACGTTAAAACCATCGACGATTATAACTTTGAGGTGGAACGATTGAACAAAGTTATAGATCAATGTCAAAATGATTTGCAAACTGTTACGACTTCATTCTCCAAAGAAATTGAAAATATACAAAAACGCAATTTGCCAAAAATCAGAGAGCTGAAAGAACAGGTTCGGGTTGCAAATTACCATTGCAAGCAGTTGCTCCGAAAAAAAGAAACCGCTAATTTGGAGTATGACAGACTTAAAGAGCATGCTGAAATCCAAAAAGCGCACGCCATCGAACGTGTGCAGGCTGAGCTCGACAAGGCCATTGCTCAAAAACAAATGACTGCTGACAAGCTACGTGTGATGAAAGCAAAGCTGCAAAAAAGCAAAGAAAATAAACAACGGGAAAAGTCGCGTAGAATAGGGGAGGAACGTGCACAAAATCTGCAAAAAATTGAGGTTTTGCAGCTGCAAATTGAGCGTAAACAAAAAGAAGTGGCATACGAAAAAGAGCAGCTCAAAATAAACAGAAATAAAGAATTGAGCCGGAAGGGTGCCAATACCGACAGATTGAGCGATATAGAAAAGAAAATTGGTAGTGTGGAAAGTGAGTTGTCTTTCATCGATAAGAACCGCGATATTGTTAGCGAGTACAAAAAAGATAAACGGGAGCTATTCGACAGGGAAAAAGAGTTTAAGAACGAAATTACCGTATCAGAAGCTAAACTAAATCATCTCAAGGATACGTTTAATACGCATTATCGCAAAATTTCAGCAGATATAGAGCAAATAGAAAAACAGATAGAAACCCTTGATTCCAGGGGCGAAATTTTTCTTCGCGATGAAGAAAAATATGAAGCCTTTGTTAAATCGTCGGCGTATGAAGTTTTCGACCAACAAAAAAAGGTTGCTCCAGCACTGAAAACTGCAGGTACAGCTGTTCAGATTATTGATGAGATAATGGAGAAATATTACCTTACAAAAGCGCGTCAAGACGAACTGAAAACCAATATCGATAAATTTTTGTCGCATTTTTCCGACAATAACATTTTTAAATTTCCCGATAAATTAATTGGCACCGATGCATATATGGAGTGGGCAAGGGAATTGACCGACTTTATTGAAGAACAAAAAATTGACCAGTTCGAGAAGCGCATCAACGAACGATTTGCATACATTGTTGGTTCCGTGGGGAAAGAAACAACCATGCTTATTTCTAAAACGGGCGAGATAAAAAAAATCATTAATAAAATAAACACCGATTTTCGACAGAAAAACTTTGTCACGGCAGTCAACAATATAGAGTTAGATATTACCGATAGTAAAAATACGGCAGTTACGCTTTTAAGACGAATAAAGGAGTTTAACGATGAGAACGCCCTAAGCCTGGGAGAGACCAATTTGTTTTCCGGAGTAAATCACCACAAAAGCAACGAGAAGGCTGTGGAATTGTTGAAGCAATTGGTCAAAGAAATAAATTTTGCAAAAGACTCCGTTGTAAAGTTAGCCGATTCTTTTGAGCTTTCATTTCGTATAGAAGAAAATGGCAATAGTACAGGATGGGTAGAAAAACTAACTAACGTTGGCTCTGAAGGAACAGATGTGCTGGTCAAAGCAATGATTAACATCATGTTGCTAAATGTATTCAAAGAGTCCGCATCAAGGCGATTTTCAGAGTTTAAACTTCATTGTATGATGGATGAAATTGGCAAACTACACCCTACTAATGTAAAGGGAATAATGAAATTTGCCAATGAGAGAAATATTTTACTTATCAATGGTTCGCCCACAGAAAGCACACCACTAAATTATCGACACATTTTTAAAATTAGTAAGGATGAGGAAAAGCGGACAAAGATTCGGAGAATTATTACTAATCCACAGCAAGCTGAATTAAAATAAACGTGTAAAACAAACAGATGAACCGTAAAATATCAGTCAAACTAGCCGAACAATTGATTCAACTATTAGAAGGAGCGGCTTTGCCATATGGTCAGTTGAAAAGCGAACTTGTGGATGAAATGGTTGCTGAAGGTATACTTCAAATTAAGCTCAAAGGTCGTAGTCGTCGGCAAGTGTACGCTTCCAAATCCTCAGTGTTGACAAATTATTTGAATAGCCAATGGGGCATAAGCGACTTGCGTTTTTACGCCAGTAACTTAAAAGACGGGGATACACGAGGAGCAAATATTGCAGCCTCAACCAACTCAAAAGTTGCCGGTCGGCGAACATTTAAAGGATTTTTGGTAAACTGCATTACTCCCGTTCAGGCTACGTTAAAGGGTCGAGGTATTACCATAAAGCCCATTGAGGGATTGTATACATATATTCACGATTTCGAGGAATTTAAAGTACCTGATAACGTGGTAATTATTGGTGTTGAAAATGGGGAGAATTTTAGGTATTTGCATTTGCAAAAGCATCTGTTTGGAGATGATTGTGTACTTTTTGTGAGCCGATACCCGCAATCGAACGATTTGGTTTCGTGGTTAGGGAACGTTAACAATAAATATATTCATTATGGTGATTTTGATTTTGAAGGAATCAGAATATTTAGAGATGAGTTTTATAAACAACTTGGTGAAAAAGCCTGCTTTTTTATTCCGCCAAACATAGAAGAGCACTTAAGTAAATACGGCAATAAGAAGTTATATGACAAACAATATCAAGGAGATACCACAAAATTGGCTCTAAATAATGACATTAAACAACTACTATCTCTATTTCATAAATATAAGCGATGTTTGGAGCAAGAGCTTTTAATAGTACATAAGTAGTGTCGGCACGAAAATATCCTGTTTTTCTGTGTGCTTGATTCGAAAATTTAAAGTTCGTGGCTTGGCCTTTCTGAAAAAGAAGTCTCGATTTTCGGGATAACTATTTTCAGAAGGGGCGTAACGCAGAACTTTTAGCTCATGAGCACATTTTATGTTATTATGAATGCGAATAAATTGGATTTTTCGGGCAAGCACTAAGCAAGCTATACGGCAATAAGAATGTCTTTTACATTGATTTATTGTCTCTTAATAAAGTTTTGCACATGTGCAAATAATTAAATAGGGGAATAATGTCGCATCTGGCGTCACTCAAATGAAATACTATCGTGTCATTTCTATCATAATTCCGCATTTAATGGTGCTTTCAAAAATTGATTAAGCTTCGTGGTTATTGAGTGGAATCGAAATATAGAGGCGACATTTTGGTAGAATTGTTTGTAAAAATGGAGAATCGCCGCTATGTATCGATAAATAGTATTACACAAGGAGTTATTGGTAAATATGTATGTGGATAAAATAAAGCGGTTTATCTTATGTTGTATCAAGATAGATAATTATAAAGTGTGAGGCTTTAGTTACTTAAAATTTATAAATAATTGTTGCTTCCCTTAAATATTTGTTCTAAAATCAAGGTGTAAAACCAAGAATTATTCCGGTAGTCAAATGTTTTTCATATTTTTACCTTTTGACTAAAATTTTACTTAAAATTTAATTATGCCGAAAAAATCCCCCCATTTATATCAATACCAAATTTCCTACGAACCCTATCAGTCCGACGATGGCTTTGTGGTTCCCGATGAATTAAAAAAACGACTTCCGGAAATACACGAACTTGCCGTAAAAGGCAGAAAATCAAGCGTTCCAAAATTTGAAAAGCTGATTAAGCGCTTTCCTAATGTTCCACAGCTAAAAAACTACCTCTATATTTTACTTCAAAACATAGGGGAGGTTGAAAAGGCCGCACTTTACAACCAAAAGATACTTGAACAATTCCCAAACTATTTATTTGCAAAACTAAATTTGGCAGGCAAATACATGCAAAAAGGAATGTATGTACAAGTGCCTGAAATACTTGGAGAAGAATTCGAGTTACAAGCGCTCTACCCGGAGCGCAAGTTGTTTCACGTAAGTGAAATCGCATCGTTTTTCGAAATCGTTATTCAATATTTTGCCGGAATCGGGGAAATTGAAGAAGCTGAAAAACGTTTTGAAATATTAACAGACCTCTACCCTGAATACCCCGATGTAGAATATATTCAACAGTTTCTGTTTATCAAACGCTTCGGTGCCAACCAGAACCGCTTTTTAAACACTGATGATATGATTACTGTAGAAACTAAAGACGTTGATTCTCCCGATACTGCAACAAAAGCGCCGGACTTTCATCATCCTGAAATTCACTGGCTCTATGAAGAAGACTTATTAATTGATAAAGAAAAACTGACACAATTACTTCAACTACCACGCAAAACGCTGGTCAGCGATTTGGAAAAAGTCTTGATGGATAGTATTGAGCGGTATCAATATTATGAAGTCAGTTTAATGGCACAAAGCAAAGATCAGGAGAAAAACAGTTTTTTCGCTATGCATGCGTTTTTCCTTTTAGGAGAATTGCAGGCCAAAGAAAGCCATAAAGTTATTTGGGAGCTAATGAGGCAGCACAACGATTACTACGACCTGTTTTTCGGCGATGTATACCTCGAATGTATGTGGGAGGTTCTTTACAAAGTGTTTCATGATGATTTTGAAGCGCTTAGCCTTTTTATGAAGGAACCGGGAATTGTATCATACAGCAAAAGTTCGGTTATGGATGTAGTTTTACAAGTTGCCCTACATGACCCCAAGCGCAAACCGGAAGCAGAAAAATGGTTAATAGACATGCTTGACTTTTTCAACAATTGTACTTTAGAAGACAATATTATTGACAGCGAAACCACCGGATTTTTAGTTTGGACATTACTAAGCCTTGAGTTGCCATACATTCCGCCCACAGTAAAAGAACTTTATGATAAAAAATGGGTAGAAATTTCAATGCTCGGCGATTATGAAGAGGTTGAAAAGATATGGTTTGAAAAGCAACCACAAGAGAAACGAGCGTTATTATCAATGGCAGACAGATACCGGGACATCATTGAAAATTGGCATTGGCAAGATCAGGAAAACTCAGAGGATGATTTTTTTCATGATGAGTTTGATTCAAAAAATGATATTTTCGATCAAGAACCAGAAAAAGTAAGGTGTTTTGGCAATCCTTCCTTTGATGATTATCACAATATGGTCCCAGATCAACAGCGGTATTCGGCTTCTAAAAAAATTGGTAGAAATGATCCATGCCCTTGTGGAAGTGGAAAAAAATATAAAAAATGCTGCATGAATAAAATTGATTAAACATACTCTAAGAATAATCTTCCCATGAACTTTTCCCGCTGTAGTCTGCCACAGGAAGGACCTGTGTGCTGTAATGAAATGAATTGACCAGGCCGGATACTTCTTGCTTAATCATATCGATACTATTATTTACCAAATCATTTCGAAAGCCTTTGTTTCCAAGTGTTGCAACATAATCGGCTGATATAATCCGGCTCAGGATTTTACCCAGTCCCACTTGTTTGCGTTGAGGCATATTGTCGTCAATCGTGAAATCTGTGAGTTCTTTAAAAAATGGCGAGGTGCGTTGGGTCAGGTTATAGCCTCTAAGGAAATTGGACAGGTTCATGTTTTTAAGCCGGCTCATTTGCCTGGTTACCATTTCGGTAATTTGGGTGTAGAGCATTTCATTGGAGCCTTCGAAAACCTGGAAAGGCCGGGAATCAATAATTCCCCTTATGGCCACACTCTCTGTTTTATATCCATTGGCGCCTAAAAGTTGTGTCAGGGTTTGTGCTGCTTCATGCATCAATTCTGTTACATGGGCTTTCATTGTATTGGCTTCCACTGTGGCTCCGGTGAGGTTATGTTCTATGCCACTTGCCTCACTGCTACGTGCGCACATGGCTGAGCTTATTGTAAATGCACTTTGAATACGGGCAACCTGTTGCTTAACCTGGTCCAGTGCAATCAGTGGTTTCCCTCGAATGAAGCGTTGCTGAGTGTGATGCAGAGCATCGTCCAACATGCGACGAATAAAGCCGATGGCCATACCCGGAAATTGAAACCGGCTTCGGTGTAACAGGTCCATGGTGAGTTTTAGTCCGGTGGTGTCGGGTTCCAATTTGTAGGCTTCGGGTACATGAATATCAATGAGGTTTTTGCCGTATGGAATCGGATACAACCCCATGTTATTATACAATTCATCCACCTTGATTTGTTGCTCAGGTTGTTGTGCATCGACAATGAAAAAATCAATGTCGCGGGCGAGTGCTCCACCAGGGATTTGTCGACGTGAAGTCATTAGCCAGTAATCGGCCATTCCAGTGAGGCCCTGCCAGTGTTTCACCCCTTTGATATGATATTCTGAACCCTGCCGCAAATTGTTTGTCTGCATGTTTAATGCATCGCTGCCAAATCCTGGCTCGGTTATCATCAATCCACCCATGTTTTGTTTATTTAAAAAACGGTGGAAAATTTCTCCTTTAATGTGTTCCTGTGCATATTTATTTACCGGGCCTAAAAAGAGCCCCATGTTGATTCCAAACATTAATGAAAGTGGCAGTGATTCATAAGACGCAGCATCCATCAGCGTTAATAATTCTTTTGTATTACCGCCACGTCCACCATACTTTTTGGGTATAGCTACTGAAAAAGGGTTGGTCGACATAATATCGCGCAGTACAGTTGCCGGAAAGCCCCTGTTATGAATGAATTTTTTGATGTCATCGCGTTCATAAAACACACTTTTTAAAGTTTGTTTAAATGCGTTAATGAAATCATTAAAAGAAGGCATTGCTGCTGTGTTGTGTATGGTCATTGATTGTGAGTTTTTTGTGGTATGTTGGTTCCTTTTTGTGCTTTTGCCTTCAAATTATTAGTTGTGAAAGAAATAGCTTCTATAAAAGTTAACAATTTGTGAGTTAGTATGTTTGCATGTTTTTGAAATTGTAATTTCCTGATATTAAAAAAACGCTTTGAAAAATGGGGTAATAAAAACAGTAATGTTACCTGTTATTCGGCGCGGCCCCTGATTTAATAAAAAAGCCATCGCTTTTATTGCAATGGCTTTTAAAAATGAGAAAATCCAAAATTATTTTTTTGTCGATTAATTAATTTCCTATGTCACCATTGGCGTTTCCGTTATAAGTATTGCTAATAAGTGTTGGTGATGAATTGTCATTATAAATGCCCCAACCTGCGGAGTACGAAATTATGCAATTACTTATTGTGGGTTCTCCAGATGGCACATTTCCCAGATTGACGTTTCCGTTATTGTAGGTTGAGGCATAGCCCCCGCCATAGGAAATGTTACAATAATTTAAGATAGAGCCATTCATTGTATTTGACTCAAAGAAAATTCCATCCCAGTCGCCGGGCTGTTCGCCACCTGCAGGTGCTGATGTGGTGAAGGTAACAGGTAAAGCAGAGGTGCCATTGACCACCAGTTTTCCAAATTCTGTTGATCCAACAGATATTTCAGACCCATCTGTAAATTTCACAGTGCTGCCTGCTTGTATCTCCAATGTTGAACCCGATGTTGATTCAATGCTGAGTGTACCATCAATTACATAAGCTGTGGACTGGAATAGCCAGGTTTCATTTGTGTGTTCAAAGGCGTCTCCATGTACTAAAATACCCAGATCATCTTCTCCGTAATTGTTAGCAGTGCCAATGGTATGAGCCCAGTTGCCATAAATTAGCATCACATAATTATCCACATCGTGAATATCGTTGCCTGTGAAAGATGCAAAACTGCCGGCATCATCAAGCGTAATGCCATAGGTGGCCGATAATCTGATTTCAGTATTGTCAATAGTTACAGCAGCTCCATCAATATCAATAGCTCCTACATATGAGGCATAGCCACCTGCAGCTTCAACTATGCAATAATTGAGCTCACTACTCACGGCACCACTCTCGAAGCTGATGTAGTCCCATTGCCCGCCTTGTTTTTGAACAGATGTAGAAGTGAAAAGAATGGGTAGATCTTCTGTACCTAAAGCTTTAAAGGTGCCGTAACCATCACTACCAACAGTCATTTGAGAGCCATCGGTAAATTGAATGGTGTTTCCAGCAGCTATATTTAATGTGGCACCACCATCGGATTGAACAGACAGCGTTCCGTCAATGGTGAAAGGTGCTGTTTGTAGGCTCCATGTGCCATCAGAATGGGTATAGGTATCTCCATCGACCAATATGCCACTGCCTTCAATTAAATTTCCCGGGCCAATAGTATGCGCTGCATTGCCTTCAATGAATATATCGTAGCTTTGATTATCCATAAACGTATTGTTGCTAAAACTCGCAAATTCCGAGTCATCTTCACAGACTACACCATAAACCGCAGAATTGGAAATTGTGCAATGGTCCACGCTCAAAGATGGGCCTTCGATCCAAAGTGCCCCACCGTATGTAGAGGCATAACCTCCACCATATTCGATGATGCAGTACTGAAGGCTGCTTGTACCTGTTGCCGTCGATTCGAAATTGATGTAGTCCCAGCTTCCGGCTGATGGTGTGTTGGAAACGCTGGTGAATGTAATCTGGGCATTGGCTGTCCCTACTGCAGTTAGGGCTGAGTTGGCTCCTGCGACTGATATACTTCCACCATCTTCAAATTTTATTGTTGTGCCCGGGTCTATGGTCAGATGCCCACCATTTTCGATCCTTAAGGTTCCTTCAATAATGTAGGTCCCACCTTGCCATGTAACATCAGTATCAATTGTTTCGTTGATATACTCCTCTGAGGGTTGTTCATCCTCTTCTTCCTCCACTAATTCGCAAGAGGAAAATAAAACTGCCATAAAAGACAGCATCATTAAAAGCGCAGTAATTTTTTTCATAACTCTGATTTTGAGATTAAGTAGAATTGATATTCAATTTTCAAGGATAAATTTACATCAATTTATAGAAGGGTGTGTGATGTAACCATTGGAATAACAATATTTTAACGTATGGTTATTTTTAGTAATGAGCGGCATGCAGCATTTAAACTAAGGAGGGGTAAACATTTTTTCGTAATTTGCTTTTTCAAGCAAAATCATAAAAACAGTATTTTATGCCATTTTTATCCAAATTATTCAGTAAAGGCGCCAATGATCTGATCAAAAATGGTGGCCAGGTGATCGATAAGATTGCTACCTCCGATGAGGAAAAAATGCAAGCCAAAAATCAGCTTTCTGAACTGGTTTTTGATGCTATGGGTAACCTGCAGAAAGCCCAACGCGAGTTAGCTGCAATTTGCGATTTGCAATATCAGTACTTGAATTAATTTTTTTAGAATATAATATTAATAAAAATCCTTTTTATAAACTTATAAATAGTAAATGCTGATGAATAAGCTGAAAATAAATTTATGGTTTGTTTATGATATTGTATTTTCTTTTTTTTTGACAAATACAATGGCTTTTGTGATAATTAAAGATATTAATTCCTTTAAATGGTATTGGCTAACTATTTTTGTTGCGATTTTGTTGATTTGTGGATATTATATGATTTTATTTATCATACATAAAAATCGCCTTCTGGATTCTTTGAAAGGAGATTTGGATTCTGCAGATTCAAAATTAGATTTGAACTTAACGTATTTACCTGTTTTTGGATTCATAATGTCATTCGGATTAATAAATCATCAAATTTATTTATTTGACAATGAGTATTTTACTGTTGATGGGCAAATATACTGGATAATTGATTCAGAGTTTGATATTATACTCTATTCTTATGATAATTTTATACGAGCTGCTTGTTTTGATTTACTTGAAACATATAATATTCATATTTCTCGATTGACAACAAACAATTTTTGGATATTGACATTGTTATTTGCATATAAAACCTTTTTATCTTTTTACTTTCTTAGGTATTTATGGACGATCTTAAAAGGATTGCATAAAATAAATAGAGTCTAACCGCTCCGAGTAGGGTATACGGAGCCGAGTATTTTCTGGCGGCAGAGGTTCTTTTTAATTCCGACAAAATTTCGTTTTGACGGGTAAATTTGTAAAACAATTTTTTGGCTACGGAGCAATTTTGTAGGATTTTACAAGTAAGCCGTGCGCTCTATAGCCGAATACGATATTGGTAACAGAAGCGCGTGGCAATTGGTTGCAGCGTAGCTGGCGGCCAATTTTAATGTTGGCTTTTGGTTTTATTGTGGTATATGCTTATTTCTTTGAACCCGCTTTCCTTTTAAATGAGGGGGAGCACGGTATAGCTAATACTTTGAATCCAAATTTCTGGGGTTTGCTCAAGTTGGGTGTAGGTGGTTATATTATTGGCCGTTCTACTGAAAAAGTGGCCAGCACCGTCACCAGCCGGGTAGATATCCCTTTCCTTCGTAAAAAAGACCGGAATAAGTATTATGGATAATTTTAATTTCAACATCAATGAAAAGCATCTTTTAGAAGGTGACGATGTGAAGCAAATGAACTGTCCGAAGAATACGGTTCATTTTAGTGCAGGTATGCCTGATACCATTGTGTTGCATTATACGGCTGGCCGGAATGGAAGGTCTTCGGCCGAATACCTTTGTAAAGATAATGTAAAAGCTTCTGCACACCTGGTCGTTGATCGCGATGGCAAAGTGTTTCAGTTGGTTCCTTTCGATACTGTTGCCTGGCATGCAGGAAAAAGCAGGTGGAAGGACAGAACAGGGCTAAATAATTATTCTATAGGAATAGAGATTGATAATGCCGGTGTACTGACCAAATCTGGTACTGCATACACCTCCTGGTTTGGTAAAAAGCTTGCTGCTGATGAAGTGATGGAGGCTGTGCATCGAAACGAGTCGAAAGCACGTTATTGGCATTTGTTCACCGAAAAGCAAATTGAAGCACTTGAAGCATTATGTGATCTGCTCATTGACCGGTATCCGGCCATCAAGGAGATATTGGGCCATGAAGAAATATCCCCGGGGCGTAAGCTGGATCCAGGCCCGGCATTTCCATTGGATAAACTGCGCCAACGCATAATAAACGACCGTGATGAAGAGGGCGCTCCCCTTAACAATCCTCCTGGTGTAGTAAATGTACCTTTTTTAAATATAAGGCAGTTACCCGATGTTAAGGCAGAGAGGGTCGCAGAACCCTTACCGCAAGGAACCAATTTAATCATTTATGAAGAACATGATGGCTGGTTTCGTGTTAAAGCTGAAATAGAAGGGTGGGTAGCTGGTCAATATGTTGATTTGGATAGTGATAACTGAATATTGAGATTCCCTGATTAGTACTCACGCAATCCTTTCTCGATAAACTCATATTGCCACAGGTCAAATAAATCAGTGCGTTCGGGGATATTTTCCTTTGAGCCGGTTAATAGATCAGTAATGGCTATTTGATCACGGTCATCCACATCCACTCTTTTCGCGAGTGAGCGGTGTACTCCATATGTTTTATGTTTAAGTACCAGGTTATCGGTTTCTATTGCTGCTTTAGGCTTATTTTCGTCATATAAAGTTAACCCTTCATAATTTACTGCTGTTCCGTTTCTTTTCCTTAAAAACCCTTTTTCTGTTATAAAATCATCCGGATGTTTTAATTTGTTGGCCAGTATTTTTCGATATCCGGCTTTTTGAAACCTGTATTTAAAATAGAATGAACAATAGTTGATACCGATGGGCAGCTTTGCTTCTTTGGCATAAGCCATTATTTCCAGTGCTGCCAATTCCGATTCGAGCACAATAGGCCGTTCGGCGGGTATGTAAGTGTATTCGTGTTTGAGTAGTTTGTCGGCGTTGTGGTGTGTTAGTCTTAGTTGGTGCAGATTCAGGTTAGTAACACCTGCATTTATCATTTCAGGCAGGAGTTTCATTAACCGTTCTTTTTCTTCGGGTATGGCCGGGATTTCAACGGTGATATTGGGAATGAGCCCTTTAGCCTTTTTTATTCCTTTGAGGTTATAATTTGTGGCACCAATATCGAAACGAATTTCGTTTAAACCGTTGTCGGCCAGCTCACGAAATACTTTTTCGTCCGAGAAAATGCCATTGGTGTACATCCAGGTATAAATTTCAGGATCGCACAGCGACCTTATGGCTTTCAGGTATTGCATTACGCGATCTTTAACCAAAAGCGGTTCTCCTCCGCTAAAGCTCACACCTTTAAATCCAAAATAATTGATGTATTCTGCGTATGCCGCTGGCGTATGAAAGGTGATTCCCTGAGATTCGGGAGGTTCATCCTGTGTTTGTGATGAGGGGCAGTAAAAACAGTTGGCATTGCATTTTCCGGTTATAAAGAGGCAACTCCAATTACCCGCACCACAAATTTTGCAACCATCTGATATTTGATTGACATAGGGTTTGGTACCTTTGAATAAAGTATGACCTCCACTAGCCCTGATGAGTTTTTGCTTTGTTGCTTCCAATTCATCGGTGTTCCAGAGATTAATCCAATTGATATTTTCGTAATTCCCAAACTCCTGTTTGTTTTTGTTTACCAGCGAGTTCAGATACCTGTAGTAAGCATTCATTAATTATTGTATTGAAGAAAATTGATTGAGAGATTGTGTTGATAACGCCACCGGCGTTTGTTTGAGAGCGTTAGAACTACAGATCAGAAAAAATATAGAGAAACATCAGAAAACGATCCAGTCTGATGTGTCCTTTATCTGTTTTGGTATGTTCAAAAACGTAATGCATAATTGCTTATAAAGATACTGCTTTTTGTATTACTAAATACATTAAAAATCATGCTTAGTTTTGGCAGAAGTAACACTTTTATATAATTTGCCTAAAAAAAGTTATGCCATATTTTAAGATTTCCATGAACAAGCTTTTGTCGGGAGAGCAAAAGCACAGAGCGCTAAAATCAATGCACCAACTCGTTGTTGAAGCACTGAAAAAACCTGATCGTTTTGTAATGACTTCAATTGCCGACAGTCAGGCAATGCATTTTGGCTTATCAGACGACCCGGTGGCTTTCGTGGAGTTTAAAAGCATTGGCTTACCAGATACGAAAACGTTATCTGCGGCTATATGCGATTTGATCATGAAAGAGTTTGATATTGAGCCTGACAGGGTTTATATTGAATTTGTGGATGAGCCCCGCCATATGTTTGGGCATAACCGCACTACTTTCGATAAGTGATCAGGTAAATTCAATTGGGATGTAGCATTGCTGAAATTGAGGCAGGTCAGGTATTAATGCTTCGAGTGGCGCGGCCAGATACCGATCAATGATAATGCGTAATAGCTCATGGCGACTGAACATTGCACCGGTTTTAATATTTTTCATCACAATTATGCTTAGTTTGTATTCCGGCACCCTGATGAGCAGAGTTTTAAATCCCTGCCACCAGCCTGCATGGTAGTATATTTTTTTCCCTTTGTGTTCAAATATGCGCCATCCATACCCGTAGTTGTGTTTAAAGTGTTTGGGCTTGCCCATGGGCTTAAATGCCTTTTGAAGTGTGTCTGAAGGTAAGATGGTCTCGCTGTAAAGGCCCTGATCCCATTTAAAAAGATCTCTTGCAGTGGCATAAATACCTTTATCGCCATAGGTGCCATTCAGGTAGGCCTCAGTAACCACTTTCCAGTGGTATTTGTAACCTTCAGCCAAATGGGGTATCGTATCGTTTAGCCCGGCTATGTATACAAAAGCATCGTCCATTCCAAGGGGTTCGAAAATATTTTTACGCATATATTCGGGGTATGACATGCCACTAACTTTTTCAACAATAGATGCCAGGAGCATATACCCCGAATTACTGTAATCGAAGCGTCTGTCGGGAGGGTAGTAGGGCAGAGGTTCATGTTGCTTCCAGAGTCTGATAATATCCTCGTTGGTGTACGTTTTGCCTTTATCTTCTACAATTTTATCAATGAAATAGATGTAATTTGATAAGCCACTCCGGTGAACCAGCAAATGGTGTATGGTAAAACCCTGGTAAGGCAGGTCTGGAAAATATTTACTAATGGAATCATCGAGGTGTAATCGGCCATTGGCGTATAACTGCAAGATAGCCACCGCTGTAAATTGTTTGCTAACCGAACCTGTTTGAAATCTTGTTTCAGCCGTTATGCTGTCATTGTTGGCATAGTCTTCGTAACCTACATATCCTTCATAAATTATTTCATTATCCCAGCCTACCATCAGCGCACCGTTAAACCCGAATTTATTTTTTTTCATGAGCACACGGTCAAGGTCGCTCCTAAGGTGCTGGTGCCAAATGGTATCAGGCGTTACTTTTGGCATTTTTGGCGGCTGAATATTGGTAAAATGCCGTTTTTCAAGGCTGATAAATAGAATGACCGCACCAAGGGTCAAAATAAGAAATATGATTTCTGCTTTACCTATGTTTTTCATTGGGTAAAATAATAGTTACCAATCATTCGCGTTAGCCAGATTTCATTTTGTCGAAATCAAATAATACACTTGCAATATAAAAATTATACTTTATCCAGCACACTTTCGAGGTTATCAAATCTATGATGATAATCGTCCATGGCAAATTCTATTACTTTTATGGCCTCATCTGCATCATAAGTATGGGTTATTTCTGATATGCGTTCTTTGCCCGGAATATCCTTATAGGTAAGGAAATAGTGTTTTAATCTCTCCACTACTGCTTGTGGTACATCATCTATGTTGGTATAATGACCATAGCCTGCATCGTTTTTTAATACAGCAATAATTTTGTCGTCAGCCATATCGCCGTCAATCATCCGAAAACCTCCAATGGGAATCACATGAGCGAGAATATCTCCATGTGAAATCGAGCGTTCGGTCAGCACACACACATCAAGTGGGTCGGCATCTCCCTGAACCTGTTTACGGTCTGTTTTTTCGGCACAAAATTTTCCTACACTTTCTCCGCAATAGGTTTGTGGAAAAAAACCATAGAGTGCTGGTATTACATTGCTGTATTTTTGTGGCCTGTCGATGCGTAGGTAACCGCTTGATTTGTCCACTTCATATTTTACAGTATCTGTTGGTACCATTTCAATATAGGCGGTAATTAGATTTGGTGCTTCCGGACCCGGATCAACTCCATGCCACGGATGCGACTTATAGCGTAAGCCCATTAATTTTCCCAGGGGATCCATGATTTTATTTCTCATAGTTATAGTTTTTTATGTGTGTAAGTCTTCTTCAACAACTTTTATATTAAAAAGTTTGGGTCAGGTTTATTTTATGCAAAAACTTCTTTGAAAAAGTAATAAATCATAATTGATGATACAACCAGCTTCATTCCTGTGCCTAGCAAAAATCCAATAAAAGAGCCTATTCCACTTTTAAGTGCATTATTAAAATCATCTTTTTGAATCATTTCTCCTATAACAGCTCCGGCAAAAGGGCCTATAATGATACCAATTGGTGGAAAAAATATTAGCCCGAATATCAATCCCAATGTACTGCCGATTACACCGGCGCGTGTTCCACCAAACTTTTTGGTTCCCCATACGGGTATAATGTAATCTAATACTGTTACAATGGTTGCTAAAGCAAACATAAGCAAAAGTAAGTTGTTTGAAAAATCAACTTTCTCTGTAGCTTCTAGCACCAGCAGTCCCACAAAAGAAATTGGCGGGCCGGGTATAACCGGTAAAATACATCCAATAAGCCCTATAAGCAAAAGCAGCGCCGCCAGGACAATGAGTAAGAATTCTACCATAGTTTATCGATTTTAAGGGCAGCCAGGTACAGCGCACCAAGGAGCGCCGGAATGGCCAGGTTTATAATCCACAAAGTTAATGAAGCCGCCAGAATTCCTGCCTCATTTGTGGAAAAAACTCCAAAAATTAGCAACGACAGACTTCCTCTTACCCCGGGTTCGGCAATGGTAATGGTTGGTATAACCAACATTGCTGCGTAGAGCATGCCAATGCTCAGGAAGGCTTCGTAAATCGAAATATCTGTTTTAAAATAGAATAAAAGCAGAATAAACTGAGTCATAAAAATGGCATATCGTAAACCAGAAACTAACAGAGCTTTAAGCAGGAGTTTCCTGTTCAGGTTTTTTATTCCGTCGTTAATTTTGGTAATAACTTTTGGGGTTTTTAGCCGGCTGATTTTTAATGCAATTTTGGGTAGCGATATGTACGTAACAAAACCGGCTGCAACAGCAAAAACGGCCAGGCCAAGTTGCGTGGGTGTGGTAAAAGCTGCTTCTGTATTTCCGGTGAGCCATAACCATCCTGAAATTATTCCAACAATAAAAGTAACGCCACTTTGCGCAATGCTTCCGGCAATGGTTACCGATATGCCGGCCAATCGGTTGCGTTGACGCAGTATCCATATTCGGCCAGCATACTCCCCAGTGCGGTTGGGTGTGAAAATAGCAATGCTGAGCCCGGCAAGCACACCGCCAAAAGCCTGAAGTAATCTGACCTTTTCTGTTGGTTTAAGAAGTAACCGCCATTTTTCTGATTCTATAAGCCAATTGACCGGCATTAATAAAAACACCAACCATAACCACCAAGCTGACTCATTGTGAACTGTGCCATTAAAGAGCAAGTCGCTAAGCTGGTCGTCGGCATAAACGCGATAGGCTACAAAACCGTATGAAGCTATAAAAATTAAGCTTTTGAAAAGTATTACCCAGAATTTTCGATGGTTTGCAGGCATGCAGGTCAAATTTTTTAGAAAGATAAAAATACGGCTTTCTAAGACTATTTGCTAATTTTACGATTTAAAATAATTCGAAGATGGTAAGACCAAAGAAAACCCTGGGACAACATTTTTTAACCAATGATTCCATAGCCCAACGAATCGCTGAATCATTGGACTTGAATGGTGTGCCGGTGTTGGAAATCGGACCGGGAAAGGGTAAGTTAACACAGTTCTTGCTTAAACGTTTTCCCGATTTGCTTAAGGTAATTGAGGTAGATGATGAATCGGTTGAATACCTTGCAGCAAATTTTCCTGATCTTCATGAAAGGGTCATTGCCGGAGACTTTCTTAAAACCGATTTTAGCACGCATTTTGCAAGCAGGTTCGATGTTGTTGGGAATTTTCCTTACAACATTTCAAGCCAGATTTTATTTAAGATGTTGGAGCATCGCGATAAAATACATCAATTGGTAGGCATGTTCCAAAAAGAGGTGGCCGACAGAGTAGTGGCCGCACCAGGAAGTAAAACTTATGGTATTTTAAGTGTGTTGGTTCAGGCTTTTTACAAAGTGGAGTATTTATTCACAGTTCAGCCCGGTTCTTTTTTTCCACCGCCCAAAGTTAAGTCCGGGGTAATCAGATTAAAACGTAACAACCGGGAGAAGCTTGACTGTGATGAGAAAGTTTATTTTAAGGTTGTAAAGCTTGCCTTTAATCAGCGCAGGAAAACACTTAGAAATAGTTTAAAAAGTGTTATAAGCCCGGATATTTCGGGTAAAGAGATATTTAATATGCGTCCGGAGCAGTTAAGACCGGAAGATTTTGAGCATATTTGTAACTTATTAGAATAATTTTAAAATCCCGTTGTCATGAATTTTGAGCTAACCCGGGAATTTATTGAGGAATTAAAGTCTGCGATTGACGCACAGGATAAGCGCAAGACTGCCAGCATGTTGCAGGATTTTCACCCTGCCGATATTGTTGAGGTTTATGAAGAATTAAACCTCGAAGAGGCGCGGTTTGTGTTTATTTTGTTGGAGCCCATGCGGGCAGCAGATGTGATTGTGGAGCTTGAAGAAGATGACCGGGAACGCTTGCTTGAGAATGTACCCGGAGATATACTGGCCCGTAAATTCATCGACCGCATGGATTCCGATGATGCGGCAGATATCATTGCCGAGTTACCCGACGATGTAAAGGCCGATGTGCTGAGCAATATTGCCGACCGTGAGCATGCGGGAGATATTGCCGACCTGCTGAACTACGATGAGGATACCGCAGGTGGTTTGATGGCCAAAGAGTTAATTACTGTTAACGAAAACTGGACCGTAGCCACCTGTTTGCGCGAAATGCGCGGGCAGGCTCAGGACATTGACGAAATTTATTTTGTGTATGTTATTGACAACGATGGTATTCTGAAAGGCACACTTTCACTGAAAAAACTTCTACTTACGAAAAGCGACCAGGTCGCCGATGTTTACGATAAAGATGTAATTTCGGTATCGGTTGATGCATCAGCCGAAGAGGTAGCCAATATTATGAACAAGTACGACCTTGTTGCTTTGCCTGTTATCGACGGTATTGGAAGGCTTAAAGGCCGCATTACCATCGATGATGTGGTGGATGTGATCAGGGAAGAGGCTGAGCGCGATTATCAGATGGCATCTGGTATTTCTTCAGATGTGGAAGCTTCCGACAATGTTTGGCAGCTTTTGCGCGCCCGTTTGCCATGGCTGATGATTGGTATGATTGGTGGTGTGTTTGGCGCTAAAGTTATTGAACTGTATGAGGGCCAATTATCGCTTTACCCTGAAATGGCCTTCTTTATTCCCCTTATTGCAGCCATGGGCGGTAATGTTGGAATACAGTCGAGTGCGATCATTGTACAGGGCCTGGCCAGCAACTCGCTTGGTATAGAGTCTAATTTCAAAAAATTGATGAAAGAGTTGGGCGTTGCCATGCTAAACGGACTTTCTTTGGCGGCAATATTATTGCTCTATAATTTTATCGACAGCGATTCTTTAGCCTTAACAGTTACGGTGAGCAGTGCACTTTTAGTTGTTATTATTTTTGCTTCAGTTTTCGGAACTTTTGTGCCGTTGGGCCTTAATAAGCTTAAAATCGATCCGGCACTGGCAACCGGACCCTTTATTACTACCGTAAACGATATCATGGGACTGTTGCTCTACTTTCTTATTGGCCACGTTTTCTACGGGTTTTGGGGTTGAGCCTCTTGCTTTATAGTAATTTGATTTTTTGCTTAGGTAGCTGAAATATGATCATTGATTAACATGGATAAAGAAATAAAGGTTCCAATCCATCGCGGCGGAAGCTTTAAACAGGTGGTTTCATCGTTTCTCTTACCAATGATTTTTTGGAATTATATTTCACGCAGCGCCCGCAAAGAAGGCGCAACGTTCGCAACTTGATAACCCGTAGCGTTGGTAGCGTTTTTTTATCATGACGTTCGTGGTGAGAAATTTTTAAAAAAGAAATCAATCATCATTGATGCCTGGATTTATGTAACACAGTTTAGTTATATTGAACGAAATAAAACGAGACACCCAAATTAGAAAGATTTAAGGGGTAGGTTGCTAGTAATCAATGGTCAGCCAGCTATCATATTCATTTACAAAACAGGACATGAATAAAAAAAATAAGGTTTAAATCATATGCAACTAATCTGTACTTATAGTTTGCCTGGCTATTTTAGTAACAGTCGGTAAAAAAGTAAATTATCGGTAATTAGTTGTAAAAATTCCAACTAACGCTGAACCGCAGATTGCGGGGCCTCAGAAGATAATTATAAGCAGAATAGTAACTCACACCTCTCATTAAACCGCTGTTCACGTGGTCGAAACGGAGGGAGAACAGGAACCGTTTTACCCTTGCTCCAACAAATAC
>Ga0102938_10000712_pt1 | contig 24964 bp, 14 predicted proteins | sample SalPonR2_B_D2_MG_FD_84516 | JGI IMG/M metagenome (GOLD analysis project Ga0102938, IMG submission 84516) | Salt pond soil microbial communities from South San Francisco under conditions of wetland restoration - Salt Pond MetaG R2_B_D2_MG | ecosystem: Environmental > Aquatic > Marine >... | reverse complement strand
TCGACGCTTCGGGGGAACTTCCAGGGGGAACACGTTTTGCGAACGTTCGAGAACTGAAGGGCATCATCCGCGGACGCCTTGATGACTTTTCTCGTAATCTGGTTGAAAAAATGTTAGCCTATGCTTTGTGTCGCAAGCTCGAAGGCTACGACGAGATTGTGGTGGATCAGTTAATGCAGGAGATCGCTCAGGATGGCTACCGCATGCAGACACTCGTCACTGCCGTCGTCACCAGTTATCCCTTTACACATCGTCGCGTTGAGTAATTGACCAATGTTAATGAGACACTGGCTATACGTCGCAACGGATGATGGAGAAATCCCAAAGCATCTGTATTTGTTGCACATAGCTCGGCTCCAGGTATCTCAGCCCGCAGCCGGGTAGCGATTATTTTGAGATCGATCGAACAACCATTCACTCATTTTTCGCCAATCACCAACGGCCCTCCCATGAGCAAAAGCACAACCGTTAATCGTCGCATCTGCCTGAAAGGCGTCGGAACCGCACTTGCCTTGCCGTTGCTCGATGCCATGGGCTGGGCCGAGGCAAGCGAAAAAAATGCGTTCAAGCCACCGGTTCGTCTCGGTTTCATGTATATGCCGCATGGCGTGATCATGGATCAATTTTGGCCTACCAATGCGGAGAGTTTCCTGACGTCTCCTCCACCTTCACTCGATTCCCTGCGCCCCGTACTCGATCAGTGCCTCTTGATGAAAGGCATCTCTGGAGTGCCAACCTCGCCATACGGTGGCGCACCCCATGCGCTCGAGTTGTCGACTTGGCTCACCGCAACGTTGCCGAACCCCGACAAACGGGACGAAATCAGCATTGCGATTTCCGCCGACCAAATTGCCGCAAACTATGTGGGAGCTTTCACGACGCTGCCATCATTGGAACTGGCTACGATGCCACAAACATGGAAGGAAAATCAGGAAGGCCTGAACGAGGCCTATTATTCTCACTGCAGCTTTCGCTCGCCGACCCAAGCGGTACCCGCCGAGACCAATCCACGCAACGTGCTCAATCGTTTGTTTAACAAGCAAGAAAAAAACGGCAGTAGTGCATCAACAGGAATGAGTCCGCTCGATCGAAGCATGTTGGACCTAGTCCTTGGTGGTGCACGAGATCTGCGGCGCACATTGGCGCCAACCGACCAACGAAAGCTGGACGAATATTTAGACAGCGTGCGTTCGGTCGAACGACGGATTGCCGCCATCGAACTGCGGCAAAAGGAGGCAGCCATGGAGAAGGCGGGTGTTCGGTCCAGTCGACGCCATGCTTCGGATTCTCCGCCCATCGAAATTAAGATTCCAGAAGGAGATCGACGTAGTGACTATATGCAGGTGATGTGCGACCTGAACGTGTTGGCATTTCAGACCGACACAACTCGCGTCTGCACCTACATTGGCTCGACCCCAAACGGCGTGTCTTATCCGGAACTCGGATTCAACGACCAACATCATTCGACGACGCACCATAACAACAATCCCGAAAAGGTCAGGAAGGTGGCCGCGATCACGGCATTCAATGTTGAGCAGTTTGCCTACATGGTGGAGAAAATGCACAGCTTGCGAGAAGGTGACGGCACCCTGCTGGACAACTGCATCATGATGTGGGGTTCCGGCCTTGAAAACGGAGACAAGCATACGCGAGCTAACCTCCCGTTCATCATCGCCGGCAGGGGTGGCGGTTCGATCGAAACAGGACGTTTCCTACCGGATGTCAAGGGAAATCAAGGCGACCTGCTGACTACATTGCTGACCCTTGCCGGGATTCCTCTGGACCGTCCCGTCGGGATTGCAACCAAACAAATCGCAGAGATCGCCGCCAATTCCTGAACCGCCGACTGCCCGCCGGTAAAGGCCTGTTTATCGACGAACTGCTGTCTTCCCAAAAGGTTGTGCTACTTCAATCGCTTCATGCCAGGGCGATCTTGCGCAGCTTCGATTTTCTGGATCGCTTCACGCACCGCCTTGGCCTTTTGTTCGCTAAGGCGTTTAGGAAAATTCGGCTCGCCGTTGTCGAAAATTGCAGCGGTTTCCCGCAGATGCGGAACGACGCGTTGGGCTTCCGCGCCATAGGCGTCGAAGACTTCGAGAATCTTCGGCGTCCGATGCTCGCTGGCCCACGGGTTTTGTGTCCGGAGGTAGTCCGCGCCGGCTTGCATTCCTTCTTCGATGCGATGCGAAGCGAGGACCTTCAAACCGTTAAGCCGCACACCGTCGGCAAACATCTCTCCGCTGGGCGCGGGCGTCACGATCGCTTCGAGGACAGCGGGCAGGAGTGGCTGGAGTTCTTCGTAGCGGAGATGTCCGTAAACTTTACTGATTTCGCTGCGGGCCCGGCCGTCTTGATTTTGCAGCCCGAGCGCGATGGCAGTGCGCAGCTTGTCGCGGTCGACACCGTCAAGCGAATTCGCGCTGGTGAGCATTCTGCTAAAGACCACAGAAGAAACAAATCGCTGCTCCATGCCGCGAGGGTCTTCCGACGATGGGCCGCGAGCGATCAGTTCGAGCATGTCAGGCAACGCGGGTATTGCCGGTTTGCCAATCACTGCGAGCACAGAGGCGGCTCGCACCCGCAGCCAAAGATCGTCGTGCTGGAGCGCGCGGCGAAGTTGCGGCACGGCAGGAGCCGCCTTACCTCGCAGCTCTTCAAGCGCGTGACACGCGCCGATACGCGTGTAGAGATTCTCAGAATCAAGCAGGGCGATCATGGCGGACACTGGTGGCTCTTTGCGGCTGGCGAGCGCTGCGGCGGCTCGTTCACGTACGATTGGCGACCATGATCCAAGGCGCGCTAGAAGCTCCGCGTCGGTTAGCTGACGATAGGTGCTGTTGCGGTCTTTGTTATTCCATCCTCGCCCGTCGGCAACGAGGTTCTGCGCGGCGGCGGGCGTAAGCTGCTGAACGAAACCGGGCTTTCTGCCGGTGAGGGTAATCTTCTTCAGCGGCAGCGCATAAGCAAGCAAGTAGGCTCCGCTGGCGTCCCAGCCATGGTAGCTGTCATGGCCAGGCTCGGGCGGGCCTTGATGGGGGAAAGCACCGTCCCAGCGGCGTGCGAGGTCGTGATACCACCCGCCGAATTCTTGCATCCACGCACCTGTCGCGTGCGGCCCCGCCTGCGCGATGGCGGGCAAGGACCACAGCAGATTAAAGTAATTGCCGGTGTGGCCGCAGTCTCGCTCGCTGCCATGGGAGGCCACCGCCATGCGGGTAAAAAAGTCCGCGTTCTTGCCTTCACCGAGACGGTTGAATAGCACAGCCGCCATGCCGCACTTGCCGTTGTCTTCATGCGTTTCGGTCCACGCGGCATGGTCGCCGTAGGGCACCGCCCCCTTACCGACGTAGAAACGAAGAAGCCGCGAGCTGAGTTCGATGGCACGTCTCACTTCAGCGTCGTTCACACCCGCGTTGCGCGCAAGCACCAAGCCGATAGTGAGCGGCAGGCCGGGAGCATTCATCATGCCGTAGCCCCGGAGGCGTCCATCGGGCAGCGCGAAGGTATGTCCCCACGAACCCACAGCACTCTGGCCGGCAGCGGCTTCCTTCGCCAATCGCCGCAGCCCAGGAAGCACCGAGGCATCGCCCGTGGCCGTCGCGTATTCCGCCAGGAAAATCATCACGTAACCGTAATACCAGGTCCTGAAGTTACGCGTGTTGAAGTCAGCCGCCCACTGCGCCTCGCGCTTCACCAACGGCAGATGCATCGCATCGCCGCCAGCAAGGAGAGCGAGCGCATTGAGTGAACGCGGTATGGCGTTCTCCGTTCTCGCGTAGTCCGGTTCGGACATGCGCGCAGCGAGCGTCCTCAGCCCTTGTGTGAGAATCCGCTGTGACTTCAGGCAGTCGAAGGGGGCGGTGTCGCTGAATGAACCTAGCACAGGCAGCATCAATGTGACTTCTTCCACATTCCCATCCCGCCAGCGAGTGAGCACGAGCCGGCCCCCGCCGGCCTCCGTCTCCGCCGCGGTAATCGCCCGGCCCAGTTCCGTCCGAGGGTCGCGGGAGAAGCGTTCACCACCCGCGCCGAGAAGCACGTCGCCGACAGCGATCAGGCCATCCGCTGGAGAGCCTTGGTCCACGGCGGTGACGGCAATCTGCCGCGCATCGGTCGTCACCAGCTTGTCGCAAAACATCCATCCGCGCAGCCCGGTGGGCCCGAGATTCCAGTCATGCTTCGCTTCCCGCGGGATGGTGTCCCCTTTGGTGAAATCAGGAATCGCCAGAGCCTTGCCAGCCGGCACGGCTAACGCATGCGAAGCGAAGCCAAACCAGATGGCACCAATCAATGAGACTAGTAGTGTTTTCATCTTGGCAGTAAGGGAATTAGAGTTCTTTCGATTCAACCAACATTCGGAGATTCGCCACAATGAAGTGGGCGAACAATTTTCACCTCCAAGAAAGTTCCGAAGCGGTCCGGCTGGTTGTACAACGGATGCGCGTAACCATAGTCCATTCCACTGAATCCTCAAAGCCAGAGAAAGACCGCGAGTTCAAACCTCACCCGAACATCATAACTCGGAATCCCTTGCTTTGGATCGGGTAGCGTTTTTCTCAAAGGCGCTTCCGCAGAATCAGTGGGCGGAATCCACATGACTGGCGGAAGAGCAAAGCATGATCTGACAAATCACGCAACCGCTTGAACCATTTTCGCAATTGTCAGTGCCCCACTTTGCTCCCGAAGGCACGGCCTGGCGCAATCGAGAAGGTGGTACCGCAGAAACCGATAATGCATTGTGGCATGACATCAACGCGACGAATTCGAAAGAGCGTGTCCAATACCTGACTTGCTGGACGCATGTCCCACAAGAGCAGCGAGTGCCAGGACTGACGCACAGCCTACAAGTTTCCGATAGCGTAACGTAGTCCAAGCCCGTTGCGTGCAACGCAACCGCGGGAGACTATGGCTCGATTTTCTACAATCCGTTTCGCGGCAAGTGGGTGCGAAACATGAAACGCGACGGCCCGCGCGGAGGCTGTCGTTACGACTTAGAAAGCCATCGCTTTCTCGACGGGGCCGATTGGTCAAAGGCGGTTTATTGGACGAACGCCGATCGTCTGGACCAGCCCGAACCGGCCGACGGTTACGCGGGTATTTCCAGTGTGGGTGATCCGTCGCAGCTTTATCGTCCTGCCGCAGTGGCTTATGAGAGCTTAATGATCAGCATGCACCAGATTCATCGCAGGCCGAACAATACGATCTGCGCACAGGGCAAGTTTCCCAAGCTGACCGATCTCGAGCTAGGGTTCAGTCGCGACGGCTTTCACTGGGATCGCCCCGACCGACGCGAATTTATTCGCGGGGTCCGTGAGGTCGGTAACAGGGACCTCGCTTACTTGCATACCACGACGGGTGTTTTTGTAGTGCTCGATGATCGCTTGGTTTTTCCCTATTGCGACTACTCGCGCAATGCGGATGATGGTCGTCACAGCATGTACGGTGGCGGTGAGATTGGGCTGGCCAGCCTGCGCCGCGATGGTTTTGCATCCATGGAGACAGTCGACAAGCCAAGTACGTTGACAACTCGTCCCGTAAAGTTCTCAGGGAAACATTTGTTTGTGAACGTTGATGCGCCGCAAGGAGAACTGTGGGTGGGGCTGCGTGAAGCGACTGGCAAAGTGTTGGCTGCATCGTAGCCTGTATCTGGAGACTCTACGGAGCAGCGAATCAAATGGCTTAACCAACCGGATCTCGCCAAATGGGCCCAGCAGCGGGTGCGTCTTCGCTTTCAGCTTTCTAATGGACAGCTCTATTCTTTTTCTGTCACCGAGGACACGGATGGGACCAGCAATGGCTATGTGGGTGCTGGTGGATTGAAAACGAGACCTGTAACACACCGAAAAACCAAGGCTATGCAGGCATGCAGGAGTCATCCGGTTAAATGAGCCGCCTTGGCGATAGCCGCGGTTCCTGGATTTAACCGTGGCTATCGCCAAAACGGCTAAGCAGAGGTCTGCGGAATGATTCCTGCAAACCTGCTGATGCCTCCCATGTTGGCATCGCCGTGTGTTTCTTCGAGCGGTCGCTGCCTGAACCGTCGCGCGAGGTTCAGACGCTGCCGTTAAATGGCTTGGTTAGTCGAAGCATTCCGCAGCTTCTCAATCGGCAGCGTCTGGTCATCGAGCGGCACCGTCAGCGGCGTGAGTGTGTCCGCGATGCTCGACAGTTGCGGCATCAGGTCCGAGATCATCATGCTCGACGGGCCACGCGGCTCGACGGGCCACGCTTCTGCCTGAGCCAGATACTTCTCCGTACCGACTTGGATCCCTTCTTTGCGCAATGGCGAATCGATCGGCTGCCTATGCGTTTCGCGAACGTCAGGCGTGCTAGCAGGGCCAACGAAGGTATCAACCTGTCAGGCATGTCGAGGAGAAGAGCTCCAACGGGTAAAACTAGCTGCAGAGCGAACGGCAAGTCTCTTCTTTGTTCTCGTGAAAAACTTTCCGTCCGACAGGCCTACCTTTGGGCGATTGGCGAGGGAAGCCACCGTCGGCCGACCGGAAAGCTTCTTGCGTGAGTCAACCGATTGGATGAGGTGACCGAACACGCTCGCATTCCCCCCTTTCGCATTCCTGGCACGTTGATCATCCCAAACGGTCATTTCCATGCAATTTAGAATATTTTTCAAAAAAAAGCGTAAGAATCGAACAAGCTGTGTAAATAGAGGTGAGGAGGCGTTGACGTGGGTTTTTATTGTAAAGCAATGATTATGGTGAAATCAGTACTTCTGGCGACTGCGATCGTCGTGCTTCAGACTCAGGCTCAGACTGCAGAAGTCGACTTTGTGCGCGACGTCCGTCCGATCTTTGAAAAGCATTGCTATTCTTGCCATGGTGCGACGAAACAGAAAAGCGGCTTGCGTTTGGATGTTAAATCGGAGGCGTTTAAGGGAGGCGACGGTTATGGTCCGAGTCTAATCGCTGGCGAGGCAGACGAGAGTCCTTTGATCGAGTTGGTCCGCAGCGATGACGAATATTCTCGGATGCCCCCCAAAGGCGAACCGTTGTCTGCTAAGGAGATCGGTACGCTGACGCGGTGGGTCGATGCCGGGGCGGCTTGGCCAGACGGTATCGATTTGGTGCAGTTGGAAGATCGCCTTGATCACTGGTCTTTCAAGCCGTCTCAATTGCCAGGCGTTCCCGCCACGAAAGACAGGCAGTGGTCGCGGAATGCCATCGATCACTTCATCCTTTCACGACTTCAACAAGCAGGCCTGACTCCTGCGCCACCGGCTGACGAGGTCACGTGGCTTCGTCGCGTTACGCTTGACCTGACGGGGCTTCCACCAACGCCACAAGAGGTGACGGCGTTTTTGGAAGAGGTCGCAAAGGGCGAGCCGACTTACATAGCGGTCGTCGATCGTTTATTGAAATCGCCCCGTTACGGTGAGCGTTGGGCTCAGCATTGGCTCGACGTCGTGCGATACGCCGACACGCATGGCTTTGAGGTCAACACCGAGCGGCCCAATGCGTGGCCTTATCGCGACTATGTGATCGAAGCGTTCAACAACGACACGCCTTACGATCGGTTCATTAAGCAACAGCTCGTCGGCGACGCAATGGACGCGGGCGCGGCGACCGGTTTTCTTGTCACGGCATCGGTGTTGCTGCCTGGACAAATCGGTAAAGACGCTCCCTCGATTCGGTTAGCGCGGCAGGACTCGCTTGACGAAATCGTGAACAATATCGGGCAAACCTTTCTGGGACTCAGCGTCGGCTGTGCTCGCTGTCACGATCACAAATTTGACCCGATCAGCGCGAAGGATTACTACTCGATGCAAGCGTTTGTCGCTGGCGTTGAATACGCCGACCGAAAAATCGAATCAGAGGAATCGGACGACTTGAAGAAGGAGGCCGAGAAACTGCGGCAGCGCGTCGCGCACATCGACCGACGACTTGCGAGCTTTGTACCACTCGCTCATCCCGTTGAAGATCGCAACGTGAATAATGAGGAAACAAACGCGAAACAGAATACGCATTCCTTTTCGCCGCTGAAGGCAAAGTTCGTTCGCTTGACGATTCACGATTGCAACTTACATCCGTCGCTCGGCTTGATCGAACCGTGCATCGATGAGCTTGAAATTTTCACGAATGAAGCGGAACCGCGAAACATTGCGCTCGCATCGGCTGGTGCCAAAGTCACCGCATCGGGCAGCAGAAGTTCGGCAAGTCACAAGCTGGAACATATCAACGACGGCCGGTATGGCAACAGTCGAAGCTGGATGTCCGACACACATGGTCGTGGCTGGGTGATGGTTGAACTGAGCGAGGCCACTAGCATCGCAAGTATCGTTTGGGGTCGCGATCGTTTAGGAAAATTCACCGATCGGCTGGCCACCGCTTTCACGTTGCAAGCTGGACTTGACGCGGATGCGCTGACAACACTCGTTTACGTGCCGCCACAACGACCGCTTGTTCGTGCAACGATGAACACCGATCGCTTCATGCCATTGCGGACGACGCAGCTACGTTTCACGGTCCAATCCACGAACAGTCTGGAACCCTGCATCGACGAATTGGAAGTCTACAACACGTCGGGTGATAACATCGCCTTGGCAAGTCAGGGGACGGTTGTCACGACATCGGGAGACACGATCGTCGCGGATCGACACGAGCCCCGTTTCATTCAGGACGGCGAGTATGGAAATTCACGCAGCTGGATGTCCAATGCGGTTGGTGAAGGGTGGGTGGAACTGAAATTCGCGACCGAACAAGAAATCGATCGCGTGGTGTGGGGACGCGATCGTGAAGATAAATTCCAGGATCGACTGCCGACGCAATACCGCATCGAAGGCCTCGTCGGGGAGGATTGGAAACTTCTCGCTGATTCGACCGATCGGATTCCTTGGACAGAGGATGCCCAGCCAGCGCCGTCATTCTCGATCGCTGGGTTGACGCTCGAAGAGACAGACGAGGCCAATCGCTTATTGGAGGAAAAACGGCAGTTGGAGTCAAAGATCAAAGCTGCGCAGAACGGTCAGAAAGCGTTCGCCGGAACATTCCGAAAACCGGATGACATCCACCTGCTTCGACGTGGCGACCCTGAACAGCCAGCGGAATCGGTCACACCCGCAGTTCTGAGCGCGATTGACGAGTTGTCATTACCCAACGAGACTGCCGAACAAGAGCGCCGCAAGGTGCTGGCAGACTGGATTGCCAGCCCCGAAAATCCGCTCACCGCCCGTGTCATGGCAAACCGAATCTGGCAGTGGCACTTTGGCGTCGGGTTGGTGGAAACGGCGAACGATTTTGGTCGCAACGGTGCAAAGCCTTCGCATCCCGAATTGCTTGATTGGCTCGCACAGGAATTCATTCGATCGGGTTGGTCGATCAAACACATGCATCGACAGATCGTATTGTCTTCAACCTATCGACAGTCGACACGTCACAACGCGGAAGCTGCCGTTGTCGATGCGGACATCAGGTTGCTGTGGCGATATCCATCGCGACGGTTGGAGGCCGAGGCGATTCGTGACGCGATGCTTGCCGCGAGCGGCCGACTGAACCTGAAGATGGGGGGACGCGGTTTTGATCTGTTCAACAAACGAGGAGGATTGTCGGGATTCACCCCCGTGGAATCATTTACCGACGAAGGCTTACGACGGATGATATACGCTCACAAGGTGCGTCGTGAACGGGATGCGGTGTTCGGCGCGTTTGACTGCCCCGATGCCGGGCAAAGCACGCCGCGTCGCATCGAATCGACGACCCCCATTCAGGCACTCAACCTGTTCAATAGCCGCTTTACAATCGAGCAATCGGACGCGTTTGCGTCGCGAGTCATCAAGGAGGTTGGCGATGACGTTTCGGCTCAAATTCAACGTGTTTACGAGATTGCTTTGAACCGCAAACCTGCCGCCGATGAATTTGCCGAAGCACAACCGGTCGTCCGTGCGCATGGTTTGCAAACACTTTGCCGTGTGTTGTTTAACAGCAACGAGTTCCTTTTCCTGCCGTAACTCCGAGATGACAATCGCAAACTAAGTTTCTATTTCTTTGGACATGCAATGAATCAACCATCCAATCGGGCACACCCCATTTTGAATCGCCGCGGCTTTCTTTCCGATTCGGCCACGGCACTCGGTTCGATTGCTTTGTTGGACCTGCTGGCTGGCGATCGACTGTTAGCATCCGAGTCGGCTGTCGATCTCGCGCGACCGTTCGTTCCACGGCCTGGACATTTTCCGGCGAAAGCCAAGAAGGTCGTGGTCATTTTCTGCGCCGGCGCGGTCAGTCAACTTGAGACGTGGGACTACAAGCCGGAACTGATCAAACGGGACGGGAAACCGCTCGAGGATGGACCGGCTGTGACGTTTCAAGGTCCAGCAGGCGACCTCGCCCGTCCGCAGTACCAGTTTCGACAACGAGGCGAAACGGGGAAGTGGGTCAGCGACATGCTTCCTCATTTAGCGGAACTGACCGACGACATCGCGTTCATTCACTCGCTGACCAGCAAAAGCAACACGCATGGTCCTGCGGAAAACTTTCTGTCGACAGGAACTCCACTGGACGGTTTCCCCAGTCTCGGCTCGTGGGTCAGTTACGCGCTGGGCAGCGAGAATCAGAATCTGCCCGCCTATGTTGCGATGCCCGATCCCCGCGGGGTGCCGCAAAACGGTTCCAACAACTGGGGCCCCGGATTTCTTCCAGCGGCGTTTCAGGGAACGCCGATGAGTTCCAAAGAGCCGATTCGGCATCTCGGTCCGCCTGGCGTGAGTGCCGCGTCGGATCGTGCGGCCAGGTCGTTGCTTCAACGCGTGAACGAGCGGCATCTTCAACAACATCCCGAGGACGGAAAACTCGCCGCCCGCATCGCCAGTTATGAACTTGCCGCTCGAATGCAGCTTAGCGTTCCGGAGATCACCGACTTGAGTTCCGAACCGGCGCACATTCTTAAAAGTTATGGCGCCGATGACGAGTCGAATCCCACGCGTGCGGCGTTCGCCCGCAACTGCATCCTCGCCCGACGGATGATTGAAAGCGGTGTCCGCTTTGTGCAACTTTTCAACGGGGCCTATGCCAGCGGCGGCGACCTCAATTGGGACGGACACAGCAAGCTGAAAGAGCAATACGACAAGCACGCCGCCATACTGGATCAGCCTGCCGCAGCGTTAATCAAAGACATGAGAGCGAGAGGCTTGCTGGAAGATACACTTGTCGTCTGGTGTACGGAATTCGGGAGGATGCCGTTCTTTCAAAAAGGGGCCAAAGGCCGCGATCACAATCCCGATGGCTTTACGTGCTGGATGACCGGTGCCGGTGTAAAGCCTGGCGTCAGCCACGGCGTAACGGATGAACTTGGGCAAAAAGCGGTTGAGAATATTCGCCCGTTGTACGACTTCAACGCGACGATCTTGCATCTGTTGGGACTCGATCACGAGCGACTGACATTTGAGCACAACGGAATCGAACGTCGGCTAACCAACGTCGAAGGACATGTGATTCACGAAATCCTGGCATGAGGCAATAGTGAGCAGTACCGTGCCTGACACGAACGATAACGATCTCCATCGTGAGTTTCTAAGAGCCTTCACGACGCACGAACCGGCAGTGCGCGCGTTTGTCCGGCGGCTTGTACCCTCACGAAATGATGCCGACGACATTTTGCAGGAGGTTTCGATCGTGCTGTGGGAAAAGTTCGGTGAATTCCATGATGGCGGCGATTTCAAAGCCTGGGCCTGTGGCATCGCGAGATTCAAAGTCCTCTCGTGGTTGCGTGACAAAGGACGTCACCGCCTAGTGCTCGATACAGATGTCGTGGAGTTGGTCGCTGAAGTGTCTCTTCAAACTGAATCGCGGCTCGAACGGCAACGCATTGCTCTGGAATCATGCTTCGGGAAAATCTCGGCAACCGAACGTGAGCTCCTCACGCGTGCCTATCGTCGCGACGTGACGATGCAGGACGTGGCGACATCAAGCGGGCGCTCAATAGGTGGCTTCTATCAGTGGCTGCATCGAATGCGGAAATTGCTACTGCAGTGCATTCGTCGGGAATTGGCAGAGGAGCCTTTAACATGACAAACGACTTTAACTTCGGACTCGTACAGCGATACGTTGATGGAACGGCATCGGCGAAAGATATGCTTCAACTCAACTCGCAGCTAAGGGATAGCCCTGAAATGCGGCAAGAGTTCATTGAGCTGCTAAATCTCGACTCGGCATTGTCCATTGTTTGCGAGCCTGTGAACGAGGAAGAAGTTACTGCATTTGAGGTGAAGCGACCTTCGTTGACTCAAGTCGACCACAGCGAGGCAGATTCCCCACCCGCAGACAGCTCGAATCGGTTACTCAGTCGAAGTTTATTCCGTTTGGCTGCGGTCGCGGCATGCCTGACGTTGCTGATTGGTGGAACATGGTGGTGGCATGCGTCACAGCAAGTCTGGGCGACGGTACAAAACCGGATTGGCTTCGGTGGACTCAAAGAGGGAATAGAACTGCGAGGTGAGTTACATGAAATCGACGCGGGCGTTGTGCAATTGGTCACAGCGTATGGTGCGGAGATCGTGATCGAAGCGCCGGCCAAATTTCAATTCGAGTCTGCCGATCGACTAAAGCTGACGCGCGGTCGTTTGTCGGCAAGCGTGCCTCCCGCCGCAACAGGCTTTACCGTCATGACGCCGTCGGGCGAAGCTGTCGATCTGGGCACACGCTTTGGTGTCGATGTCAGGGGAATCGGTCCAGCCGAGATTCATGTGTTTGAAGGCGAAGTGATCGCCAAAGCCTCCGGTGCAAGCGCTAGCGACAACCTGTACGAAGGTGATGCGGTGAGAATGGACCAGGGTGCCAGCGCTTCTCGCGAATTACGGTCGTCAGCGTTCATTCAGTCGGCTGAAATGTCGGAGCTAACCCCTCATGTCACGTCAGATCAACGCAGGCGAGCAGAAGAATATGTCACGCAATTGAGAAGGGATCCCGCGCTGATTGCGATGCTTGACTTCGAATCCGACCAACTTCCGCCCGGTGTTTTCCACATCGCGCAGGGACGCTGGCCCAGATCGCGCGCACCAGAGTTTATCGACGTCGGTGATCACATGAGACTTGACGCCGGGGGGGATCGTGAATGGCCGCAACTTACTCTGGCCGCTTGGGTTCGGCTAGACCAAGTAGGAGCACCCTATCAATCGTTACTGCATACCGATGGCTGGGAGAGTACACCAGGACAGGTCCACTGGATGGTAACGCGGCATACAACGATGCGACTGGCACTCGCGGGTAACACGCTTGCTCCAGACGCCGAAGAACTCGAAGGCTATCCAGATTCGCGAACGCCCGTGCTTCCCAAGCAAGGCCGCTGGGTTCACCTTGCAACCGTCTACGATGCAACAGCTCGCACGGTACGCTTTTATCTAAATGGAGACTTTGACAAAGAAACCCGGCAAGCCATCGCTCACCCTGCCAGACTGGGCGCCGCCCAAATTGGTAACTGGGACCGCCACGATCGTAAGCTCAGCGGACGCGTGGATGAGCTTTTCATCTTTGGACGAACGCTAAGCGATACCGAAATCCAGACCTTGTATGAAGCAGGAAATCCCTACCGTTGACGAGCAAAAGAAACCGACTCAACCGGAGACGCTTCTCATGACGTCGCCGGCAATATGGCAGCGGCGGCGCCCCCCCTGAGAAACCGGATACAATTTGATCCGTTCGCGCGCGTTGCCAAAACCTGCCAAATAGTAATCCGGTGCCAAGCCCACGGAAGGCCGACAATGCTCTCGTACAGTTGCAAAGGGGCAACAAGCGATCTCGCTACTGCGTCTCCGGCACCGCAATGCGGAAAGGCTGGCCCGAATGCAATTCGCTCCCACGCCAACTTCTTAACGACCATGAAAATTGAGATCGATCACCGCCAACCATGGCCGCATCGCGGGTTTGCACGAATTGCAATCGTGTCAATTTGCGTCTGAAACAGCACCACTCATTGGCGCTTCAAACGGTACCAGTTGGTGAGAGTGAGCCTAGTTTGGCTCAGGTGGTACTGTTTGACTTAAGGCGTTCTTGTTGAGCTGAACGAGGCCATGGTCGATCCGTTGCCGCATAATCTGAAACGCCCTCAACTGCGTTCATTCCCGACATTGATGGGTCTGTTTATGTTGCTGCGAGGCGTCGGCCTGGCGGTTGGCGAGACGAAACCCAAGCGGATTGTCTTGATCGACCCTAGGGTGCATGAGCAATGGCAATCGCTCAATCCGATCGAGCGTTACTTCAACCTCACCGCATCGTGTCTGTACGATACTTCTCGGGATTGCGTCGGGATGCGAAGTCGTGGGGTTACCGGATTGGTGAACGAATTCACCGAACACTATCTGCGTTTTCAAGAGCGAGCCACTGTTTTCAGCGATGAACGCTCCGGCAACCGTTACAACATTGGAGGGTCAGTCGCGGATTGCTTGTTGCATCAACTCGGTTGGATTCGGCTAGCCTACGAAGCGACGCCAAAACCGGGAAAGGCAGCGACGGTGCGCCGAATTGAACGTACGGATTTCGGCGATGCGATGTTTGTTGCGACTTGCAACTTCGGTTTCTATGACGACCGAATGACGCATTCTTTACAGAAGAAATTGCAGCCGATTTTTCCCAATTGGACGACGATCCTCGCTCCGTCGGAACCGGCTTCTCGCGAAGGCAATCACACCTTCAAAGTGTCACTGGGCGAAGCATGGCGGAGGATCACGGCTTCGGCGGACGTCGATCTCGAACAACTGGCCGAAGCGAGTTTGGCGTCTTTCCAGTTTGATCGCGATCACCTGTACCAGTTCGAACTACGCGACTCCACCGGCAACTCGATCACAATTGCCGGACCTCATCTGGACGATGCAAGTCATTTTGCCGATGAGATGCATGTCGGTGAACTACCGCTCTTGATCGGTGAAGCAATGGTTTTCCACTACGATTTTGGCGACGACTGGCGTTTTGAGGTGACGCTCGAAGCGGTTGTTGAGGGCGAGGCGAGTGAGCTGAAGATGATCGCACAGTCCGGCGAGTCACCCAAGCAATACGATCATGAAGGCTGGTAGACAAAAGCCCCCTGCCTAAGCTGCACGCACCCAATCACCTAGCAATACTCCAAGCTGTTAACCCAGAAGCAGGTTTTCGCCGTCGGGACCGCATGAGCCGAAGCAAGCGGGGAATGAACTTAGAGCGCGGCGAAATGGCGAGAGCGCGGTAGTTTCGGGCAAGAGTCGCCGATTTTGAGCAGCAGTTGGCCCGATTTGCAGAGCGGCGAGAGAGCGGTAAAAGTTTCGAAGAAGCAATGACACTGCAAAAAACGTGCATTTTGCACGGACGGAACGCCCACGCCCGACATGGCACCTTGAGTGAATAAGCGTGGCGTCGCGTGTTCGCAGATGGCAAAAAGTACAGCGGAAGCAACACTGTTCGTGAAGACTCTCGGGGCCGGGAATGGTTGCGACCGAGGCTGAAGCTGCGGGCGCGGCAGGCGGCTGTTTTCTGCTCTCGAAATCCTGGTCCGTGATCCAATTCGTGACTCACTTCCCCCTCAGCTTGATCGAGGACCCGCAGCCTATTAACATGTCTTACAAGTTGACTTGGTAACAAGTGGCCTCGAGTTGGAGATAGTTGATGCAGTTGGAAGCAATTGAGCGACGAACCACGGTGGATTTGGTCGTGGACCGGATTGCGCGCGTGATCAAAGATCAGAAGCTGGCCGCCGGTTCGCGGCTTCCCGGCGAGCATGAACTGGTGGAACAGTTGCAGGTCAGCCGTCCCGTGCTTCGTGAAGCGTTGGCGAGGCTTCAAAGCCTGGGGCTGGTCGACATTCAGCGCGGGCGGGGCACGTTCGTCGGGGATACGAACAGCTTGGCTAACTGTGTGCGATTGCTGCAGTCCGCGGTGACGATTTCGCCGCAGGAGTTGTTGTCGTATGCAGAATTGCGTTCGGCGATTGAAGTTCAGGCCGCTCGACAGGCTGCTGAGAAAGCAACAGCTGAGGACATCGAAGTACTCACGGCGCTGCTCAAGCAACTGGATGATGAGGAGCTGCCTTATGCCGACGCGCTTGAAATCGACTTCCGCTTTCATCGAAAGTTGATCGAGATCGCGGGCAATGTCTTGATGCAGAACCTGATGGAAGTGATTTACGAATTTGTGTTGACGCAGATGGTTCGCACAACACCGACTCAGCGTGAAAATCAACTTGGACGTAAGCTCCATAAAGCGGTCTTGAAAGCGGTTCGCGAGTATGATCCCGATGCGGCAGAACTTGCGATGCGCAAACACATGCAGACGGTCCTTGAGCGTCTGGAGAGGTAGTCATGAAGAAAAGTAGCTGCCATACCTCGAAGGCTGTCCGATCGAATACTGTCCGATTTCGTTCTGCTGCGGCACGGGGCGTGTGCCTGTTGCTTTGGGCAGCGCTGTTTGGTGAAGCCCATGCACAGGAGCCAGCAGCGACTCCCGACCAGATAAAGTTCTTTGAAACGAAGATTCGTCCCGTGCTCGTCGAACAGTGTTACGAGTGCCACGCAGCGGGTGCGAAGATCGTGCAGGGAGGTCTGCGGGTCGATCATCGCGAGGGCTTGCTGCGAGGCGGCGATACCGGTGCGGCGATTGTTCCGAGAGATGCTGAACAAAGCCCGCTATTGGCAGCGCTGCGTTATGAAGATGTCGAAATGCCGCCTAAGGGAAAATTGCCGATCGCGGTCATCCAGGATTTTGAAGCGTGGATCGCGATGGGTGCCCCCGATCCTCGCCGAGCTGATGAATTGCCAGTTTCTCGGACGATTGATTTAGACGAAGGGCGCAAGCATTGGGCGTTTCAGCCAGTTACTGATCCACAGCCGCCAGTGGTTAAGGATGAGTCTTGGCCTATCGACACGATCGATCGCTTTATTCTTGCTAGGCAGGAGTCCGCTGGGGTGCAGCCAGTCGCTGACGCGGATCGCTACACGTGGTTGCGTCGCGTCAGTCTCGATCTGACGGGATTGCCTCCGACACCTAATGAAATCGAGGCGTTCGTTCGAGACAACTCGCCGCGCGCCTGCGAGACCGTCGTTGATCGGTTGCTGGACTCGCGCGGCTTTGGTGAGCGTTGGGCTCGACACTGGATGGATCTGACGGGCTATGCGGACATGATCGGTACGTCGAATAGTGTCTTCGCAGAACATGCGTGGCGTTATCGCGATTACCTCATCGATGCATTCAACAAAGATAAACCGTTTGATCGTTTTGTTCGCGAACAGATTGCCGGCGATCTGTTAACCGCTTCATCGCCACAGGAGCAAGCGGAGAACATCATCGCCACGGGGTTCCTGATGTTGGGCGATGTCGAAATCGTGGAGCCCGACAAACCGAAGATGGAAGCTGACCACATTGATTCGCAGGTCAGCAAAATCGGACTGGCGTTTCTAGGGATCACGCTCGGATGCGCGCGTTGCCACGACCACAAATTTGATCCCGTGGGGCTTAACGATTATTACGGGATCGCGGGAATTCTGCGCAGTTCACCGTCGACGTACAAAATTCCATTCGGTGTCTGGAGTAGTCTCAACACGACCGAACTTCCCGAGACACCGGAACAGCTTGCAGACCGACAAAAAATAGAAGCCGAACACGCTGAGAAATTGTCGAAATTGAAGGCGGAGCAACAGCAGCTCACCGAAGCGAAGCAGCGTATCGTTGATCAACTTGCCAAGCTCGACAAAAGTGAGACAGAGAAAATAGAGCTGGTCGCAGTGAATCAACAACCAGCGTCTGACACCCAAGTTGTTACGGCCAAAGTGGAGCAAACGCAGCCAGAGACAGTCGCTTCCGAGCCCTCGCTTGATAAAGAATCGCTGGCCAAACAACGCGACGAACTCACCGAAAGGCTCAAAAAGCTCGCCTCCGAAATTCAGCACGCGGAATTCTTTGCTTCGAAGGTGCCCAAAGCGTTTGCAATGCGAGACGGCGAGCATCCGGCCGACATGCCGGTCTACATTCGCGGCAATCCGTATGCGCCCGGTGTGGTGATGTCGCGCAGCGCGTTGCGAGTTGCTTCCTGGGAGAAGTTTCCTGAAATCCCGACTGGCCAGAGCGGTCGGTTGCAACTGGCAGATTGGCTCGCCGACGAACGTAATCCGCTCACCGCGCGCGTAACGGTCAATCGCATTTGGCAGAAGCTGTTTGGAGAAGGTCTCGTACGCAGTGTCGATTACTTCGGTGCGCGCGGCGAGGTACCGAGCCATCCTGAGTTGCTTGATCATCTGGCAAATCGATTCATGCACGACAACTGGTCACAGAAGCAACTCATTCGCTCGCTGGTACTCAGTCGCACGTATCGAATGAGTAGCAGGAACGACATCACAGCGATGCAGATTGATCCTGAAAACAAGCTGTTTTGGCGCATGAACCCACAGCGGCTCGATGCCGAAGCGCTACGAGATTCGGCGTTGGCAATTAGCGGCGAATTGCTGGTAAGTCAGGGCGGACCTTCGCTGGTACTTGAGAATGTTGAGAACACAGGGGCACTCGTCCAGTCGGGGGTAAATCCGCCCAATTACAACCATCGCAAGCCGCGTCCGTCCCAGGAATTCGAACGGACGATCTATCTTCCCGTGATGCGGACCGGCTTTCCTGGCGCTGACCGCATTCGCAGCTACTTCGATTTCGTGGATCCAGCTCAGATCGCTGGGAAGCGGGAACAATCTGTCGTGCCAACTCAATCACTGTTCCTGATGAACAACGAGCTGTTTCGCCGTCGTTCCAAGTCGATGGTTGAACGACTGCTTGCCAGTGCTTCAACGCAAGAACAGCGATTGGAACAACTTTGGTTGCGAGTCTTGGCTCGACCGATGACGGCGGTTGAACGCCAAGACGCGATCGCCTTTCTTGACGATTCCAGGTCGCTCGTCACGAATGAACCCAATCAATCCGCTGCTGACTCGATTGTTTGGCAGGAGCTTTGTCACAGTCTACTGTCCTCGAATCATTTTGTATTTCGCCTTTGAGCAAGGTAGTCGTTTTGAACTAGTGCCCACATTTGTAGGACGGCCTTTCCAGGCCGTCGTTAAAAGCTCGACGGCCTGAAAAGGCCGTCCTACGTAAGGTTTGTCCCACCATGAACATCAATTACCTCCCCAATCGACGCCAGTGTTTACAGCACGCCGCTTGTGGCTTCGGCGCTATTGCTCTGCACGACATGGTTCGCGCCGCGACGAGTTCTTCGAGTGCGCAAACACTGGACTTCGCGCCACGCGTCAAACGCGTCATTTTTCTCTTTATGGCGGGTGGTCCCTCGCAATTGGATCTGTTCGATCCCAAGGACTACATCCGCGACAAGCATGGTCAAGCGATTGATTCTCCGCTGGATCCGAATGTCACGCAGGTTGGTACGGAGAAGTTTCTCGCGCTGGGGGAAATGGCGCCGGTGCGACGGCGTGGACAATCTGGAATGCTGATCTCCGATCTGATGCCGCATCTGGCAGGCATCTCGGACGATATCTGTTTGCTGCGAGGCATGAGTGCCGACAATCCACAACATGCTGGCGCGACATCGCAATTTCACACCGGTAGCTTCACGGAAGTTCGTCCTTCGATGGGGGCTTGGATCAGTTATGGACTCGGCACGGAGAATCAGAATCTGCCCAGTTTTGTGACCATTCATCCACAAGAGTCGCGTACCTACGGTTCCGCGTTTCTGCCGGCGGTGCATCAGGGTACGGCGCTTACCGTGCCGCTGAACGACAAAACATCAGCCATCGAAAACCTGCGAAATGCTTCGGCGAGCGAAGCGATGCAGCGGAGGAGAATCGATTTCACCCAGCGGTTGAACCAGCGACTCGTCGATGAACTGCACGGCGACGCGAGCATGGAAGGTATGATTCAAAACATGGAGTTGGCGTTCCGAATGCAGACGACGACGCCGCAGCTCGTTGATATGACGACCGAAAGTGAAGCGACGCTCAAACTGTACGGTGTGGGAGGCCAGGACACCGACAAGAACGCACGAGCCTGTTTACTCGCTCGTAAGCTCAGCGAATCCGGCGTACGGTTTGTGCAAGTCACCATGGATGGCTGGGATCATCACGGCGACATCCGCGGCAACTTGCCAAGGCTCTGCAATCAGACCGACCAGCCCGTTGCTGCGCTCGTCAAAGACCTGAAACAAAGAGGCATGCTTGAAGATACGCTGGTTCTATGGTCAGGCGAATTCGGTCGCACGCCATGGAGTCAGGATTTGAGCGGAACGGCTCCGATTGACAAGCACGGTCGCGAGCATCAACCGCAGAGTTTCTGCGCCTGGATGGCAGGAGGCGGCATCAAACCGGGCCTGACCTATGGCGAGACGGATGAGATGGGATACCAGGTCATCGACGGCAAGGTGCATCTTCATGATCTGCACGCGACCATGTTGTATCTGCTTGGCCTTGATCATACCCGCCTCACTCGGCGCCACCTCGGCCGCGACTTCCGGCTCACCGATGTGTATGGCTCCGTAGTGAAGGAAATTTTGTCATAGGGGCACCTGTATGAAAAATCTCCTTGTTATCTTCGTTGCTGCGGCAATCACAAACACCGCAAGGGCCGATGTCCAGACCGAGTCGGTCTATCACTCACCGTTGAAGGCGTCAACGATTGTGCTGCCTGTAAAACAATAGTCAACCCTCATGATAGAAGATAACCAACGAATGCCTTTGATTGCGATTATCGATTGGGAAGCCTCACCGCTGGACGATACCGATGGAGCAGTTGAACGCGCCGTGATTGGTGATGCCGCACGCGTAAAGCGATTTCTTTGTTCCAGCGACGCGGATTTCAATGACGAGATTTGCGGCGCCGATGCACTAATCGTCTGGCACAACACGCCGATCACGGCCAATGGACTCAGTCGATTGCGAAATTGCAAAGTATTAGTCCGCAACGGCGTGGGCTTTGACTCTGTGGATATCGATGCGGCCCGGCAACTGGGGATTCCGGTCTGCAATGTGCCCGACTATGGAACCGAAGAAGTTGCGGATCACGCGATCGCCCTGACATTGGCGTTGTGTCGGCAATTGTTTCCGCTCGATGAAGAAGCCAAGCGACTGGGTTGGGTGATTCGCGTCCAACCGAAGCTCCGACGGCTCCGCGAATTAGTTTTTGGCGTGGTTGGACTGGGGCGCATCGGAACGGCCACATCGCTCCGAGCCAAAGCGTTGGGCTTTCAGGTTTGCTTTTACGACCCTTACCTGCCCAACGGTGTCGACAAGGCAATCGGGATTGCCCGCGCGAAATCGCTGCCGGAACTGCTGGCGAAAGCCGACGTTCTTTCGGTGCATTGCCCGTTGAACGACGAAACACACCACATGATTGGGGAGGGTGAATTGGCTCTCATGAAGCCTTCCGCCTTCGTGGTGAATACGGCTCGCGGTGCGATCATCAAGAAGACTGCGATCCTGAACGCTCTGCGAAATGGTCAGCTGGCCGGCGCGGGTTTGGATGTCGTCGAGGACGAGCCGCTGAAGACGCCGGACGAAGCCGCGACACCGAACCTGATCGTCACCTGCCATGCCGCCTTTTGCAGCGTGGAATCGAAGAACGAAATGCGGGCGACTTCAGCACGCATCGCCCAGGCCGCAGTCAGAGGTTTGCCGCTGGAAAACGTCGTCAACGGCGAGGAAACGTCGCTTTCTCTCGCGCCAGGTCTGGAAGGGATATCGATATGAGCAACACAACAACGAACCGAGCCCCGCGTTTCGTAGGACGGCCCTTCCGAGCCGTCGATCCGTGCAACGACAACTCGCTTGCAGTGCGTGCAATGCCGACGGCCCGGAAGGGCCGTGCTACGAGGCTGGTTGAGGTCATCGCTTGGAGCTGTGTGTGCCTGCTGCTTTTGATGCGTTCGTCGCTTTTTGCCGATGAGATTCGTTTCAATGAACACATTCGTCCGATTCTGGCCGAACATTGTCTGCATTGTCATGGTCCGGATGAAAGCTATCGCGAAGGGGAACTGCGGCTGGACACGGAGGACGCTGCGAAAGCGACCGTGATTGTGACAGGTGATCCGGACAAGAGCACCTTCATGCACCGAATCACATCACAGGATCCGGACGAACGGATGCCGCCGGTTGAATCCGGGAAGACGCTCAGCAGCCAACAGATTGAATTGCTGCGGCAGTGGATCAAAGCCGGCGCGCCTTATCAGGGACACTGGGCCTTTGAACCGATCGTCAAACCGGAATTGCCGACAACACAAACCAAAGCAACTTCAGAAATCGATCGCTTTGTCGTCGCCAAGTTGGAGGCACAGGGTCTGAGGCTTTCTCCGAAGATCACTCGACAGCAGCTCATTCGCCGAGCCACCTTCGACCTCATCGGACTGCCACCGACATGGGAAGAAGTCGAGGCGTTCATCGCTGACGATACACCGGATGCGTTCGCGAAGTTAATCGATCGGTTGCTGGAATCGCCTCGCTACGGCGAACGCTGGGGGCGGCATTGGTTGGATATCGCTCGTTACGCAGATACTCATGGCGGTAGCGCGATCGGCTTCAAGAAGTTTCCCTTTTCGTATACCTACCGCGACTACGTGATCAAGGCCTTGAATGCCGATGTGCCTTATGATCGATTTGTGATCGAACAACTGGCGGCCGATCAACTGGGACTTGGCGAGAATGATCCTGCGTTGGCAGGGCTGGGCTTCCTGACGGTTGGTATGCAGTTTCGGAATCGACATGACGTCATCGATGACCAGATCGATGTCGTGACGCGCGGACTAATGGGACTGACGGTCGCATGTGCTCGCTGTCATGATCACAAGTACGATCCGATTCCAACCACGGACTACTACGCCCTCTACGCGACTCTGGCCAGCAGCACGAAGCCCGATATACTGCCGATCGTGGGCGTGCCGCCGGATTCCGAGGCCTATCGTCAATATCAGAAAGAACTGGCCCAACGTCAGACGATTCATCGAGACATGGCGCGCGATCAGGCGGAAGTCATGCGTGGACGATTGCGAATGCAGGTGGGCCTGTATCTTCGCGAACTCGCCAAGGGAACGCCGGAGCAGGATCTGTCAGCCGCCTTTCTTTCGTATCGCACCGATGATCTGCGACCGCTGGTGCTGAATCGCTGGCGAGACTATCTGGCGGAGATGCCGACCGATGATTCTGTGTTTGGCCCGTGGCTTCAACTGGCCGCTCTGCCAGACGAAGATTTTGCGACGCGGTGTTCAGCACTAGTGGAGGCATGGACGAAGGAAAACGGTGATCCCGCAAAGTTTGCGAACCTTCAGAATCTGTCCACGGCCGCTCCGAAGTGGAATCCTCGGGTGCTGGATGCTCTGACTCAGAAACCACCTACCAGTTTGCTGGATGTGGCTGATGCTTATGGCAATCTGTTTGCGGACGTACAGCGACAGTGGATGGCGTCGCTGTTGGAAGCGTCGCTGGAAGGAGCGGCCGGCGCAGAAATCATCACCGATCAGGACGCTCGCCACGAAGTAATCAACAGCGCGGTCAATAGCCAGTTGAGGCGACATCTTCACGAGCCGGGAACGCCAACCGCGATGCCGGATGAATTGGCGACGACGATGCTGAATCGTACCGTGCGAGATAATCTCGGTGGCAAGAACGGAGCGATCCATAATCTGCATCTTTCGTCGCCCGGCTCGCCTCCACGGGCGATGGTACTGGAGGAACGAATTCCCGAACAGCCGTTTCACGTGTTTCGTCGAGGCAACCCGATCGATCGCGGTGAAGTTGTTCAGGCGCACTTCTTAACGGCGTTGAACTCCGCGACCGCTGAACCGTCTACGTTTCCCGACGGACAGCAACGACTGGCACTGGCACGCAGAATTGTCGATCCCAACAATCCGCTGTTACGACGTGTGCTGGTCAACTGGGTCTGGCAGCATCATCTTGGAAAAGGTCTGGTGAATACGCCGGACGACTTCGGGGCTCGCAGCGAACCGCCAACGCATCCTCTACTGCTCGATTATCTGGCGGTGAGTTTTCAGGAAGACGGCTGGTCGCTGAAGAAGCTGCATAAGCGAATCATGCTGTCCGACGTTTATCAGCAGGCGGCGATTGAGAACGCCGACTCGCGTGAAAAAGATCCCGACAACCATCTGCTGTGGCGTATGCCTCGTCGGCGCATGGAAATGGAAACCATGCGAGACTCGACGCTGGCAGTTTCGGGCGAGTTGAACGTCAGCACAATCGGCGGACGTCCGTTTGATTTTCTGTCCACCCCAGTGGTGCCGCGACGCAGCGTTTATGGATTCGTAAATCGCGACATCATCTCCAGTTTGGCCAGTACGTTCGACGGAGCCAATGCCGCTTCGTGTACGGCGAAGCGATCTGAAACCACGGTTCCTCAGCAAACCCTGTTCGCACTGAATTCGGTGTTCATTCAGGACCGCGCGGCTGCGTTTTCTCGGCGCTGTGCGAACATTGAAGATGCCGAGCAACGCGTGAAATTCATGTATCGGCAGGCGTATTCAAGAGAGCCGCAGGACGAAGAATTAGAAACAGCGATGCAGTTCGTCAGCAATCAGGCAGACGAAGATGCAGGCGACCGCTGGCAACAGTTAGCACATGTGCTGCTGGCTGCCAATGAATTTGTGTTTGTTGATTGACACATGTGGCAACTTAGGACGGCCCTTTCGGGCCGCCGGTGATATCGTGACGCCCCAGAAGGGACGTCCTACAGTATCAATAAAGGCAATGAAGATGAACGAACCCGACAAACAGATGACACGCATCATTGGGCGGAGACAATTCCTGTCACGCAGTGGCATGGGCATGGGGTCGCTGGCGCTCGCCGGCCTGCTGAGTGACGATGGCAGAGCGGAGGATCAACCATTGACTGCGGATCGCACCCATTTCGAAGGGCCCGCGCAGCACGTTATTCATGTGTTTCTTAACGGAGGAATGTCGCAGGTCGACACTTTCGATCCAAAACCGGAGCTGACCAAACGCGGCGGCCAGATGCTGCCGTTCGATAACCTGCAAACCGAACGCAAAACTGGTGTCGCATTGCCG
>Ga0102938_10000711_pt1 | contig 24966 bp, 21 predicted proteins | sample SalPonR2_B_D2_MG_FD_84516 | JGI IMG/M metagenome (GOLD analysis project Ga0102938, IMG submission 84516) | Salt pond soil microbial communities from South San Francisco under conditions of wetland restoration - Salt Pond MetaG R2_B_D2_MG | ecosystem: Environmental > Aquatic > Marine >... | reverse complement strand
TTGTTACTATCTGTCCGCCTGTCTTGTCTTTCTCCAGGATCAGCGTGCTCATTTTCGCCCTCGCGGCGTAGAGCCCTGCCGCCAGACCCGCTGGCCCCGCTCCGATTATTATTGTGTCGTAAACTTTTTCCATACAAGCCCTCCATTAGTTGATTTATTGTATTTTAATCAAATACAAGTGATATGTTTTTCAATAATGCAAACTATCATTTGCAATATCAATCAATTTATGAAAATACATATGCAACCAAAATATCTGCAATTAAATATGCTGCATCAAACAAAGACGCCAAAATGGGATTGGCGCTGCGCCCAAATTATCTTAAGCTTATTTATCAGGATAATATTGCTTTTGGGATTCAAAGTTCCAAAAATTTCGGATCCAAGACCATTCCATTATAAATCAAATGATGAAATTATCCACCAATTGATCATGTTTGAAAACAACAATTCGCATGGTAACCATTAATGCAAATTTGGAACAACGAACCAAGCAACATTTCATCGGTTTATAAGGCATATTGAAAAAATGTTCAACCTTATTGCGGGTTACAGACACTTTTACCCTGCTTACAAAAAACATTATAGATAATTTATCACACTTTGTCAACACGTTCAATGAATGAACTTGTTTACTTACTGAAGTATTAAATCACTTCTTATTTTAAAACCTTGTAAGTATTGATATTGAATATTCCCGATAATACTTCCGCATTTACTGAATATACTTGCACAAATTAAAACAAGCTGCCATTTGGCAGCTTGTGAATAAAAGCAATTGGAAAGTCATATCAGTTTTTTATTCTGCATGCGTCTACACCTATTCTTACAAACCTTTTAAATTTCTCTACCTCGACCTTTTTATCCAACTCACCTTTTTGTGTGATAAATCGCTCTAAAATTCCACGATACACCAAAACGGTCATCTCATTTATTTCATCAACACACTCTTCCGGAATAATGCCTGCTTTTGCAACAGGATCCAGACACATTCGACTCCGTTCATATATGCTCGATGAATTAAGCATTGGAATCAATTCATCTTCATGTTTTCCATAGTCTTCCGGATAAATAGCAAAATAACCGTCCAGCAACTCTCTTATGCCGCCACGAGGCGTCAAGAAAAATATCGCTTTCCAGATTTCCGGCATATCAAACGAATACATACAGAACAATTCCCATATCTTTATATATCTTTCTTCCGCATTTTGAGCATCTTTTATATAATCATCCAAAACAGCATAATAATCCTTTAGATATTTCACCCCTGTATAGCCAATCAAATGGTCTATGTTCTTGAAATAATTATAAAGTGTCCCTATATTGTATCCTGCAATGTCTGCGACCTTTCGCACAGAGACATTGTCGATCCCTTCTTCTTCAATTATTTCATAAGTCGCATCAATAAAATGCGACATGGTTCTCAATCTCTGCCGTTCTTTTAAGCTCATTTCTATCATTTAATAATCACCTGTCTAGTAAAAGTTTTTTTAATAACACAGTTAAATATACCATATTATTAAAAAAGTATCAAATGACACCCATGTCCATATATTGAGCTGTTGTAATATTCGTCAGTCTTTAATCGCTATGAAGTAAAGTCCTGCAGCAACAAGCAACAATGGCCATATGTACCCGAAATCAACCCAATAGAACATTCTGCGCGCAAAAAAGAAAATCCCCAAGAATATCAGCAATGCGCCAATTGCGTTTCTGTTCTTCTTGTTCTTTTGGGAAATATCCGAAGTCTTTTTTTCTTCAAAGTCGTATTCGTCCTCAATCTGGTGCGATTCCGGTTCTTCCGGATTCCAATCCTTTGATTCATGAAATACATTTTCCGGTTCTTCCGGAACTATTATTGCTGCAATTATGTATGCAACCAAACCCGTTCCCCCAAGAAAAATCAATATAACCCATGCCAGCCGTATTATTGTTGAATCCAAATCGAAATAGTCTGCAATCCCCCCGCATACGCCTGAAATGACTTTGTCCCTTCTCGATCGATATAATCGTTTTTCCATTTCCATTCCCTCCAATCATTGCAATAAAATCGAATCCTTCAATTACATAATAGCATAAGCTACCTTGTTGTACAAGGTAGCTTATGCAAAAATATGGGAAGGCGGAGTCTCATCCGTTTTTCCCATATTTCAAGTTCTGCCTTTATTTCAATGAAAGCTTACAGCCCGGCGCTGACTCTTATTGCCGCCTGGTGGCGCGTGTCTTCTTTCCCGTCCATGTGGCGAGTGCTGTTGTTGAAATGCAAATCCACATGCCCATCCATTCCATTGTTTTTCACCGAATCATAGTTATATCCGCTTCCATACCCGTTGCTTCTGTTGGATACCCATACTCTGGACGGTTCGGAATCAAGTCCCGCGTGAGGCATGTTTGCCATTGATGCCGCTATTACTCTTTCGCCGTGAAAAACGAGAACCGGTCTTCTGTCCCAGCTGAACTCTCCACCCCAAGCATCTTTCATCTTTTCACTGTCTGCCTTTGTCAAAGCCTCCACATCAGCGTGGTTGCTGCCACCTGTAACCTTGACATCAAACCTTATTCCTGTATAGAAATCCTGTACTTCAAGGATGGTTTCATTCCTCTCTAGTGTGGGTCTTACCTCTTTCCACCAGTCCAGATACTCTCCGTATTTTCTACTGTTCGAGCTTCTTGATACGACAACTTTCAGCAACTCCAGATTTTCCATTTTTTCAGATGTAGCAGGACCTACTATTCCGTCGGCCACCAATCCATTGGCTTTTTGAAATGATTTTACAGCAGCCTCTGTAATGCTTCCGTAGTAACTTGTATAGCTTTCGTGTTTGAAATATCCGGCCTTGTCCATGGCTTCCTGAATTAAACTAACCGTCTTGCCTTCCGAACCTTGCTTGTAAACTCCGGAAATAGTGAGCGTACCTGCCATTGCTGTGAAAGTCGAAAGCACAAATAAAGCACATACAAACAAAATCCCCACTCTTTTTTTATTCATCTTAATCCTCCGAATCCGTTATATGTCTATTTTAGGCCAATAAATTGACCTGTTCCTAAACATCATACCGTAAACCAAGATTTTATGTCAACCTTTTTATGTAAACCTTATTTTTCCATCAACTCATTTATGGCAATGGATGCGAGCATTATTCCGGCAACAGGAGGCACTGTAGAAATGCTTCCTATTATGTCTTTTGAATTGGAGATGGGTGTTTCCTTTGAGTATACGACTTTAAGATGTTTTGCTCCGCGTTTTTTAAGCTCTTTTCTCATGACTTTCGCAAGTGGACACACACTGGTCTTGTGGATATCCTCGATCTTTAGCATTTCTGGATGGATCTTGTTTCCCGTCCCCATTGAACTGGCGATTGGAATCGAATTGCCGGCGCAAAACTCAATAAGCGCCAATTTGCATGTTACTGTATCTATGGCGTCAATAACATAATCCGGCTTAGCTGCAAGGATTTCATGGATGTTCGATTCGTTTGCCATTACTGGGAAAACGGATACTTTGCAATTCGGATTTATGGATTCTATGCGTGTCTTCATTGCCGACACCTTCGTCTCCCCCACCGTATCGCTTAGAGCGTGTATCTGTCTGTTTATGTTCGATAGATGTATTATATCATGGTCAACAATTCCAATTTTACCAACTCCCGCTCTTGCAAGCGCCTCAACTGCAAAACCGCCAACTCCGCCAACCCCGAAAACAAAGACTTCCGCATCCCTCAATAAATCAAATTTTTCTTTTCCAACCATCATTTCTGTCCGTTCAAATCTTTCCACTTTATGCCACTCCTTCCTTGATTATTTAGCCTTTTATGTTTCCACCTCCATCTTGGAGGTATATATATTATATGAAACTAAAACAACCATAATAACAACAACCAACATAAAAATAATGCAAAGGAGGTGTCATCAATGAAAAAGATACTTTTGCCAATCGACGGTTCCGAAGAATGCAAAGGTTCCTACGAGATGGCTGCAGACTTTTTCCACAAGTACGGATCGGAAATAACAATTCTTTATGTCAATCAGATTATTCCTGCCAACATTGACTATGCAATAGGATCGAATCCAAAATACCACATTTCAAATGTCGATTCCGCAATCGATATGGAAAGTGAAGGCTTGAACCTTTCCGATTCAATACTTAAAAAAGCAAAAAACTGGTTTGAAGAAAGAAATATTCCAGTCGAAACAAAATCGAAAAAAGGGGACCCATCTTCAACGATTATCGATTTTGCCGAAAAAGATTCCTTCGACTTGATAATCATGTGCACACATGGAATGAGCGCAAGCAAAAGGTTCCTTTTGGGAAGTGTAACAAACAAAGTTGTACATTATTCCAAGACTCCAGTTTTGGTTATGCGTTAAAAGAATCTTCAATTGTATGCCTTTCGAACTGCGTGTACAATTCTATCGCAAACCCCGAAACTGCATATGCGATTCCGTCTATCGACTTCACAGGAAGCATGTTGATGGACGTACCTGTCAAAAAAGCTCCATCGAAGTTTACAAGTTCGTTCCTCTTTATTGGATGGACCTTGACTTCGATGCCTTTTTTTGCGCAAAACTCAAATACCTTCATTCGTGTAATGCCAGGCAAAACCTTGTCCGATGGAGATGTGTGCAAAATGCCGTCCTTTAAAAAAAATATGTTCGAACGGCTTCCCTCTGTTATATTACCCTCCCCATCTACAAGTACAACCTCATAAGCGTTCTTTTCCGACCTTTTGTTGTCTACAAGCATCCTCAAATCATTTTCAATTGTCTTTGCGCCGGGCAAAGTCCTGCTCTTTTCCAGTGTGGCTACAGCCACTCCATTTTCGTACAATGTCCTGTCGGGGTAACGGCTAACGGCCTCATATATGATTATCCTGTTATGGATCCCTCCAATATTGTCGCAAATTATTTTAATGTTCCCGTTCGAAACTCGAGCCTGCCTAAGAAATTCATAGATTCTATCGCCTACGTTTTTTATTTTTTGTGGAACTTCAAGATCCAATACTTTAAATGAATTTTCAAGCCTTTCCATGTGCTCCTTAAGAAACAGGGGTTTGCCATAAATAACACGGACAACTTCGTATATCGGTGTGCCCTTTACTTCATATTGTTTTCCCTCTTCCATTTCCATTATCTCACCGTCAATCATTATCATTGCGCCTGCATTATCTTTTATCATTTCTCCAACTCCCGTTTTGATGAGTCCGACAAGCCCATATTGTCGGGTCTGTCAATCTCTCCAACTCTTTTCAGTTTGCTTTCTATTACTCGAGTCCTTGTCTCCGCGCTGTCTATCGAATTGCTGGCTTCCTGAAGTTTCTTTCTTGTTTTCTTCAGAATTTCGCCGAATTTACAAAACTCCTGTTGTATTGAACTTAAAATTTCCCATATTTCATTTGAATGCGCCTCTATTGCAAGCGTATTGAATCCCATTCTCAGACTGTTCAGGAAAGCCGACAGGGTGGTCGGTCCTGTTATGGTTATGTGATACTCCCTTTGAATTTCTTCGAATACGCCCGGTGTTCTCAGCACTTCCGCATACAAACCCTCAAAAGGCAAAAACATGACTGCAAAAGGTGTCGTTTCGGGCGGATGGACATACTTGTCTCTAATATCTTTAGCATACCTCTTTATTACAGTCTCCAACCTTTTTCTGCTTGCGCCTATTTCGTCGACATCACCAATCTCGTACGCATCAGAGAGTTTCACATACTCTTCTGTTGGGAATTTCGAATCTATGGGAAGCCATATGTCTCCGGCATTTTTGCTTTTACCCGGCAATTTTACGGCGAACTCGACATAGCCTCCCTTCTCCGGATGTGTTTTGACATTTTTATCATACTGCTCCGGAGCCAATATCATTTCAAGAATCCCCTGCAATTGATATTCGCCTAAAACTCCTTTGGTCTTTACATTGGCAAGCACCTTTTTAAGGTCTCCAACTCCTGCCGCCAACGAGCGCATTTCACCAAGGCCTTTCTGGACCTGCTCCAAATTTACGCTTACCGACTTGAACGATTCCGAAAGCCTTTTCTCCAAAGTGCTGCTGAGTTTTTCGTCGACGGTCTCCCTCATTTTTTCAATCTTCTGGCTGTTGTCAATACGAATTCTCTCCAGATTTTCATCAATCTTGTCTATAACCTTTCCAAGTTTTTCATCGTTGCTGTTTCTTATCCTCTCGATAAGCATTGTGAACGAATCATACTGCTGTTTTTCCATGGACATGTTTTCTCCAAGCCGCTTCAGCAGCGAATCTTCGAATTGTTTTAGACTCATACTCATTTCCATCCGGTTGGCCGCTATGTCGTTCTTTAATCCCATCTCTATCCTGGCGCTATTCTGTTCCTGAAAATCAATTTTCCCCGCCAATGTTTCGAAATTCATTTCCTGTTGCAAATTTTTTACTTTCCCAAGAAGGTTAATCACTATTAAAAGTAGAATTATTACAATTGATGCAATTATCGTTATGATCAACAATGGATTAGAAATTATTTCAGCCATTACATCCCCCTTTCAATCATTACCATTTTAACACAAACAAATGTTCTGTACATCAAATTGACACTAAAATAATTGCAGTCATGACATAATGAAAGCATATATATGCAAGGAGGAAACCTATGACGAACTCCCACATGGAAAGATACAATATTTTAAATACATACAAGGATGACAATTATCAAAAAATCACTCTCGCAAGCGAAAAAGAAAATCCGGAAAACATTGTCCTCCTTAACGTAATCAAGAAAGAGTTTCTTCCTGATGCCGATTCGCTTGACAAATTCAGGAATTGCATCGAAAGCCTTGTCTTTTCTGAAGAATACGATGATAAAATAATTTTGGCTACTTCTTATAAAAAAGGCTTTCCAATTTCCAAATACATACAATATTACAATCCCATACTTAAAACAAGAATAAATTTCGTATACGAGTACCTCAATAAAATAACCGATTACGATTGTCTTGACATTAAACCTGCCAATTCGCTGATAAATGAATCTCAAGTCATAATCGAAAGAAATGCTGTCAAATTCAATGACTTGCTTGTCATTGACGATTTTTTCGAAAAACCCGGCGATTTCAAAGATATATGCAAAACAGTACATAAAACATTGACTCTTTTCATTTTCGGCGAATTGCAAATTCCGTCAGAAAAACTAAAGGGATTACCCGACGAATTGAAAAATTTCCTTTTCGACCTGAAAGGCAACAATAGAAAATATTTGTCTATAAAGGATATTTTCAGAGATTTCAAAACTATTTATCTATACAACCTATATCTCGACGATGCAAATTCTGAACTTCTGATGAAAGATGTCAGAGATTCGGTGAAATCATCTGATGAAAGGCCTCTTCCAATATACAACCCCATAAATGCATTCGGTATGGTTTCAGACCCTTCAGAAAAATCGTTGGATGAAAACACTTCACCAAATATTTCGGACAAAGTCGAAGAAACTTTTTCCAATGAAAACGATGAAAATGTCAAGCCTGCCGATGAAGAATCTTACATGGATTATATGGATGAAATGGACGGCAATGAAGAAAACCTTACAAGCGAACCAATCGATGACACTAATGACATTCCAGACAAAAATTCATACGACCAAGAAAACGCTTCAATTGATGAAAGCAATGATTACGGCAATAACAATGAAAGTGACGACCTCCTTTTGGACTCAAGCTTTTACGACTATGAAAAAGACTATGAAGATCTTTTCAATTCCAATGAATCAAAGGATAAATCCACCAGAAAGCCGGATGAAAATAAAAAAAGCAAAAGGGACAGAAATGTTGTGGCAATAATTCTTATCGCCGCTATCCTTGGAATAATCCTGACTGTATGCAGCAAAAACAATTTATTGTTCTTCAAGGATGACCTTCCTGTCGCATCATTCGAACACGAGCGTCTTTACGATGAATGGATATTCCAGCTCGAAGATGCTGAAATAGATATACAATCGTACGAATGGACTGTAAAGCAAAATGGAAAAGATGTATTGGCAGCAAGCGGACCGGTGTTCAAGTTCAATGAGTCGTTTCTTGAAGAAGGAGAGTTCACCGTTTACCTTTTGATAAAAAATGATGACGAAAACTGGGAAAGGACATATTCAAACAACTATTACAATATAGTAAACGACATAGATTCAATAAACATCGATTCCAATCCCGAACAGATAAAAGAACAGTTCGATTCCCTTTCAGTTGAGTATCCTTTTGAAGATTCTATTTCTAAAGACGACACCGTATTCAGGAACGGCACGTATTCTCTTAAAATCGAGAGCCGCAATTCCAATGAGGAATCCAAATTGACCATAAGCGACCTTGTAATGGACAATAATTCTGTAATATCGATGTGGATTCTTTCAGATTCAACCGAACCGTTCAAGGTTCAGCTTTTGGGCTACAACGGCAAGACACAGGCTTTCAAAAGAAGCGTAAATTTCAAGCCAAGCAGCAAGAATTATTGGGAGCTCCTCAGTGTCAGCCAGGAAACAAACGATGTCGACAGAATGGAGATTATATTTTCAAACATGTCGTCAAGGATATGGATAGACGATTTGGACATCAACTCGTATAAGTAGAAAGTGGAAGCAGTTTGCAGCGGTCAGTTTGCAGTAAAAGATTAAAGGCAGAAAAAAAGTAAAAATTATTGCAAGGCATTTGAGTTCTGAAGGCATTTGGGGTTTAAATGCTTTTGTATTTCCTGACAACTGATTACAACTAGCAGCAGGCAGGAAATGCTTAAATACAAAAGACAATAACAGATGTCAGAAAAACAAGGAACCAAAAATAAAAGCAAGGGCAAAAGCCCGGATAAATCCCATTATACGGGAAATATCCGGGCTTTCTTATATTTTTTCAATTATGCATCCTTTTTATTTGAATCTCGAATTCTTTAAACGTCTACAACCTTGGGAACGCCGAACAAAATCTTGTAATCACCGAATTCATCGAGTTCGTCCACATCGTATCCGATATAGCCATTCTTTATCAGATTTTTCTGCAGGTCTATCTCGGTGTTGTTTACAACGATGGTCTTGCTGTATCTCTTTACCATGTCGTCATTTCTGTCCCTAAACAATATATATCTCATTTTTCCGTCTATCTCATCAGCTATTTTTCCATACTTCCTCTTGATTTTCTTTATTACGAAGCCTGACCTTATCATATTTTTGAGGCTGTAGTAATTTATCGGCGAAACCGTTGAAATGAGATATCTGTATTCGGTTCCCCGGAGCTGCTCAAGGGCATGCTTCATTGTCTTCCTCTGCAAGCGGTTGCCCCTGTACTCGGGATGTACAATTGTAGATGTGAAATTGACCACTGAATCAAGTTCTTTTCCTTTTAATTCAATATCCCTTCCATAATTCGCCTCTGTCCTTTTCGGAAAAGATATGTAGCGATAAGCTCTAAGCTTGCCTTTCACAAATACACCGAAAATCATCGCCCCATTCTTCATGTCTTCGAGTATATCCTCTTTTTCATCGGGTGAATAAGCATCTGGAGATTCCAATCCCGCCATTATTTCCGATTCAAGGGTTTTCATCTCATCAACGTCATCCATGTCAAGCTTTATTATTGAAAACGGTTCAAATTCATGACCTTCCTCAGTCCTTCTCTTTATGTAGCCTTCCTCTTCCATTATTCTGTTCATTAAACCAGCTCCTCATGATTTACTATTCACTAATATATGGCTTGCATAATCCTTGGTTGCACTTTTTATTCCGGGATAATTGACGACAGTTCCTGGATCGTTCGCTATTGCAGTCAATGCGAAATTGGGTGGAAGCTGTATGTTCTTGTTCACATTTAGGCTTCCTATAAGCTGTCTTGCCACTGAATCGTTCCCTGAATTGCCTGAAACAATTATTGCAAAAAGATTTTTCTTGTCGAATTGGGTCTTTCTGTACAGTACGGTAAGCCTGTTTATTATTGCCATGAGCTTTGCCGATATGGCATCATTGTAATTGGGACAAATCCAAACCAAAACGTCCGCCTCTTCTATCGCCGGCAATATCTCATTTGTTATTGCACCTCCATAGTAACAGCTGTCCTGTTTCCCATAGTGAATGCATTCTTTGAATGAGCACCCTCTGCAATCCAGGATTTGGCCCGATTCCACGTGCAATTCTTCTATTTCGGCCCCAACAATATTTTCTTTTACCATCCTCCAGAGCATCAATGTGTTCGATGAATTTCTCAAACTTGCATGAAGCGCCAGTATTTTTGGTTTTTTTATGGTTTCTGGTTCGTATCTGTCAAGCTTTTCCACCAATTCCCGAGATTTTGCCATGCATATGTCATGAAGCGACATGTCCATATGTTTTTTCCATGTTTCAAAATTCATGTATCCCTCAATGGATTCGACAAGGGGATGTCCCGGGAAACGGCAACCCGCCCTGTTCAGATTGAATATCATGCTTTGAGCTGTACTTTTTGTATTGAATTGTGAGTTGCTTCTAAGCATCAGCACTGCCGTGCTGTTTTCAAGCGCTCTTTCTCCCCTGGCAACCAACGTGTTGACTATCTCGAATAAATCCTGGCAATAACCTGCACAATCGAGCTCTGCTGCCAAGATTATCTTTGAGTTGCTTAAATCAGGCAAATCCATTCCACTTGGGATTTTAAGTATGTCAAAACCCTCAGTCGAGTATTCCACCATTTCTTCCAATACGGCGGAAGTTTTTTTTGATTGTATTAAAATTATCGGTCTATTCATATAATTCCTCCAGCATTTCATACGTTTCATAAAGTTTTTTCTTTAAAGAAGGCGGCAAAACTACTCTTTCGGGCTCTATCCCCATAAGGCTTCGCCTGTTTTTTGAACCCATGAATACGCCTCCTATGAAATGTGTGCTGTGGTGCCATTCACCCCTTAGTGTGGCAAGTATTGACAACGCACCAGATGAAAGCGCCGGAGCAACGAAAGGCTTGAAACCCGTTTCGCGAATTCTCAGGTTTGCATGTTTTGCCGCTTGGGTCAGTTCATCGGAAAGTTTCTCGTCATAACCGCTTATGCTGTTTGCAATCAAAAGCCCTTCCCCGTGTGGTCCAAAGGCTCTTCCCTGCATCTCGTATCCTTTTGTTTCTTCTCTAAACATGGAATAAAAGCGCGCTCTGGCATGCATTACACCCAATCCGTATCCTCTTATTTGGTCTGTTCCAAGGCCCTTGTAGTCCATATTCCCATTTTTGTCCGTATTGGAAACGTCCCATGCCTTCCTGCATAAAAGGTCCACTGGATCTGACACAACTGCGAATATTCCCTTGAAACCCATTTCCCTAGCCATTTTCGCATAGATTGACAATATTGCCGCATTGCCCTCGAACTGTACCATCCTTACATCTTTTTTCTCGTCTCCTACCGGCGGAACTCCCCGACTGGCGCAAAATACAAACACATCGCAATCAAATAAATCCGCTTCATCTATTTTTTTTATTTCAGGAAAAGGCATTCCTCCTGACGGTCCGTAAATCTGTGATGTTTCATAATACCATCTGTCCTTGTTTGACGGCTTTGGGTCATAAATTCCTACGCTTTTGACAATATCTCCTCCCAAAAGCCTAAGTCCGGTCAAGAGGGTACCCCCCACATCGCCCAAGCCGACAAGATTTATTCTGTAAGGTCCGTTGGTATCGGTATGAATGCAATCCGTCCAATCAGGATATGAAGTGTTTACCGATTTTACGAGTCCTTTTTCTATTCTTTCCAAAATCCAGTCGGGCCAATCGGGATAATCCCGCTTTGCAGGTTCGTCAAACAAATCGACGGTTTCATTTTGGGTGTCCACCAAATCCGGGTGGTTGAGCAAAAAGCTCCTCCTTGTTTTTCCCAATGGTGCACTCGACAAATAATATAGAGCATCCCCTTCTTTCTTGGCGAGCTGTTCACCGACAGGCGCCAGGCAATTCTCCTTCATTTCTTTTTCCGTGAAAAGCACCATTCCATCATATTTGTAATAAAACATGTCAGCCCCCCTATTTCTCCGTTATTATCCTCTTAAGCTTTTCGAGTGTCTCCATGTCGTTCAACAGATAAGTCGACGGGCTCAAGTTCAAGTCATGATGCATGTCCCTTCCATGGTCTGGAAATCTTGGAGACATGAAAACTTCTGCCAGAGCTGCCATTGTTAAGCTTCTCTCGTTGACTATCTGATAAACTTCCTCTATTGTTGTCACGATTTCATGAGCATTTTCCAGGCATGTTTTTGACAATTCATATACCGCCTGCTTGGATGCTCCCCTTATATAGTATGGCGACATGAAAGGCAAAATGAGATTCACCGACGGAATCATGTTCCTCTCGTGATATTCCCCTCTCCACAAAGTATCTCCTCCAAGAAAAGGATAGAGTGAATTTTCATTGAACCATGTCTTCAGCCTCGGTATGAAATAAGCTGTTTCAACATCCCTGTTTTCTATTTCCATCAGTTCTTTTCCACGTCCCGATAGTATCCCTACAATTATCTTCTTTACCTCTATGTTCTCTTTTTCGAACAGAGGATTTACAACCTTGAATCGATATCCTTTGTGAAGCAGATCGTCTATAAGGAATACCGGGCGATTGAAAGAACGGATTATTTTAACTTGGTTTTCCAATTCAACATAGTAGGGATACGCCTTCATCTCATTAGTCTTCATGAAAGGTTCGAAGTATCTCTCTGTATGCATTGATTTGGTTACGGTATTTGGAACTATCTGACCGTTCAACACCTTTCCGAAAGGCACACACATGTTTTCACCGGTCTTTTTGGGATAAACCGGATTTACGCTGACTCCATTTTCCTTGCATATCATCTCAATCATTTTGTCATAAATCATATTCCTGTCGAAAGAAAGCATCAGATGTCCAGGGTATAGTCCTGTCAAAGACTTGAGAAGCTTTTTCCTTGCTTTCTCAATGGTCTTCTGCACCATAGGATGGCTTTGATACGGCTCTTTTATGGATTTGCTCGCATCGAGTGTTATTATGCTTGGAGATATCATTTTTACTACAAAGACACTCCTGTCGCCTATACTGTACGGCACCCTTTGGAAGCCATTCAGAACGAGGATTTCATGAAGCTTTGACGTTTCATGCTCTTTGAATTTATTGTAGTATATCGCGTAGCTGTAGTCCTTCTTCAAGCAAACTCCCAAAGTTTCAGTCAAAAGGATCTGGCTGTATGTTCCGTCTTTTCTTGTTGGATCCAGGAAAAGGCCGTCAATAATTATTATTCGGCCCATGGAATTCTCACGGACGTATTCAGAAACCCCGTCATGCATAAATTCCTTGTAAAGGCTGCTTGATTTCACCAAATGGAACAAAGAAAACGCAATTATCCTGTTTTCATCGTTCAAATCCCTGATAAGTATTATCTTGGGGCTGTTTTCCATAGTGAAAAGCTTAAGTTTCTGAAATGCGTCCAGGCTGTCGTCAAAAAAGCTGTTTGACAACTCTTTCAGGAGCTCGCCATCGAATTCGGTAAGCAATTCCACCTGCTTTGATTTGGTCCTCATGATTGTCTTGTACTGGGGTTCCCTTCTGTACAAACCCTTTTCATAAATATACTTTTGAGCCATAGGGTCTATCAGATTGGATATATCCCTCTTTTCATCTATGTTCCTGCGTATGAGTGTTGAACTTATGTCCTCGTATTCAGGTTTCAGAACAAGTCGCACTGCTTCGCCTTTCAAGCCTTTGCATGCCTCGTCCAGTCTTCGGTCATCCTCAACCGACTCTATAAGTCCCTTCCTTTCAAAAATTATATGGTTAAAAGAGCGAATCGGACCGTCTGCTTTGTAAGCGCTTGCATTCATAAGCACGTCGCTGCCTATAACAAGATAAACCTTGGAATCTTCGAATACTTCAGACAGTTTTTCGAGGTCTTCAGGATTCGCAATGTTTATCGGTCTGTTCTCAGGGAAAAGATATATTCCAAGTTCGTCCGAAACAGACATGCGAATTATATTCCTACGGATTAAATTCGGTTGGGTTCTTTTCGACCATGAAAATTCATCAACTGCAAGATATACCTCATACCCCATGTCCCTTATCTCTCTCGCAATTTCCTTGTGGCTGAGAGAAAACGGGTCGAATGTCCCGGGAAAAAACGCTATTTTATTGTTCTTGTTTATATGCATGCCTCCGAAGAGATGGGTGTAGTCCGATATGAATCTGTAAATGTCATTGAGCCCTGCTGCATTCGTAAGAAAAAGTATGCTTTCATCCTTGGCGTCCAAATCGAGAAGAGTCAAAAGCTTTTTGGCTATAAGTTCGAAAATCCTATGCGTTTTTTGCAGGTCCAAACCATTCGATTTGAAAATGTTTTTTCCAATGACCCCGAAAGCCACATACTTGACCCTTTGATTGAAACTTACAATCCCGTTCATCAATATTCCCAGAAGCCTTATCTGTCGGTTTTCAAATGCCTCCCGATTCTCCGGGAAGTGTCTCCTGTATTCAGCGTAATTCTCTATAGTCACGCCTATCGTTTCAAAAAGAAGGGATTCGATTTGAGGATTTGCGCTTTTCGCTTTTATGACCATGTCGTCAATAAATTCGTCAAGTTCAACCGGCTTCAAATACAACACCAGTCTTCCAAGATATGCGGGTATATACTTTGTAAATTGATAATTTTCTATTTCAAGCGCACGAATCAATTCCACTGCAATGTCATTTCGCTGGTCAAATGAAAGATGGTGAAAAATTTTCACCAAAGACTCCCCCGCCTTGTTGCGCACAGTTGGGCTCGCAGAAACCTTGAGAAGGTTGCAATAATGCATTGCCGTATGAAGACCGTTCTTCTCCATATCCTCCATGGTTTTCTCAAGCATCACCTCTACATGTATCTTCTTGATTATCCAAGGGGTTGCAGTCTTGAGATTGCTTAGGAAGAGATATGAAAGCTTTTCATCGTCCTTTTTTTTGTGCGATTCAAAGACTTTGACAACTTCTTCAGGCATTCCCATCCCCATTGCGATTCTGAGATTGAGGAAATTTTCAGCAGGCAATTCAGAATATCCGAACTTGTCATGGATTTGTCTTTTGAGCCTGTCAAAAAACGGATTGGAATCCTCTCCGCTATCCAAAATGTTTTTTACAGCATCTTTTGCCGACACCCTGATTTGAATATCATCGTCATAAATGCATTTTCCCAAAAATTTATATGGTTTTTCAACATCTTCATACTGGCACGAACCTAGCCCTATCCTTTTAAGTATTTCTATGAAATACATGCGCTTGTTGACGCTTGTTTCTTTTTCAAGCTGCGCGCAGATTCCGGATACGGTTTCAAGATAGTTTTTCTTTTGCATCGGCCTGCATCTCATAAACAGCGACTCAATCATCTTGCGTGCCGAATAGCCTATCCAATACTGATGGACCGGTACAGTCTCGATGTCGGGATACAATGCCATTTGAAGATACTTGTCGAAAATCTGGTAGCTTGAAATTTCCGGAGGATTTATCCTTACACTTTCCGGAACCTCCTTTCGGTACTCTTCATCCAATGTGGCAATGAGGACACCCATCAGCGACGCGCTCTGGTTTCTTATATCGTCCTCGCTGTGTGTAAGCTGATCATACAAAAAATTCAAAGTGGATAGCTTCTGCTTTTGGGTCAAGTATGTCGAATATTCCTCAATCACATTGAGGTATCCCCTAAGATTGTTTATATCCGACTCGCTTCTGGCATGCTCAAGAATTGCGTTCAATGACGATTCATCCCTCAATGAATGCATCAGCTTTATGTTGTGGTCTATAGAGCGCATCTTTATGCTCTCTATTATAGAATCTCCTTGGAGCATTGCCAGATCGCTTTTCCTTTCCAATCCCCCGCTGCTTAATTCAGCCGGCGACTTTTCAACATCAAGCTCCAAACCCTTGCTCCGCATGAAGGCCTGAAAATCCTTCAGTTTTTTGTATACTTTGTCATACCTCTTTCGCTTCATGCTGTCGACATTGTCAAGCTTGCCCAGAATGACGCGGAAAGACTCATCGAGAGAATACACATGCATATCCGTAAGGCTTCCCTCGACTTTTTTCTGTTTCACCCTGAAATCGCTGTATATGAGCACCAGTGATTCTATTGGAAGCGCTTCAAGCTCCAAATCCCAGGTCGAATGGTTCACCGCGATGTTTCGGATGTATACTATATCATGCTTCTTGAACCACTCGTCAGTATAATAATAATGCAAATACGGCACTCTTTTCATTTCCAAGCCCTTGCATCCGTATTTGCCTATATCGTGGCCCGCCGCCGCTCCGGAAACCCTGCCCAAATCTATCGCAACTCCGGCTTCCTTGAGTTGTCTTGCTATGAAAAGAGCCAAATAGTGCACTCCCAATATATGATCCAAAGTGCTGTATCCCAACAATTCCTGATTCAGCTTCATCATTTCGTAGACATGGTCACTTTTGAATACGTCCATGAACTTTTCGTATTCATAGCTGTTTTCCAAATCCTTTATTTCAGTCTCTTTCAAAAATTCAAATGCGTATTTGCTCTGCCATGTTCCGTCATCTGATTCCTTTTGACATTGTGCGACTGCCGACAAAACATCAATATACAATTCAGAGGCGCTGTCGAGTTCGTTGTTCATTTCTATCTGGACGGCATTTGGAAATGATTTTTCAAGTGCATGCTGATATATGTAGTTAAGCCAATCCTTAGGCTCGAAACCACCCGAAAAACCAAGCATTATCTCCTTCATTAGGGAAAGTACAGCCTGGCATGTATAGTCTTTCTCTTTCTCTATCCTCTCAAGCTCTGCTCGGAAAACACCGCCACGTATTTTTTCCATGACCATGGCTTTGATGCGGTTGTTCAATGATGGATTGCTGTTTAGATTCGATTCTATAATGTTTTCTATGCTTTCAAATAAATTTTCCATGCCTTTCCTCCCCAATCCATTACTTTATAATTGCTAATCAAGACATCGATTCTAATTCATTTATACCTTGTTTTCTTTACCGCAGGGATTTTCATCATCGACCTCCGTGTCGCTTTCCTTTCCCTTGAAAAACTTGAATGAATGGTAAATGGAATTTATTTCACCACCAAGCATAAGTACAATGCTGCTCATGTAAAGCCAGACCATTAACACAACCATTGCGCCCAAACTGCCGTAAATCAATGTATAATTACCGAAGTTGTTAACAAACTCAGAAAACAAAACCGATAGGGCAACCCATCCGATCATGGCGAAAAGCGTCCCCGGTATCACTTCTCTCCATCTGTCGTGCCGGTCGAATGAAACATAATAGAAAAACGAAATTACAATAAAGAAGAAACCTATTATGAATGGCCATCTATAGGCCAATAGTATTTTCACAAATCCCAAATCCAAGCTGAATGTATATTCAATAAAATGTACGAAATCCTTGCCCATGCTCGGAAGCGTCAATGCAAATGCTATGGCCATCATCAAGGCCATTGTGTATATAATTGAAAGAACCCTCTTCCTCCAAAATTTTTTCACCGATATCACACCATAGGCCCTGTCCATGGCTTGTCTCAATGCATGTATGCCTCTGGACGCCGACCATATTGTAATAAGTGCCGATATGGAAAGATAATTTATATTTGCCTGCGGAACAAGGTCAGAAACATAATCATCCATTACTGTCACCACTTCATTTGGAACTATTTTGGCGATTCCGTCAAAAAATCCGCTATAGGACATAGATAAATTGGAAAGAATTCCAAATAGAAATATCATGAAGGGAAAAACCGACAAAACAAAAAAATATGCCATTTGGGCTCCATATCCAAAGATATTGTGTTCGCCAACCCTTTTTATCAGTTCCCTCCATGCGAAAGCGTAAAATTTCTTTTTTCTCAACAATTCAATCGACCGCCTTCAAGTATCAATGTCTTCAAACATTCTCATTGTGCCTGAATATCTCCATTTCAGAAACAAGTTTCTTGTAGTCTTCCTCCATAAGGGACTGCGGTCCATCGCTGAGCGCCTTTTCAGGATTATTGTGAACCTCAACCATTATTCCATCAGCACCGCATGCCAGCGCAGCCTTGCTCATAGGAAGCACCAATTCCCTCAAGCCCGTGCCATGGCTGGGATCAACAACAACAGGCAAGCCTGTCTCTTTTTTCATTATAGGCACAGCAGACAAATCCAAAGTGTTTCTTGTATAGTCCGAAAATGTTCGTATTCCTCTTTCGCATAAAATAATATCACCGTTTCCGCTTGCCGCCAGATATTCAGCCGCAAGTATCCATTCCCTCAGCGTAGCGCTCATTCCCCGCTTCAGCATGACCGGTTTCCCTGTTTCCCCAACAGCCTTGAGCAATGCATAGTTGTGCATGTTCCTCGACCCTATCTGAATCAAGTCTATCTGCTCTACAAGTCTGTCAATATGATTTTGATCAAGAATCTCCGTAACAATTGGAAGACCTGTCAGATTGCCGGCTTCCTTTAAATACTCCAAGCCTTCCCATCCAAGTCCTTGAAAATCGTAAGGACTTGTTCTTGGCTTGAAAACTCCGCCTCTTAAAAATTCGGCACCTGCTGATTTTACTATTTGAGCAATTTTTATTATCTGTTCTCTCGATTCAACTGCGCAAGGACCGGCTATCCTTACAGGAACATTTCCACCGCCGATTGCAACTCCCCCCGCAAACACAGATTTGTCAGTCCCGTCAATATGAAAAGTCATCAACACCATCTCCATCTCTTTTACCTTTTATCTCAATGATAAGCCTATGGGGCAGACAAACAAGTATCTCCCCGGGAGAATCTATTATACCGTCGCGCACACATACCTGGTTATGACAATTCGAATATTCCATGTAAAGGCCGTTTTTATCGATTACTATTCTGTTGACGCCAAATTCCGTTTCAATATTTATTTCCTTGACAAGGCCATCTGTCCACTCGAATGACTGGTATACTTTACCATCAACTTTAATTTCAACTACCCTTATGTCTACAGGCCTTTCCCTGTAAATGCCCAAAGCAAAAAGAGAAATCGCAGAAACCACAAGCAACAATATTATTATGATAAAATCCATTTTCTTCATGGAGTCCAATCCTCCGATTTTTTTGCTTATAATACACAATTCTAATATAATAAAGCTACAATGTCCAACTTGGAGGCCTTTATGAAAACAAATAAACGTTTATTGATTTTTATCATTCTTTTGCTTGCTGTAGTTTCATTTTCAGGCTGCGGCGAAAATTCCGCAAGCGATTTCCCGGCAACTGAAACGAATCTTTTTATGGGTACCGTTGTACAAATAAAAATATACGATTCGGCCGATGAATACATCTTCGACAAAGCCTTCACAATAATTGAAAACATCGAAAATAAAATGAGCCTTAATCTTCCTGACAGTGAAATAAGCCTCATCAACCAATCGGCCGGCGAAAAACCGGTCCATGTTTCGGAAGACACCTATGAAGTGATTGAAAAAGCAATATATTTCGGCAAAATTTCCGGCGGGACTTTTGACATAACAATAGGTCCTTTGGTAAATTTGTGGAACATCGGCAAAGAAAACGCAAGATTGCCGGATCAATCTGAAATTGACGAAGCGCTATTGCACATAGATTATTCAAAAATCGAATTGAATCCTGATGACAAAACGATATTTCTCAAAGATGCGGGAATGATGCTTGATTTAGGCGGAATCGCAAAAGGCTATGCTGCCGATGCGCTTGCCGAAATGTTCGATAATGAAGGCATAGAAAATGCAATAATCAATCTGGGTGGAAACATTTACGCCCACGGTCAAAATCCAAACGGAGACGACTGGCATATAGGCATACAGAATCCGGAAGCCGAAAGAAGCGATTATATAGGCATTGCCAGTGTAAGCAACAAGTCTGTAGTAACATCGGGAATATACGAACGTTACTTCGAATCTGGAGAAAATTCATACCACCACATACTGAGCCCCTTCGACGGATACCCTTTTGAAAACAGTCTTTCTGCAGTTTCAATAATTGCTGATAAATCAATAGATGCCGACGCTTTTTCAACAACCGCATTTGCACTCGGACTGTATGACGGGCTTGAGCTTCTTGAATCTTTTCCCGGTGTAGAAGGAGTATTCATAACCAGGGACTTCAAAGTTTACACGACACCAGGGCTTAAGGATTCCTTTGAGATGTCTTCCGGCGAATTCACTCTGTCCAATTGAAAATCAAGCGTTTCAATTTCATAATACCCAAAAACACAAAAATGAAAGCCATTTCAGGGCTTTCATTTTTGTGTTTTCTGGCTTATATCAATTATTGTTTTACCCTATTGGCTCAATATCCTTTTTTTACATCTACAATATTTACCATTTCACCCTCGCCTGATGCAAATACTTTTAGATTCTCTTTGAAAATCCCGTACGCTCTTTCCATGTAGTTAGGGTTCTCTCCACATATGTGAGGCGTCATTATAATATTGTCGAGACCCCATAAGGGACTTTCCTCAGAAAGCGGCTCCTTGTTGTAGACGTCCGTCACTACACCTTTTATTGATTTTGACTGAAGAGCCCTTATCATGTCTTCTTCGTTTACCGTATTCCCTCTTCCCATGTTTATGAACACAGCAGTATCTTTCATTGCGGCAAAATATTTTTCATCAATCAGATTTATTGTACTCTTTGTGGATGGAAGAAGATTTATTACATAGTCGCTTTCCTCAAAAACCTTAGCCATGTCTTCTCTTTCATATGCGCAGTCCACATATTCTGGCACATTTCCGCTTGAACTTTTTACAGTCAAAACATTCATTCCCAGAAATTTCGAAACCCTTGCTATTTCTGTCCCTATGCTCCCAATTCCGATTATTCCGACCGTAGATCCGTGTATCTGTCCCTGCGAAACATTCCTGTCGTATTTCCCCTTGATTTGATTTCTGGACATTACATGAAAGTTCCTTGCCATCATAATCATCGCCGCAACAGCATACTCTGTCATATGGATTTTATGGATTCCCCGACCGTTTGTAAGCAAAATGCCCCGATTTGCCATTTCTGCCATTGGCATGTGGTCGACTCCAGCACTGAGGCTTTGAACCCATTTTATCTGTTTTGCCGATTCAAGCATTTCCTTAGTGAACCTCAGGCCAAACAATACATCCGCATCCGGAAGTTCCATCATAAGTTCCTCTTTGTTTTCACATACGACAAACAGACCATCAGGATAGGCGCTTTTCATTTCCTCTATGAAAATTTCGGGCATCACCATATGGGGTCTGAAATTGTTTATTAATATCTTCATTGATTTATCCTCCTTAAAACTTTTATATATTCTACCACAATCCGCGGCACTTCAAACACGACTGTTTCCTGAACAGCCCGATATGGCGTGTATTCGTCATAAAGCCCGCAAACATTCAACAAATAAAATCAAGCCATCCATCATCTTTTCGGATAGCTTGATTCAGCAGTTGTAAGCACTTTCATAATGTTTTTTATATTCAGTTGTATTCGTTGAAATTTTATTTTCTATCGCACATACCTCCTAAGTGGTTCTTTTGGTTCTACTTAAGAAAATGTTGGACTTCTTCAACTTCTTAATCTCATTTCTTGCTTTTACAGACTGCCAAGCCTGTTATTAAGTCCTTACACTGCCTCTATATGAAGCCCCTTTCAAGGAGCTTGATACAGTTCTTTTATATTATTATGTTACCCTTGCAATTTTATCCTAAACATTTTTTCACCATTTGAAAGTGGTATAATACAAATAAAGAAAACAAGGAGTGTTCAATATGGATTTCAATATAATAAGAAAAAAACTCCACGACCACTTCCCGATTCCTGAAGGGGACAACAAGCTGGCCTCTGTGCTTTTGCCTTTGATTGAGATAGACGGACGCATATGCCTGCTTTTTGAAATTCGCTCTAAAAATCTTAAAACCCAACCTCGTGAAATATGCTTTCCGGGCGGCGGAATAGAAAAAAACGAAGCTCCAAGCCAATCGGCAATCAGGGAGACAATGGAGGAATTGAATCTGTCTAAAAAACAGATACGGCTGATAGGGGCAATCGACCGCATCAGCACGCCTTTCAATCTTTTCATTTATTGCTATGTGGGGCTTTTGGATATTGAAAGCGTTGATGGCTTGTCGATAAACCGAGACGAGGTTGAAGATGTTTTCACCGTTCCCCTTGACTATTTCATGGAGAATGAGCCCAGCGTGCACTATATCGGCATGAAACTCGACATTCCCGATGACTTCCCCTTTGACAAGATTCAGGACGGAAAAGGCTACAACTGGAAAAACGGTCATTACCCGGTGCATTTTTATGAATATGGCGGCAATGTCATTTGGGGCATGACTGCAAGAATGGTCAACAACTTCGCCAACATAATTAAAGGCATTGAATGAGGAGGTGCTTTATGTCCACAACAGGCGCATTTTTCGATATCGACGGTACTCTTTACAGGAATTCCCTTATGATAGAACATTTCAAAAAACTTATGAAATATGAAGTCATAAATCCCGCACTTTGGCACACAAAAGTGCGAAAGACCTACGAAAATTGGGAAAAACGCCGCGGGAACTATGACGACTATCTGCTTGAACTGGCCGAAGTCTATATAGATTCTCTAAAGGGTCTCGACAAGGACATGCTTGAATTCATAACAAATCAAGTGATAGACCTTAAAGGCGACAATGTATATGTTTACACGAGAGAAAGAATTGCTTGGCATAAGGCAAAGGGTCATAAAATACTGTTCATTTCAGGAAGTCCTTCCTTCCTTGTTCGCAAAATGGCGGAAAGGTACGAAATAGACGATTTCAAGGCTTCCGTCTACGAAACCGATTCGAATAACCGTTTTACCGGCGAAATACGGCAAATGTGGGATTCCGAAAATAAAAAAAAGGCAATGCGGGCTTTCGTTTCAAAATACGGCATAGATTTGGACAAAAGCTATTCATATGGAGATACTGCCGGAGACATTTCAATGTTTGAAATGACAGGACATCCCGTTGCAATAAACCCCACCAAAGAACTCCTGTTGGGAATAAAGGCAAGAAAAGACCTTAGCGAACGAATGAAAATAATCGTCGAAAGAAAAGACATCATCTACCATTTGGACGCATCGGTGGAGATATAGTAAAAACAGCGGGCAGTGGTCAGTTGGCAGCAGGCAGAAAAGGATAAAAGCAAAAGAGCAAAATCAAAACCCAAAATGCAAATGCATATCAGGTGGTCGATTTTGCTTTTTTTTATCTTTGTCTCTTTCTTTAAACTTACTACTGCCCTCTGCGAAACCACTCATCCCTGAATTTCGGCTCGGGTTTCTCCAGGATTATCAAAGCGCTGCAAATCACATCGCACTTCTCCGCCATTTCTCTGTAATTTTTGGCTTTGACGGTACCTTTTACTCTGAATTATTCATGGTTTTTCCTTTCAATCAGTTGTATTTTCATTTCAGCCACGGATGCAATCCACACAAGCAGTCCGCCGGTGGATCTGAGCACAAAATTGACTGACTCGTCAGTTATCATCCAGGATATATATCCCATTGATAAAATCCAAAATACGTATACGAGTCCTCGAATTGGCTTGTTTGAAAGTACATGCCCTGAACCTGGCACTATAATAGCCGAAAACAATATAAACCATTTATTGATTTTGAATTTCAAGGATTCCACTCTCCCCTAGTACCCTTTTGGCCTCGGCAGATAGGAGGCTCCTTTAGCCGTGAATTCTACAATGTTCATATGCTTTGACCTGTGCTTCACGAACCAGAACGAAGCTATAAGATAGAAGACGGTTCCTGAGAGAATATTGATCCAGTATCCGAAATACATGCCTACCAATGTAGCTCCTGCCAGCGCCGCCAATATAATTGACGGCAAGGGATGCAGCGGCGATGTGTATCCCCTCTCTACTTCACCCAGCGGATACATTTTCCTGAATTTCACCATCATGTAGGCCGTGAACAGGTAGACAAGAAGTGCCGAGAGTATTGAGAATGTCACGACCTGGTCAAGAAGCCCTGTGAAGCCGAATGCTATGGCTATAGGCAACAGGAACACTATAGCCCTGTAAGGAGTGCCGTAAACAGGATGCTTGGCCGAGAAGAATTTTGGTATGAGGGTGTCCTCGGACATTGCGCACCAGGCTCTGCTCGCGTCTGTTATGCATCCGTTTGCACTCGCAAGGCAAGAAAGCATTGTGCCTATGAATAGCAGGTGAGCGATAAATGGAATGCCTGTCATCTTTGCCGCGTCAAAAAGCGGATATATGGAATCCGCGAGAATTTCCGCCTTCATTAGTCCCGAACAAACAAACCATGTTATTGTTGCTCCTATCATAAGTGTCATGAGTCCTGCCATCGCTCCGACCGGAATTGCCCTGTTCTTGGATTTGCACTCGCTCGATGCGAGTACCGTCCCTTCTATCCCGAGATAGAACCAGCAGCCGAACTGGAATGATCCCAGTATGCCCATCCACCCGTAAGGGAGTCCGTTTATATTTTCCCTTAGCCTGATGAGGCTTTCCCCCGGGCTGTAGAATTTTGTGCTTGCAAGAAGTATCAGTATTGTGGCGAAGGCTACCCCTGTCAGTACTATGTTTACGTTCATGCTTCCGTGGGATCCCTTGTAATTCAGATAGGTGAGTGTGAGGAGGCTTAGCAGTATGAACGGAAGAACCTGTATCTCGGGGCTTATGCTTTTTAGAAGCTCGCCCACTACGAGTGCGTCCGCCGCTTCGAGCATTACGTATTCGAAAACGAGCATGAGTCCTATGTTGAATGCCGCGAGGGGACCCATGAAGTACTTTGCCATTGCGTACTGTCCGCCCGCCTCCGGTATGAATGTGCCCATTTCGGTGTTAACCATTATGAGGCACACGTAGAGTATGCCTATTATCCAGCAGGCAAGAAGAGATCCTATTGATCCGCCCTTCATTATGCCCAGGTTCCAGCCCATGAATTGTCCGACCAGCACTACTCCCACTCCAAGGGCCCAGATATGTATGGGGCCTAATTTATTTGACTGTGAAATTT
>Ga0102938_10000710_pt1 | contig 24972 bp, 19 predicted proteins | sample SalPonR2_B_D2_MG_FD_84516 | JGI IMG/M metagenome (GOLD analysis project Ga0102938, IMG submission 84516) | Salt pond soil microbial communities from South San Francisco under conditions of wetland restoration - Salt Pond MetaG R2_B_D2_MG | ecosystem: Environmental > Aquatic > Marine >... | reverse complement strand
GCGTTAATGAGTTCGCGATCCAGCAGCGCGAGGTAGTCCTGGTCCCAGTGGTAGGTGCTCGCAGCCCGATCGGCGAACAGGAATTTCAGGCGAGTATTTACCGAGCCCCAGGGGCGGAGCCTGTAGCTGAGTGTGTAGCGATCCTCCTGTGTTTCCTCCACGGCGGCGTTGCGGCGCTCGGTTACCTGGTAGGCATACTCAACACCCAGGCGGCTGTTGTCGGGCAGGCGGTATTCGGCCTCCAGGCTCGCGGTTTGCTCGGTGAGATCGTGGCTGCTGTTGTACACCGTGAACCGCGCGTCTGGCTGGGCATCCGCGTCCCCGCGCGGGTAGAGATAACCATCGCGCGGGGCCCCGTAGCTGCGGTCGCGCAGCGCATAGGCCAGCGTTGCATTAAGCCTCGGTAGTGGCCGCAACAGCAGGCGCGCATTGACGGTGGCCGTATCCACCTCGGCGTCAAAGCTCTCGCGCGGTAGTGCTTCAGTCACGGGTATCGCCGGATTTACGCTATACGCGGCGTAGTCCTGATTCTGGCTGGCGCGGGCGTAACTGCCGTCCATTTGCACTCGCGTGCCGGGCGCAAGCACCCAGCTTGCCGTTACGCGGCCACTCAGGTGCTGGTTATCCGGCGCGAGGCTCAGCCCGCCTTCGCCGTGGGGATAGGCGACGGCCTCGCCGTAAGCGCTGTAGGGATTCTGCCAGGTCAACAGATCGTGCTGATTGTCGAATTCCGTATAGCTGAGCTCACTGTCGACAAACACGCGGCTGCCCTCGTAGGCGGCGCCCACGGCGAATTCCAGAGTCTCCTGGTCCACCGGCAGGGGAAGCAGCACGGCATCGGCCGCGGCGGCATCAATGTAGATGGCCCCTCCGATGTCACCGTTCCCGCGTTTCTCTTCGTAGGACATTCGCGCGCGTGTGCGCCAGTGATCGTCGAGCCGTGCTTCCAGTTCGAGATACAGGCGGTCGCGATCCAGTTCACGCTTGAAATCCCGCAGCGTTGTCTCCAGCTGGTCGAAATCGGCGGTTGTCAGCCCGCTTGTCCAGGTGTTCGGCAGGTTTAGCCGGGAATTACCGCTGAAAGGCGTTCGGCCACTGTTATTTCGCACTTGCTGTTGCGAGTCGAAGCCGGCCGTGATTTTCAGCCTGTCCACCAGGCCCCAGGTGATTGCGCCCTCGCGGGTATCCAGCCCGAGATCCGATAACGCTACCTGCCAGTAGCCATTCTCGGCGGGAAACGCCTGCCACTGCAGGTTGCCGAGCAGGTTGGCACCGCGCTGCTGCAGGCCGTTGTACTGGCCGAATTGACTGCTGTCGTCGCTCACCAGGGCGATACCCAGTTCGAGCGCGCCGCGGTAGTCCGTCTGCCAGCGCGCCGGTAGCGGCCGCGTATCAACGGCCAGCGCTGCCAGCGGGTCCGGCTCGGCTGCCCGCGCGGTAAGGGTGGAGGCAGCGACGACGGCAAGCCCACAGGCGAGACTCCTGCTCATCGCGTGAGCCTCGCGCCGGATGGATGATTTGAGCCGTGTACCTGGCTGTGGCAGTTCAGGCAATTTTTACCCAGCAGGTTGGCGTTGGCACCGCCGCCCGGCAGTCCCCCGGCGCCATACGGGCTGCTGGGGTGAAACGCCGCTGCGTGGCACTGCTGGCACTGGGCGGGGCCGCGCACGGTGAGCAGGTGCTCATGTACCGAGCCGTGTGGTCGGTGGCAAAGGCTGCAGTCTTCCGCGGCAGGCGGATGCTCCCAGAGGAAAGGACCGCGCTTTTCCTGGTGGCAGCTGAAACAGTTTTCGTTCAGTGACACCTGGTGCAGGTCTGCCTCACCCAGGCCACCGTGGGGATTGTGGCAGTCCGTGCAGGCGGTTTTGCCCTCGGCGACAGGATGGCGCGATGGCAGGTGCAGCGTCGCCCTGACCTCGGCGTGGCAGCCGAGACAGGCTTGCTGGACGCCTTCAGCGGCTGCTCCGAGTGCTTTCTGTTGGTGCGCGCTGTGACAGCTGTCACAACTCATATCCTCGCGCTGGTGGGTGCTGCCGGCCCAGAGAGCACTGTCGCCCCCGGTATGGCAGGCCAGGCAGGCCGCGTTGCGCGCTTCCACGGGCGACGGCCAGCGGGGCCCGTAGCTGATATCCGGGGCCGCGCCCGTGGGAGCCATCTGGTGGTCACTGCTGGCGCCGTGGCAACTGGCGCAGGCATCAGCACCCCCACCCGCAATGCTGCCGTGCAAGGTGTTGAAAATCGCATGTACCGCGCTGTCAGAACTCTGGGTGTGGCAGCTGAGACAACGCAATTCCGGCCCATCGTCCCGGGAGTTGGCCGCACAGGCCAGCACGCTCAAAAGCAGGGCGAGTGTCAGGCGGATACGGCGCATGCCGTTACTGCACGACGAAATCGGTGTCGTCACCGGACGTGCCCAGGCTGAATGGCAGCGACACCCAGTGGGCAGCGCCGGGCAGGTCAGCGCCGTGCAAGGCGAGCCCGAAGGTATAGCGTTGCCCGGGCCCAAGGCTCAACAGGGCCGGGGACTGGTTTGCGAGCGGTTGCGTCAGCGTGACACGCCACCAGCCATCGCTGAACCGGGTGTCTACCTTGAGCGGGGTATCCTCGGTCCAGCGTACCTCGTCCAGCACGGTGGCTGCGCGCGCCTCCCCTGCGCCCAGGTCCACCTGCCAGAGTACGGCATAGGCGCCCGCGCGCAGCATGTCGTTGAGGGCCTCCTCGCTCTTGATAATGGCCGGTTGCCCCAGTTGCTCCCGCTGGGCGCGCGAGGACAGCAGGTACTTGCCCGTCGCCTGGCCACGGTCTTTGGACATGCCGCGCATGTCGTCGTGGCAGGCGGCGAAGCAGCCGCCGCGCCGGAAACTGTCGTCGGTATCAGGCCCCCACATCATCGACACGCTGCGGTCATCTGCCTTGCCCCGCCAGCGCAGATTGAGGAGCAAACTTTCGCCGTTCAGGTTGAAACTGGTTTCAATGGTGCGCGCGGCAATTGTGCCCTGGGTGGCGAGCGCCGCCCCCATGCTCTCCTCTTCGCCGCGGTGGCAGAGTTGACAGTTGGCGCCCTGGCGCAGGGGTTGTGAACCGGGGTGGTTCTCGGTCAACCATTCGCTATCGGCGTGACCCGGGTAGAACAACGTGAGCGTGGAACGGTTGCTCGCGCTGGGCGTGAACGCGGTAACTGCATCGTGGGCCGCGTGCGTGATGCCGCCGTGACATTCGATACAGGTGCGCTCCGGGCTCGCCATAACCTTGTGATAGTTGGTGGCCTTCTCGCTCACGGTCGGGTCAGCGGCCATCGCCACCAGGTCGTGGCAGCTGCGGCACCCCGCCGAGCGCGTCAGCAGCAGCTCGGTTTTGGCGGATTCGTGGTCGTGCGGATTGTGACAAGTACTGCAGGCTGGCTGTGCGTCCAGCTTGCCGCCGAGGCCATGCATGCCTGACTTCTGGGCCTTGTGGCACATGGTGCAGACTTCGGCCTGGCGAGACTCGAACAGCACTTTATCGCCGCCCGTATGAATGTCGTGGCAGCTGACGCAGGTAATACCCTTGACCATATGGATGGCGTCCTGCCAGTGCGCGGCCGTGTCCTGCTCGTGGCAGGCGAGGCAGGCGCTGTCCTGGTCGGCGCCCGAAGCACTCCAGCGAGGCCCGAAGCTGACGCCCGGCGCGACCCGGGTGGGGGCCGTGGCATGCCCGCCGCTCGGGCCGTGGCAGTCTTCGCAGCCACGCCGTTCGCGCATGGCATCGGTGTCTTCGTGCAGCCCGTGGGAGCCCTCCATCAACGCATGCACCGGTGACTGTGGCCCGAAATCGTGACAGCTGACGCACTGGGCGCTGCCGCCCTCGGCGAAACCCTCCTCGGCAACTGCGCCAGGAACCAGAAAGAGCGCCAGCAGCGCGGCGATGAGTGTATTGCGCGGCAACGTCATTGCCCGGAGCCCTCCGTGGTTGCGCCGGCAGGACTGTGCAGCGCAGTGACGGTCATGCGCGCGACCTTCGAGTCCGCTTTCGGGTGTGCGATACCGCTGTGACAGTCAATGCAGGTTTTCTCATTTAATTCCCGCACGGCGTGGTATTTCTGCGCCTTGGCGCTCTGCATGCTGGTGAGCCAGCGCTCCGGGTCGTGGCAATTCCGACACTCCTGGGAATCGTTGGCGCGCAGACGGGCAATTTCGCGGGCCTGCATGACCGGCAGGTGCGCCGCGTATTTCTCGGGCGTGTCGATAATGCCTGTGAGACTGCCCCACACCTCGCGCGCCGCCTCGATCTTGCGCAGCATTTTGGGGCCAAATTCCTTTGGCAGGTGACAGTCGGAGCAGGTGGCCTGAATCCCCGTCACATTGTTGAAATGACTGGTTTTCTGTAGCTGTGCATAGGGATGTTCGTACATCTCGTGACAGCTTATGCAAAAGGCATCCGTGCTGGTGACCGCCATGGAATAATTGAATCCCACCATCGCGACAATGCCCAGGACACCGCCCACTGCCACCAGGGACAGTACCGAGCGTCGGGTGGAGGGGCGCAGTAGCGCGCGTAGTCGGTCTCGGATGGTGCTCTGCGCCATATTATCGTTTGCCCTGTGGTCGGCGGGTGCTGCCGGCACTCTGCAGGCTGCACACTGTCATTCACCTTCCAGCTAAACATGTTAAGCGGTTATTGGCACTGACTCAGGTCAAGAGACGATACTATCCAGAAATACGCCTATAAGAAACAGGGATGTGAAGCGGCGGGTGTGCCGGAACGCGTGGGCGGAGAACCATAGCGGCCAGATGTCGCCGGGATAGCCGGTGGGCGGCGCGGCGGGTTTCGCCCGACGGAATACCTGCCAGAGTTGAATCCAGGTTGGCAGGCCCACCAGCACAAGCAGTAGCGGCCAGCCGAAGACGCCGCCCACCACGAGGGCGAGGCAAAGCAGGTACTGGGCCGCCAGCATGGCCAGCGTCCACCGGCGTGCCCTTGCCTCGCCCAGCAGTACCGGCAGTGTGTTCACGCCCTTGCTGCGGTCCGCCTCCAGCTTGTCGGTATGTTTGCCAAACAACACGCTGGTGGGCCCGAGTGCAAAGACCAGGCTGATCAGGGCGACTTCCCAATCCCAACTTCCCGCCAGGATGTAATAACTGCCCCCCACCATCAGCGGTCCCCACACCAGCAGTACCGCCGGCTCGCCGAGGCCATAGTACTTCAGGGGCCAGGTATAGAAGATCACGAACAAGGCCCCGGCGAGCATCAGGTTGGTGGTGAGCCCACCGCGCTCGAGTATCAACCAGCCGCCCAGCAGCAGCGCGATGCCCGCTGTCGCAAGCACATAGCGCCAGAATTCCGCAGACGACACGAGACCTTGCTCGAGCACATGGACCCCGTACTGGTTGCGGTAGTAGTTATCCTTGTCGATGCCACGCCGCGAGTCGGTGTAGTCGTTTAGCAGGTTGTTGGTTGCGTGGGCGAACAGCAGGCCGGCCGCGGTGGCCAGCCAGAGAGGCCAGTTGAAGACACCGGCGCGCCAGGCCAGCAACCCCCCCAGCGCCGCGGACGTGAGCGTCATGAACAGTACCGATGCGCGACAGGCGATCAGCCAGCGGGCCACCGGGTCCAGCGCGCGCCACTCGCGCTCCGTGAGTGCTGGCATGCGCTCAAGCGCGAGGCCCCACATCCTGACATCAATCATACTGCGCGCTGTCTCCCGTCGTGATACTTGTCGATTCTTGCTGGCAGTGCAACGACACGGCTGCCATCGGCGTGTGGGAAGGAGAGTACCGCAGCGCGCCCGGGCTGTCGTGTTTGCCCATGTCAATGGCACGCCAGCGCATGCGCTGCTGCGCTGTCTTGACTATGATTGGCTGCCCGGACCAGACCTTTCAGAGTGAGTACCCCGATGCCCCTCGAATTTGACAGCGCGCGGCTGCACAATCCCAACCTGCGCGAGGAACACCACGCCTGGCGCTCGCAGCTACGCAAGTTCGTCGACGCGGAGATTATGCCCTTTGCCGAGGAATGGGACGAGGCCGGCCATATTCCCATCGAGCTGTGGCCAAAAGCGGCCGCCGTAGGGCTGCTCGGGCTGGGTTACCCCGAGCAGTACGGCGGGATAAGTGACGGGATTGATTCCTGGCATGGCTGGATTGCCAACGAGGAACTCTCGCGCATTGGCGCCGGTGGCATCCCCGCGAGCCTGATGGTGCACGGGATAGGCCTGCCCCCGGTCCTCAACTGGGGCTCGGACGCGCTGAAGGAGTTGGTTGCACCGCCGGTTTTGGCCGGCGAGAAGCACATCTCTCTCGGTATTACCGAGCCCGGTGCCGGCTCGGACGTCGCGCGAATCTCGACCACGGCGGAACGCGACGGCGACCACTACGTGGTGAACGGGTCGAAAACCTACATCACCGGTGGCATGCGCGCCAACTGGGTATCGACGGCCGTGCGTACCGGGGGCGAAGGCGCGAAGGGTGTCTCCATGCTGCTGATACCAACCGATGCCGAAGGCTTCAGCCGCACACAGCTCGCGCGCAAGCAGGGCTGGTGGGCGTCTGACACGGCCACCCTGTATTTTGATAACGTGCGGGTACCGGCGACGAACCTTCTCGGGGAGGAAAATCAGGGCTTTCTGGTTATCATGACCAACTTTAACAGCGAGCGGATGGCCATGGCGGCGGCGATGGAAGCACTTGGGCGAGTGTGCCTGGAGGAGGCGGTCGCCTGGGCACGTGAACGTACCACCTTCCGCAAACGCCTGGCGGACCACCAGGTGATTCGACATAAAATCGCGCAGATGAAACAGAAACTGAATGCCACCCAGGCCTACATACGTGTGTGCTATGAATCTTTTGAGGCGGGCCATCCCAACCCCGGGGACATCGCCCTGCTGAAAGTACAGGCGAGTGAGACGATGGAGTTTTGTGCCCGCGAGGCGATGCAGATTCTCGGCGGCATGGGCTATATGCGCGGCGGCCGGGTGGAACGGATCTACCGCGAGGTGCGGGTCAACGCGATTGGTGGCGGCTCGGAAGAAATCATGCGTGACCTGGCCGCGCGCCAGTACGGGTTGTAATCGTGAAACTGTGGCATTGCGCCGGCGCGCGCTCTCTGCGGCCGTTATGGACCCTGGAAGAACTCGGCCTGGAGTACGAACTGGAAATTCTGCCCTTCCCACCGCGGGTATTCGAGCGCGAATACCTCAAGGTCAACAGCCTGGGCACCGTGCCGTTTTTTATTGACGGTGACACGCAGATGACCGAGTCGGTGGGTATCTGCCAGTACCTGGTGGATCGCTACCAGCGCCTTGACTTCGGGCTCAGCCCCGACCATCCGGAATACGGTGCGTATCTCAACTGGCTGCATCACGCGGATGCCACGTTGACCTTTCCGCAAACTATCGCGATGCGTTACTACTACCTGGAACCGACCCCCGAGAAACAGGCGGTGGCCGACGACTACGCCAAATGGTTTATCGCCCGGCTGCGTCGCCTCGACGAGCACCTGTTGAAGCACGACTATCTCGTGGACAACCGCTTTACCATTGCAGATATAGCGGTCAGCTATGCTTTGTACCTGGGACGCGCGCTGAAGTTTGAGGCGCGCTACCAGCCGCAGACGGCCGACTATCTCGCTCACTTGATGGAGCGGCCGGCATTCAAACGCGCCGAAGCCCAGGGTGAGCCTCTCGTTTTCCCGGAAGTGGAGTAGACCCATGAGTGTGACCGATCAGGAACTGAGTGAGTTTCGCGCCGAGGTATCGGCGTGGATGCGCGACAACAATCCACCGGATCCGGGCTTTCTTCTGCCGCAGACTTTCATGGAAGTGGGCGACGAGCGGCAGCTGGAGTTCCTGCGCGAGTGGCAGCACAAGGTGTGGACCGCGGGCTACCTGGGAATGGCCTGGCCGAAACAGTACGGCGGCGGCGGCGTCGACGCGGCCTTCCAGCGCGTTGCCGACCAGGAGATGCGACGCCACAGGGTGCCTATCTGTTTCAACGTCATCGGGCTCGGCTGGGCCGGGCCACTGATCAACGACATCGGCACCGAAGACGAGAAGGCGCGGTACCTGAAGGGTATTCTCAGCGCGGAAGACGTCTGGTGCCAGGGTTTCAGCGAACCTGAACACGGCTCTGATCTCGGCAATGCCCAGACCCGGGCGGTGCGTGACGGCGATGAATACGTGCTCAATGGCCAGAAGATCTGGACGACCATGGGCAATTTTGCTCGTTACATGATCCTGCTGGCCCGCACCAACCCCGCTGCCGAGCGCAAGTACGATGGTTTGTCGTTCTTCCTCGCCCCCATGCAGGTAGAGGGCATAGAAACCAGGCCCATTCGCAAACTCACCGGGGAGTTCGGATTTACCGAGACCTTTTTCACCGACGCGCGGATTCCCGCAGATTGCCTGATGGGCGAGGAGGGCCAGGGCTGGCGCATCGCGATGCAGACCCTGCAGTACGAACGTGGCGCGGAGGCGGGCGCAGCGGGTGGTCTGGCCATGGTGCGGGTGACGGTGGACGACATGATCGATGATCTTGCCGGCGCGCGCCGGGATGGCGAGCCCCTGTTGCAGGACCCGGTGATTCGCGACGAGGTTGTGCGGGCCATCATGGATGAGAAGGCGCTCATCCTTGGGGACCGCCGCGCGCGCATCGGTGCCCTCACCACGGATTACCCGGGCTCCCTGCCACTCTCGCAAAAGCTGCGCGCGTCGGAGGGGGCGCGGCAGTTGCGCAAGCTCGCAATTACGCTGCAGGGTGCCGAGGGCGGACTCTATGTGGGCGACGCTGATGCCCGCCAGGGTGGCTTCTGGCAGCGGGCCTATTTCAACAGTTTCTCCGCCACCATCGGTGGGGGCACCAGCCAGGTGCAGGCCAACATCATTGCCGAGCACGTGCTCGGGCTGCCGAAATAGGAGGGCGAAATGTCCGTGATAGGTGACACCACGCTGACTTTCAGCGAAGAGCAGGGCATGTTGCTGGATGTGGCGCGGGAGTTCTGTCGTACACGCAGCCCCGTGGACGCGGTGCGGCGGCAACTCGAGACTCCCGGGGGTTTTGACCCCGCGCTGTGGGACGAGATGGTCGCGCTCGGCTGGGCGGGCATCAGCCTGCCGGAGTCGGTGGGTGGCTCCGGCCTCGGCGCAGCGGCGCTGGTACCGGTGGTGGAGTGCATGGGGCGTGCCCTGTTGACCACGCCGCTGATGAGCAGCGCGCTGGCCGGGCAACTGCTGCTGCGCGCGGGGAGTGAATCGCAGACGGGGCAATGGCTGGCAGACATTGCCAGCGGCGCTGCGGCGACCGTTGCATGGCTGGAGAACGGTGACTGGGGTGATAGCGGCCTGCAGGCGCAGCTCGACGACCAGTACGTGTTGCGCGCGCGCAAGCTGTTTGTGCCGGATGCGCAGGCGGCCAGGTACCTGGTGGTACCGGCCATGCACCGGGGCGAGGTGGCCCTCGCGGTAGTGGCCGCCGGGCAACTCGAAGCGCAGGCCTTTACCGCCAACACCCTGGTAGATCTCACAAAGCGGGCGGCGAACGTTGAATTCAGCGAGATCCAGCTTACGGCCCAGAGCGTGGTCACCGGGCCCGCGGTGGCCGCCGCGCTGCATGACGTGCGGTTGCTGGGCGCTCTGCTGGTGGCCGCCGAGGCCGCCGGCAGCGCCGCTGCCTGCCTTGATACGGTGGTCGGTTATCTCAATACCCGCAAACAGTTTGGCCGGCTCATTGGCTCCTACCAGGCGCTCAAGCACCCCTGTGTGGATATCCTGACCGGCATCGATTCCGCCCGCTCGTTCATTTACCACGCAAGCTCGTTAGTGGCCGGGGAAGGGTTCGACCGCAACGTCGAGATAGCCTGCCGCATGGCCAAGGCGCAGGCCTGCGAGACGCTCCTGTACGCGGGTGACAGGGCCGTGCAGTTCCACGGCGGCATGGGGTTCAGCTGGGAATGTGACGCCCAGCTGTACCTGCGCAGGGCGCAATGGAGCCAGCAGCAGTTTGGCGATTCGCAACACCACCGCAAGCGACTGGCGGCGTTACTGCTGGATACCTGAGCGGGCCGCGCCCCCAATTGCCATTGGGGCAGGAGCCCTGTATCGATTAGAATGGGGCGAATATTTACCTGCGGTAACCCATGTCAAAGAAACGCCGAGGCCTGAAAGATAAAACCATGCCGCGCAGCCTGGCGCTGTCGCTGGCGGGTCTGCGCGCGGGCGGCGCGCTGGCGGTGGATAGCGCCGTGCAAAGAGTGACCGGGCGCACGGCCGGGGATGCAGCAACCTCCAGCATGGCGCGGCGTGAAGCCCGACGCTTCGTCCAGGAACTCGGTCGCCTCAAGGGCACGTATATCAAGATCGGCCAGATGCTGGCGTTGTTCGGCGAACAGTTCCTGCCGGCCGTGCTGGTGGATGCGCTGCGAGACCTGTCGGACCAGACCGAGGCCCTGCACTGGGACGCACTGGAATCTTCGGTCCGCGTCAGCCTCGGTGAACGCTTTGAAGAGTTGGAAATCGACCCGCAGGCGGTGGCGGCTGCCTCGCTGGCGCAGGTGCACCTGGCGAAAATTCGCAGTAGCGGCGAGTGGATCTGCCTGAAGCTGCAATATCCTGGCCTGGAGCAGGTCATAGACGCAGATTTTGATGCCGTGGTGCGCATGTTGCTGCTCTCTCGCTGGGTATCCGCGAGCCGCGATCTCGACGCCTGGCTGGAATCCATGCGCAAGCATCTCCACCACGAGATCGACTACGTCAGGGAAGCCGTCATGACGGAGCGCATGGCGACCCTGGTGGCAGACGCTCGCGGCACGGCGGTGCCCTATCACGTGCCGCACCTGCACCCGCGCTATTGCACCGACACAGTGCTGGCCATGGAGTATGTAGAGGGCTACTCGGTTGCCGATCCGGATGTGAAGCGTCTCTCCCTCGAACGGCGCAACGCGTTGGCGAGTGGCATGCTGGAGCTGTTTTTCCTTGAACTCTACGAGTGGGGCCTGTTGCAGTCGGACCCGAATTTCGGCAACTACCTGCTGCGCCTGGATGATCGTCGCCTGAAACAAGGCTCAGACGAGCTGGTGCTGCTGGATTTTGGCTCGGTACTCGAACCCGATGCGAACTTCCTGTTCCACCTGCGTCACGCCATAGATGCTGGCCTGTCCCAGGACGAGTCCCGCCTCGTGGATAGCCTGATAGGCCTGGGTTGCCTGCGTGCGGATGCTGGTGAAGAGGGGCGGCGTATGTTCGCCGATTTTTGCCTGTATCTACTGGAACCCCTGCGCCCAGCCGAGCACATACCGGCACAATACCTGAATGCCCAGGGCGAGTACTGCTGGGGTCGATCTGCCTTGATGCGGCGTGCCGGCAAGCAGGCCGCAGCCTCCGCAGTCAGCCGCCATTTCACCACCCCATCACGGGATTTTGCGCTGATTGCCCGCAAACTGTCCGGACTGTATAACTTTATTTCTGCACTGGATGCCGAGTTCAATGCGTATTCAATGGCAGCGGCTCACATAGAGCACTGGCGCAAGAGAGAATCGGATGGCGGGCTCGGAAAAGGACGTTAAGCACCAGGCAATTCCTGCTTCACGGGCGGGTCGTCTCGCGCGCATGGCGCGCATGGCTGGCGGAGTGGCAGGTGGCATGTTGGCGGAAGGCAGTCGTCAACTGCGCGCGGGCAAACGTCCGCGCGCGCGCGACATGCTGCTCACGCCTGGCAATGCCCGGCGCGTCACCGACCAGCTTGCCAGCATGCGCGGCGCGGCGATGAAAGTGGGGCAGATGCTGTCCATGGACACGGGCGACTTCCTGCCGCGCGAGCTCGCGGATATTCTTGCACGGCTGCGCGAGGATGCCAGTTACATGCCCGCGGAGCAGTTGCACGAAGTGATGGTCGGTGCGTACGGCCCGGAGTGGGAGTCGCTGTTTTACGGGTTTGCAGCGAAACCCATCGCGGCGGCATCTATCGGGCAGGTACATCGCGCTTTCTCCCCCGATGGCCGCGAGATCGTGCTCAAGGTGCAATACCCCGGCGTGGCCAGGAGTATCGACAGTGACGTCGACAATATTGCCAGCCTGCTGCGCCTCTCGTCCCTGCTGCCAGCGGGTATTGATATTCAGCCGCTCCTCACTGACGCCAAGGCCCAACTGCGTGACGAGGCAGACTACTTCAAGGAAGCGGAGTACCTGGACGCCTTCGGCGAACTGCTGGCGGACGATGACCGGTTCGTGTTGCCCGAGGCGCTGCCCGAGTTGTCCCGCGTGAATGTCCTGGCGATGACCTATGTCAGCGGCAGTCCGATTGACAGCCTTGCTGACCAGCCGCAGGCAGAGCGCGACAGGGTCGTCTCGGCGCTGATAGAACTGATGCTGAGGGAACTGTTCGAGCTGCGCATGGTGCAGACAGACCCCAACTTCGCGAACTATCAGTACCGCGTCGGGAGTGGAGAGATCGTGCTGCTGGATTTTGGCGCCACGCGGCGGTTCAAGGCGTCGTTCGCGCAGAACTACCGGAAGCTTGCGGCTGCGGCAATCGCGGAGGACGGCAAGCGGGTGATGGCCGCCGCCGAGCGCCTGGGTTATGCCACCGGGCGCGAGAACAGCGCGTATCGTGAGTTGCTGCTGGACATGTTCCTGCTGGCACTGGAACCCTTGCGCCACGCGGGGCCCTACGATTTCGCGGCTTCCAACCTCGCGGGCAGGATCGCCGAGCTGGGTGAGCGCGTCACTGACTTCAAGGATTTCTGGCAGGCACCTCCAACAGATGCAGTGTACTTCCACCGCAAGCTGGGCGGTATGTTCATGCTGGCGACGCGCCTGGGCGCGCGCGTGGATGTGCAGACACTGATCCAGCGTTGGTTATGAGCCTGGAGGGGCCCGCTTGCTGCCCTTGCGTGTCGCTCGTTTACGCGGTTTGGGTGCCAGCGCAGCGTCGCGCAATTCAACAAACGATGCCTGCAGGCAATCTGCATAAAAGCCGGGATCGGGCAGCATATCGCGACAGGCAGTGAACGATAGCGTCACTGAGCCGCGCTTGTTCTGCACCGAGCTGAACACAATGTGGAACAACCCCACATTGGGCAGCAATGGTCCGAGACTGATGGTGTCGATCAGCTCTGCGCCACACATATAGAGCTGAACCGGGGGTCCCGGTACATTCGTGACAATGGTATTGAAGATGGTACTGGCTTCGGCGAGACCGGTAGCCGCAGCCGTGCGAATAGCGAGGGACAGCACATTGCCGGGCATTACATCGGCGAGATCAACGGCAAAGCGCGGGCCCAGTGCCTCTGCATATGACTTTGCGTTCACTGCCTCCTGGTGAACCGCCGTGAGGCGCTGCAGGGGGTCGGCAATGTCCGAGCACAGCGCAACGGTCATGAACCCGACCATGTTTCCGCCCGCGGCGCGTTCTTCTGCAGAGCGCACGTCGATGGGGCAGCCACTCACCAGTGTGTGCTGCGGCAGCTCGTTTTTGCTCTCCAGATATTTGCGCAGCGCACCGGAGACGATCGTAAGCATGACATCGTTGACCGTTGTGCCGGGCTGCGTGTTTTTTATCGCGCGGATCTCTTCAAAGTCGAACTTGCGCGCCTCGACCACGCGATGCCGTGAAATCCTGCCCTGGAAGCGGGTTTTCTGTTTATCGTCCAGTGAGTGGAAATCGTCATCGCGACGCCCCCTGCGGATGCGTAAAAGGGCTGGCCCGGCCTCCCTCAGCATGTCCACTACCTGGCCGGGTTTGCGCCAGGCGTCAGCATAGGCGCGACCCAGCATGCGGGCGCGCGAGGGGCGCTCCACAATCCACGGCGCTGAGTCGCCATAGTGTTTTGTTTCCGGTGTCAGGTCGTGGACGATATTCATGAATTGCGTGCCCGTGGCACCATCCATCGCGCAGTGATGCACTTTCAGGAGGATAGCGAAGCAACCGGCGGGGTAGCCCTGGACGTTGTTCAGCCCTTCGATGACATACATTTCCCACAGCGGTTTATCGCGCCGCAGCGGCTGCGAGTGAATCCTTGCTGTCAGTATGCAGAGCTGGCGCCAGTCCCCGGGCTTGGGTAGCGCAATGTGTCGGACATGGTATTCCATATCGAAGTCTGTATCTTCCGCCCAGTAGGGTCTGCCCAGGTTGTAGGGTACGAAGACCAGTTTGCGCCGGAAAATCGGGGAGAGGTGTACGCGGTCTTCCAGCATGGCGAGTATCTGTTTGAACCTGACTTTGCCGCCGTCTACCGAGGATTGATCATAGATGCTGACCCCGCCGATATGCTGCGGCAGGCCCTCGAGTTCGGCGTGCAGAAACATGGCGTCCTGTCCCGATAGCTGCTGCATTGCGTTGATTCCTGCGCGTGGTGTGTATGAAGTGATGTGGCGCTGCAGGCAAAACCAGCCGCGCGATTTCAGTTTAGCAGGTTCGGCCATTGCGTATAGCTTGCCACGCGGACGGGGTCTGGAGCAGAGTGCCGGGGAAGGACTAGCAGCTGGTATGACAGCGTGCTGAGGCCGCGCCGTTCATGCTGCCTGGTCGCCCCCCGGCCGATCGTTAACCGGTCCATCGCCACCCAGCCAGGTATTGCAAACCGTGAAAGCGTCATCGAAATGCACGATATCCGCACGATACCCGGTGCGCAGCCGACCGATCGAGTCTTCCAGGCCCATGATCGCAGCCGGGTACAGTGAGGCCATGCGCAGCACCTCGTCCAGCGGCAGGCCCACAACGGTGTGGGCGTAGCGCACCGCATCGATCAGGCCGATTGCACTGCCGGCCAACACACCGTTACTGTTCACCAGGCGGCCGTGCGCCTCGCGAATGGTTTCTCCATAGAGTTCGCACACGCCCAGGCTGCCGCCCACCGTGGCCATGGCATCACTCACCAGAATCAGCTTCCCTCGCGGTTTCGCCCTGAAGGCGAGGCGAATGGCGGCGGGATGAACATGGTGTCCGTCGGCGATGATGCCCGCCCAGAGTTGATCCAGTGTCAGCGCGGCGCCTACCACCCCCGGCTCGCGTGCCTGGAGCTGGCGCATCGCATTGTACAGGTGTGTCACGCCCCGCAGGCCGTTGCCGGCGGCGGCCTCCAGCTGTTCGTAGCTGGCGTCGCTATGGCCGGCGCACAACAGGATCCCGCTGCGCGCAAGGCGTGCCAGGTTGTCCGGCGAGATGCACTCCGGCGCCAGCGTCAGCATGAGGGGCAGGTCGTGCAGGCTACACAGCCAGTCGAGGTCGGTCGCCCCCGGCTGTCGCAGACGATCTGCGCTGTGAGCGCCGCGTCTTTCGGCGCTGAAATACGGCCCTTCCAGATGCAGGCCGAGAATTCCGCCGCGCGCCGTGCTGCGAACGGCCCGCACTGCCGCGACGGCCGCCTGCTGGACGGCGTGGGTATCACTCAGCAGGGTGGGTAAAATCGAGGTGCTGCCCTTGTTCCTGTGCGCTCGCTGAATTGTAGCCAGCGTATCGGCGTCGGGCTGGTTATTCAGCATGAGGTCGCCACCCCCGTTCACCTGCAGGTCGACAAAGCCCGGCGCGAGTGTGCCTGCCGACAAACGCGTCAGTGATGCACCGGGGGGGCAGTCGGTGGTTGGCAGTACAGCGACAATGTGCGCGCCGTCTATGACCACGCAGTGATCGTAGAGGAACTGTTCCCCGTCAAAGATGACAGGTGCGCAAAGTGCAAACCTGCCGGACGAATTGAGCATGCGCCTTGTCCTCCAGGCGGCCAGTGTAACCAAATTTCGTCGCAGGCCCTATGCCCGGAGTTTATGCCCAGACCTTATGCGCAGGTTGCATAACGCATCCGGGAATTCGCCCCTGCCTCAGGCGGCAGGGGCGATCACAGCGCTGGACTCTTTTTCTTCGCGACGGATGCGAATCACCAGCGGAACGAGGACCAGGGCGATCAGCGGGGCGAAAATCGCCAGCAGCAACAGCAAAGTGGAGTTAACCCCGATGCTGTCGAGAGCGTGGCCCAGCAATGGTCCGGTGCCGATGAATACCGCGCGCACGCCCAGGCTTACCAGCGAGTTCACTGTCGCCCGGAAATCGCCGGGCACACGACGGTTCAATGCCTCGTAGAACAGGCTCATGCTCAGGCCGCGGCCCAACTGCACGGCCACGCCGAACAATACACCGAACCAGCCGCTGGCAGTTGCCATGCCCAGCAGTCCCAGCAGGGGCAGGACCCCGATCAGGTAGAGCAGGCGCCTGGTACCCAGGTACTGTTCCAGCGCGCTCGCATAGCGTGCGGCCAGGCTTACCGTGAGCGCAAAGGCCGCCCAGATGTAGCCGTAGCTCGTCACCGGAATATTCTGGAACTCCCAGTACTTCTGGTACACCCAGAATACGTAGACTGCGAGCAATCCGAACACGGCAATCGCGAATGCCGTCCACAGCACGACCGGCTTGCCGAACAACAGCAGTTCGACGACGCGCCTGGCGTTCTCGCGATGTCCCTGGCGTACTGTCGGCTTCGGCACTTCACACAGCATCAGGCCGATGATGATCGGCGCGAAGCCGGTCAGCGCCTGCACCAGAATCACCGCGTCCATCGACCACAGCAGCAGTACGCTGGCGGCAATACCGGCGAGCCCCGATGCACCGGCCTCCACTGCAATCAGCCTGCTCAGGGATTTGCTCGCCCCGGCACCTCCAGGCAGTTCGTGCTCGTGCAGGTAGACTTCGGTATCGTAGAGCAGCGCCAGGTCGGCCCCGGAGATCAGGCTGAAGCCGATACCCAGGATGATCTCGTAGATGAGAAAGTCGACGAACGAGTCCGCCCACAGCAACGAGAAAAACCCCAGCGCGTTCAGCACCGAGCCCAGCAGAATGACGCGACGGCGGCCCCAGATGTCGGCGAGGTACCCGGAGGGCACCTCGCACAGCGCGATGGTCATTGCAAATACCGCCTGCGTTTGCAGTACCTGGCTCATGCTGAGTCCAAAACCCTGCAGCAGCGGTACGAATACCGGCATCACGACCATGAAGCCGTGCAAGAAGCCGAGCAGGTAGATGGCGCGAATGTTGTTGTGCAATGTTGTGTTCACGGTCGGGTCCCCGGCGCGGCGGGATCCCGGATAACGAAGGCAACAAGGGTGGGAAAAAAAAGGCCTCCGGAATCCTGGATCCCGGAGGCCTTTTGAAAGTGTTCTATTTCAAGTGCGTTCCAGGTTCAGTGTGGTCACCCACAGGCATACCGGCTTCATCGTCATGGAGACGCGAAGCGGGCGGATGACTGCCTGGTGAATGAATACCGAACTCATGGTCCTGACCTGAAACTGAAAAGTTGTGATCAAACAGGGTCTGCCTGTGCAAGCAGGCGCGGGAGTCTGCGCCAGCGTGCTGCGGGCGTCAACAAAATAATACGTGCTGTGAAAAAATTACGTTGGTCCCCGGTCTCGCCGCGGTCGACTGCTGGCGCTGGTACTGCACAAATAAACACAATCGCGCTATGCTCAGCCCGGAATCCGGGAAGAGGGAGTAAACTGTGGGAAAGAACAAGCTGATCTGGGTTATAGCGTTTGTCGTACTGGCCGCCCCGGTGCGCTCCGATGACCTGACCGCGGCCACGATGGCGCTGTGTGAGAAAGTGAAGTCCTGCGCAATGGCGCAGATATCACAGGCCAACCTGACGCCTGAAATGTCGCAGATGATGCAGCCGATGATCGATAACATGTGCGCCAACATGCAGGGCAATATGGCAGATTTGCCGCGGGGGCATGCGCTGTACGAGCCCGCCGTGGCGTGCATGCGCAGCATGGAGAAAGTATCCTGTGCCGAGATGCAGTCTTCGAGCCGGCCGCAGACAGCCGAATGTGCTGCCTACGAAGAAAAAGCCGGCGAATTCGACAAGGCCTCTGACAAGTAAGGCACTTCCGGAGCGCCCCATGACGTTTGAGTCACGGGGGCAGTGCGGCGGCGAATAATCCGGGGCGGTCGCGGTGCTTGGGAAGCCGGCGGCCACTGAGCCCCGGCAAACTTGGGAACATCCCTAACAACGATAATGAACGGGAACACTATGCAAACACTCTGGCAACGAATTCTCCTCGCTGGCGCCCTGGCGTTGGTTCTCAACGGCTGCAGTGACGGCAGTGATGGCGGCGTCAGTGGCCCTGCCAACCCGCCACTACCGCCGGATCCCGATTCAGTATTTGCCGTGGCGAATGGCTGTTACGTCATCTCTGTGGGGGACGGCAGCAGCTTCCTCGCGCCGCCGCGCGCGATGTCACCGGCCGAGGCAGGTATGGAATCCGGCGCGCTGGCGCCCGAAGCCCAGGCCGATCGATTCAGGCTGCGCCCGTCCGACCTGGGCAAATACCTCCTGTACACACACGACGGCAACTACCTGTTTGCGGACGGCCAGATGTTACTCGCGAAAGCGGCACTCGCCTCCGACACCCGGCTGGTAGATGGCGAAGTGGTCATCGAGAATGACCTGCAGTCTGAAGGCGAGTGGCTGCTGGAAGCCGCCGAGGACGGGCAGTTCAGGTTGCAGCATATTCTGTCGGGCGATTACATCAGCGACAGTGGAAGCCTGGCAGCAGCGGCCGAAGCCGCCGCGCTGGAGTTCGTGCCGGAACAGGGCTGCGCTGACTTTCCCGAACTGAGTGTCGATGCCAGCGGCGAAGTTGCGGTGACGGAATTTGACGACGGTGATGTCTTCGGTTTTGTCGAGACACACGCGCACCTGTTCACCAACCTGGCATTTGGCGGGGGCGGCGCTTTCCACGGCGCGCCGTTTCACCCACTGGGCGTTGAGCACGCGCTGCCCAATTGTGAGTTGTCGCATGGCGACGGCGGGCGCAAGGACTTTATCGGTTTTGCTTTCAACGACGGCCTGGGTGATTTCACCGAATTGCTGCCGCTGTTGCTCACCGGTGAACTGGGCGAGGACGACCACCAGACGGATGGCTACCCGGATTTCACCGACTGGCCAAACGCGCCCACCAGCGCCACCCACCAGATGCAGTACTACACCTGGATAGAGCGCGCCTATAAATCGGGGTTGCGGCTCATGGTGCAGCACGCCACGACCAACCAGGTGCTCTGTCAACTGGTGGTGGGTATCGGCACGCAGGTGTTGCGGGAAACCTGCAATGACATGGTGACGGTCGACAGGATCTTCGAGGCCACCTATGCGCTCGAGCGCTACGTTGATGCCCTGGCCGGTGGGCCGGGCGAGGGCTGGTTTCGCGTAGTCTTCAGCCCCGAAGAGGCGCGTGAAGAGATTCGGGCCGGGAATCTCGCGGTCGTCCTGGGCATTGAAACATCCGATCTGTTCGACTGCTTCCTGGTGCCCTTTGGCGGCTTCGAGCGTTGCACGGAAGAGGACGTAATTGCCAAGCTCGACCAGTACCACGAGAAAGGTGTACGCGTACTGTTCCCCGTGCACAAGCTGGACAACGGCTTTTCCGCGGGTGATGGCGACCGGCGTATCTCCGACATTTCCAACTTCGGCCACACCGGGCATTTCAGCAACTTTGTTTCCTGCCCGGATGAGTTCCTCGGCTTTCCCGGCGGTTTCGATAGAGGCGGGGTGACCTTTGCCAACCTGAACATGCCGCGCGAAGTGTATGATTCGCCACCGCCTTTCGATATGAGCGGCTTTGACAGCGATCCGCTGGGTACGTTGTTGCCCAATATCGGTCTGCTTGGAGGCGGCTCGCTGGAAGGTGAGTACTGCCAGAACCACGGGCTGACTGACCTCGGTGAGTTCCTGATGGTGGAGTTGATGAAGCGGGGAATGATCATCGAAGTGGACCATCTGCCGCGCAAGGGTTACAAGCGCGCTTTTGAGTTGTTGCAGCAGTATGGGTATCCGGCGGCCGGCACGCACGGGCGCAATTACAACGGCCTTCTCTATGAGCTGGGCGGTATTTCCAAGAGCAACCTGGGTCGCTGTCGCGACCCGGAGAACCCGGGCACCATGGACGATGGCTTTCAGGCACGCATTCAGCTTATTCGCGACAATGGCGGCTACCCGGCGGAGGGCTTCGGCTTCGACCTGAACGGTTTTGCCGGCGCGCCGGGCCCACGTTTTGGTCCCGACAGCCGCTGCAGCGCGCCACAGACGGATGCGGGCGTGACCTACCCATTCAAATCCTACGCGGGTGATGTCACCCTGGAACCACCGCGGGTTGGCAATCGCGTTCTGGATTTCAATACCGAGGGTATGGTGCACCTGGGCCTGGTGGCAGAGCTGATTGAAGATGTGCGTCTCGATGGCGTCACCGACGAAGAGCTTGAACCACTCTTTCGATCCGCTGAAGGCTACCTGCGTATGTGGGAGCTGGCAGAGAGTCGCGCGGCGTCTATCGAGGTGCCGTGACCTGGCCAGTCGGGCGATGAGCGCAGGCAGTTACCAGAACCCGCGTGCGGGTGACGCTGCCTGTTTTCAGTCGAACGCGCCGGGATCCACGCGGAAAATTTCGAAGGGTGTTTCCAGCGGTGCACCGAGAACAAAGTTGACGACCTCACTTTTTACCACGTAGATAGCGTCATCCGCTGTGGTGGCGGTAGACAGACCGCTGATCTGGCCGGCCACGGTCACCATGGCGGAGCTGAAACCGGCCTCCGGTCGAATACGGCTGACGGCCTCTCCTGAAACGGCGTAGAGATCTTCATTGAGAAATACCAGCCCATCGGGAGACGGTAATTCATCGCCTGCAAGCGCAACCTGCGTAATCGTTCCCCCATCAGGCAAGCTGACGCGCAATAAACCAGCCGGGAAAAATTTTGCGACGAGAAGCGCATCGCCCGCCGGGCTGACGGCAATCCCGTTGAGCCCGAGGCCGGCGCCGGTCAGGTCGTTGAACAATGGGTCACTGGCGAGAATCTCCCCTGCATCGGTGCGGGCATCAAGCCGATAGATAAACGGGTTTGCCGGATCTGTGACATACGCGACGCCGTCGGCATCCAGCGCCAGGTCGTTGCAGGATGCGTTGGTTGTCAACGCTCCGAGCAAGAATTCATTGGTGAGCTCTTCGCTTGTCAGATCGTAGACCCACACGCGGCTATCCATGCCATCGACCTGCTGCGCACACACCCAGAGACGCCGTGCGTCAGCGTCAATTTTTGCGCCGCCAATCTGTGCGCGATTGTCGGCGGGCCTGAATGTGCTTTCGGTGCCATCGGCGGCGACCCGCACGATGCTGGAGCCCTGCAGGCTGGTCACGTAGAAGGCGCGTTCCACCGGATCGAAGGCGATACCTTCGGGAACACTGTCCTCGCTGCTGAGAACGTAGCGAGACTGGAGTGGCTCGAGGATGGGCGAATCGCTGGAATCGCTACAAGCCGTGGTGGCTACCACCACCGCGAGAGTGACTGATACGAGGGTTAGGCGGGCCATGGCGCACTGCTCCAGTGTGTTATTGGTACCGGGACGATCTGCCCGATGCAAGGCGAGAGTATAGCCCCTTGTTTCGTCGATTGCGCCGCTGCAAGCCCTGCTTTAGACTCAAGGCCGATGTGCGGTCTGTACCAGAGTGCGTGCGTCGTCCTCAGATCTGTAGCCGGAGTCCGGTGCCATGACCAGCGATAGTCCAGACAACGCAGCAGACCAGGAAAAGGGTGCCGGCGAACAGTTTGACACGTCCACCGATGGGCGTTTTTTTAGCTACTACGAGGCGCAGAGCCAGTCCGAGGAGACCATAGGTCGCTTCGAGCGGCTCAAAGACCTCATCCTGAAGGCGATGTCTGACCGCGGCCGTGAAGGTCCCTTTGACGTGATCGATGTCGGCGGGGGAGCGGGCACCATGGCGCGCATGTTCGCGCGTGACGGCCACCGCGCAACCTGCGTTGATCTCAGCGCGGACCTGCTTGAGGTGGGTAGAAAACGCGCTGCCGACGAGGGCCTTGAACTCAGGTTTATCAACTGCAGCGCAACGGATATCCCGCTGCCGGATGCCAGCGTCGACGTGTGTGTGGTGCCGGAGCTGCTTGAGCACGTGGCCGATTGGGAGGGGGTGTTGAATGAGGCGGCGCGTATTATGCGGCCGGCGGGCGTGCTCTATCTCAGCACCACCAATACCCTGTGTCCATTGCAGGATGAGTTCAATCTCCCGCTTTACAGCTGGTACCCGGGGCGCGTGAAAAGACGCTTCGAGCGCCTGGCCGTGACGACCCGTCCACAGGTCGCCAATTACGCCAAGTACCCGGCAGTGAACTGGTTTACTTACTACAGTCTGCGTGAGGCATTGCAAGCGCGTGGATTTGATCGCTTCCTCGACCGTCTCGATATGATCGCGCTGCGTCTCGCGGATACCTCCAAAGGCAGCATCGCAAGAGCATTGCAACGTATTCCACTGTCTCGCCTGGGCCTGCAGTTTGCCACGCCGAACTCACTGATCCTCGCTTTTAAAGCTGGCGAAGCAGACGCCGATTCCACAAATTAAGGCACCTGTGCGGCGCGTGGTTCTCCCGTGGGTCGGTACCAGATAGCCGAGGTATAGGCGCGTTCCTGCAGGGTGTCCGGTTGATCCTCCGCATGTTCCATGCCGAGCGCGATGGCGTCGAGCAGCGAGTGACGTGCGGTGGGTATTTGCAGTACGCGCACATAGTAGAACGCGGGCTCGTTGCGGTTAAACTCGGGGTCCGTCCAGGCAGCCCGCAGCTCGGCGGAGCCGATGCTGTTGCTAACCGCGCCGGTGCGCAAATCCACGGTATTCCCCACGGCCGGCAGACGCCCTTGAGCGTCTGGTTCGCGCTCTCCAGACCAGGCTACGTCAAACACCTTCTCGCGCGTTTCACCGTTTGTTGTCAGCCAGCCCTTGACGATCTGGATACGATCCAGGTTTGCACCTACCGGATCTTTTGCAGCGACGACGACGAAGGAGGGTGCGGTGTCCTGGCTCAGTTCGCCTCCCATCGGCACGCCGCGACGCGCAGCCCAGGCGTGCAGGTCGGCATTCTCGAGATCCTCTGCCGTGAAGCCTTCACCACCAAAAAATTGTACGCCAATTCGCGGACCCGTGGTCGCGTAAACCTCGCGCCGTTTGAGGGCCGCCAGAATATCGGTGCGTGTGTTGCTTTCGGCCCACACCGCGGCAAGACCGGAGGCTGACATGGCCCAGCCTGAGGAGCCTGGCTCATCGGGATTCCAGCGAGTCTGTTTGTTGGCGGGTATGGAGTCCGTGGCGAGCTTGCCGTGAAAATTGTCTTCCTCTGCGGAGGACAGCGCGGTGTGTGAGTCTGTGGAGCCGATCACGCCCATCTGGTATGGGTTGTGGCCGAGGCGTTGTTCCAGCGCCAGGCCTCGCTTGAGCGCCTGGCGCACGAAGTCGCCCGGTTGTGGCTCGTAGTCAGTCCAGGTCCGCTGTATGTAGTACGGGTAGTGCTCGAAATCTGCAAACGCATCTTCCGGGGAAAATTGCGGATGCGTCTCGGAATCGCCCTTGATCTGCGTGATTTCGGCAACCGGCTCCCAGCGGGCGCGCATGGCCGCGTACTCCGCGCTGAAGGGCTCCCCCCGCAGTGACGTGTCGGCAAACATGTAGCCCTTGGAAATATTGGAATTGTGCGGAATGGCAATGAACCCGGCGCCGGTTTTTGCGCTGGTAGTTTCGAGCCAGGCCCAGAGGTCTTCGGGGTAGGGGCTGTCATCCAGGCCGAAGGGGTCGTACTGCTGTGCCGTTGCCGCGTTGCTGTCGGTGATGATCACCCGGTGCAGGTTGGCGCCGGCAGGGATGGCGCTCCACTCCCAGCCAATCAGTGCAGTGAACTCACCGGGCGCATTGTGCGATTCGGCGATGTCCGTAATCGTGCGCCAGGTATCAATTTCCACCTGTTTTGGCATGGGCAGAAGCCCGATATCGCTGTTCTCCAGGGTGCTGGCCTCGGCGTCCTGTTTTGGCGTTAGCGCCGGGTCCGGGAGAACGCCGATAAACAGTTCGCGACCCTCTCCACGATCAATCGCGCGTTGCAGAACAAACGCCGCTACGCGGGCTTTTATCGAATCCCAGAGGCCGATGCCTGAAGTGTCCGCGCCCTCGCGGTGAACACGGCGAATCTGGCCGAGAAACTCGGCGTGGTCCGACACGACGAGAAAATCGAGCGGCGTGCCAATTTGCACCCGCGCGCCGTGATAGGGGTGCACGACCGGCAGCCCCTTGGCATAGCGGAAGGCGGTTTCGGGGCCCGCGGTCAGGTTGTTGTTGGCGTAGGCGTCAGAAGAATAGGTGGTGTGCAGGTGGGTGTCGCCCCAGAGCAACTCTCGCTCGCCGGCTGAAGCGGTCATACAGACGACACACAGCAGCCCGATTAGTCTTGTTCGCATGCCTGGCTCCCTCGTATTTTTGGACCACCTTTATAGGGCTTCGGGCGATGCAAATCAAACTTCTACGGCAGTTCCCGTTGTTCGCGGAGTTCCTCGTAAAGCGACCGCGCCTCGGCACGTTCGGGAAAGTCTTCCGTGCCTTCGAGCAGCTTGCCCAGCGTTTCTTTCGCCGACTCCGTCTCCCCGCGTGCAGCGTCGATCATGGCGCTGTGATACAGCATGCTGGGTTGTCCCGGCGTTGCCTCCAGGGCGCGCTGTATGCTGCGGCTGGCGACCTCCAGGTTGCCGTTGAGATACTCTACCACTGCCAGGGTGTCGAGCACGGCGGCGTTATCTGGTTGTAGCTGACTGGCCCGCCGTGCGTAGTCCAGCGATTCTTCAGGCGCGCGCTCACGCAGCAGCCAGGCAAGGTTGTTGAGCGCCACGACGTTATCAGACTCAAGGGTCAGGACGTGCCGGTACTGCTCGACCGCGTCCTGTCCGGCCGTCATGCTGTTGTTGGCCTGCTGCATGAGCACCCGCACGTCCCCGGGGTGTTCCTGCAGCCATTGGCGATAGGTATCTGTGGCAGCCTGCTGTTCGCCCATGCGCTGCTGGTAATTGCCCAGTGCCAACACGGTGCCGGTGTGCGGCTGAATGTTGTAGGCGCGGCGTGCGAAACTGATTGCCGCGTCTTTATCGCCGGAGCGCGCGGCCTCGGCTGCCTGCAACAGGAACACATCGGCATTTTCCGGCACG
>Ga0102938_10000707_pt1 | contig 25002 bp, 18 predicted proteins | sample SalPonR2_B_D2_MG_FD_84516 | JGI IMG/M metagenome (GOLD analysis project Ga0102938, IMG submission 84516) | Salt pond soil microbial communities from South San Francisco under conditions of wetland restoration - Salt Pond MetaG R2_B_D2_MG | ecosystem: Environmental > Aquatic > Marine >... | reverse complement strand
ATGTACATTATAGCCGTGGCTGATCGACTCTTTAGAATTGCTGATCCCATCGCCATTGGTATCTGTTGTCCGCCACATGTCAGGGCCCACTCCGATAAAGATATCGCCGTTATGATTCAAGACCGTTCCTGCAACATCGGTTACTTCGGAATTGAAATCGCGGATATATAGCTGGGAGCGATCAGCAAAACCGTCTCCTGATGAATCCTCCACCACCCATACCTCTTCATTCAGAACAGCAAGATCTGTCCAGTCATGATTTCCATCCCCGTTATGGTCCCAGAGCCACTCGTTTTGATCGCTCTTACCCGGAGCAAGTTCGTCATGCAGAAAATCGCGCCGGTCCTCAACTGTCTCCCATTTCATCGATTCAATGAGCCAGCTGTCATCAACATCACGGATATCAAACTCCGAATTACGGCTGCGGGAGGTAACTGTTACCCAAGCTTTACCCGAATCATCCATATCAATGCCAATGGGGTCACCGAGGAGGTCTGATGTAGCCCATAGAGATACCGACAGGTCGCCGGGCGTTTCCGTAGGAACAGATGCTGCAGTTTCCGACACCTGGCGCTGAACGTCGTCGTCAGATACGGTAATAGCTTCCGGGTCTGGCTGCGATTGTCCGCAACCCGATATTGCGATTAAGAAAAGCGCTATTAGCAGAGAAAAAGTAGTTTTAAAACTCATCAGTATTGTTTTGACTATGAACATATGTTTACGTTAACATAAATAAAACCAAGCTGCAAAATAGGTGATCTACAGACTTTAATCTTGTGCATTTAATCTCCATGTACCCTCAGTCAGTGACGATTGGAATATCGCTTATTTTCAACTATAAAATAGTTTTCAGGGTACAGAGTAAGTAAGTGACGCCCCACCGAGAATTTTGTTGAGTAGTATTCAGCAATCTTAGATTCTTACTCATTGATCATAACAGTATCTTATTGAAACGTCGTGCTTTACATCAACATTAATACGTTTGTGCATTGATTAAATCACCCATTTTGATTATCACGTCTGCAATAAAATTTGGGCTCTACTGGAATCATTGTAGGTAAATGAAATATTCCTAAAAAGAAAACTTTCAATACAGGCTTTAAAAAATTTGGAGAATCACTCACTCAATAAAACCAATCGTTGATCCTTTTTAAGATTGAAGCTCATTGCTTTTACAGATTCTTCAATGCAGGCACTAATTTTGGAGCATCAATCGGAAATTCACCGTTTAATTCAGAGCATAGTCTGTCTCCCAATAAATGTCATGCAGGTTCGTAAATTATTCTGATTGCCTTGGTCAGCGCACAATTATTACTGTTTGATTGAATCATGCATCCCTCATGTCTTTATTGAATATTATCAATTCTTAAATTTTTAAAATTTAATGTTTGAATGCATCTTTCTATAACTTGTACATCAGAAGTAGATTCCAGTTTGAAATACCTCATATAACAAAAATGTCGCTGCGTTATAATGCTGTTTGGTCATCATAATGCACTTCAGATTAATTTAAATATCAATTGTTTGCGAAAAAGAACTCCCTTTCTGCCATATTTAGCACTGATCTTCATTATTTCAGGCTGTGTCACCACCCAGGTACCGATTGATTCCACCAGCACCATGGACAATCTGCATCTTAACATCAATGTTCATGATCCGTCCATGATAATGCATGACAGCAGATATTATATGTTTCACACCGGGCGGGGTATTTCCAATTGGGTATCCCGGGATAAAGTGAACTGGTTACGGCTTGACCCGGTTTTCAATTCAGCCCCTTTATGGACAGAAAATATTACTTCGAATTTTGATAACTATATTTCTGCACCCAATATTTCATATCATGACGGGAAATACTACCTCTACTACTCAATCTCATCAACTGATCTGAATGACTCCGCCATCGGCCTCGTAACTAATCAATCCGTCAATCCATCCGATCCGGATTTCAAGTGGGAAGATCAGGGTATGGTAATTGGTTCATATTCGGAGAAAAACAGATGGAATGCCACTGATGCAGCACTTACGTTCGATGAGAATGGTATTCCATGGCTTGCCTTTGCATCTCATCAAATGGGCATTAAGATGGTACGGCTCAAAAATGATTTGAAAACAGTTGAAATCTCGTCAGATACCTCTGAAGTTTACACAATTGCCAAACGGGGGAAGTTCCAGAATGTCAAAGGAGAAATTACTACCGGCACTTCAAGTATTCAAATGGATAATGATGAATCAATCAGCAGTACCGAAAAGAGGCAAGATCAACAATTAAAAAATTGTACGCTTAGTGCACCCTTTATTTTCAAAAGAGATATGTTCTACTATCTTTTTGCTACCAGGGAACCTTGTCGTCAGGATGAAGACTTCTCTGATGAGATTATTGTCGGGAGGTCGAAATCCATCACGGGGCCTTATGTAGGCACAAATGGAGATCTCATGGATAACGGCGGTGGGTCTACTCTAATACGAGGAAATGAAGAATATTCAGGAGTAGCTCATAATTCAATATATCAATTTGAGGAGAAGAATTATCTTGTCGGCCACGCCTATAATCGGGGTAATGAGAAGGGAACAAAGTTGATTATTCTTGAGATAATATGGAATGATGACAACTGGCCAAACGTAGATCTTGGCAGACCCTGAAGAGGTCAAAATTTCTGACACCATCAGACCTTCGGCGGCTTGAACATCATCTTGGAGCCACCGTTTTTACCTTTCTGGTCGGAATATTTCTCTTCGTCGAATTTATAAAGGTAAGCTCCTTTTTTGGAGTATTTCTTCTGCTTTTTATCTGTCTTCTCAAGTACGTTCATTGACAAGATTCGGCGTCTGAAGTTACGCTTGTCGAGATCTGTTTCATATATCGCTTCGTACAGCTGCTGCAGTTCGGGCAGCGTAAATGTATCAGGCAGCAGTTCGAAACCGACAGGCTGACTTGATGCTTTCTGCCGGAGTCTTGTTTTGGCAAGCGATACCATCTCTTCATGATCAAAAATCAGATCAGGCAGCTCATTCATATGAAACCACTTAGCTCCGTTTTCAGGCAATAGGTTTTCGTTATGACCATGAATATTGATTAATGCGTAATAGGCAACCGATATGGTACGCGCAATCGGATCTCGACCTACTTCGCCAAAGCCTTTTAGCTGTTCGAGATAAATATCTGTAAGACCGGTAAGGTTATAAAGAATTCGGCCGGCTGCTTCATCGAGACTTTCATCTGGCCTCAGAAAGCTACCCATCAGAGACCATTCCCCTTTTTTGGGTTCAAAATTTCGCTTGATCAGCAGCAGCTTCAGGTTCTTGCGATCAAACCCAAATATTATGCAGTCCAGTGCTACATAATACTGTGCATGTTCAGAGTAAGAATAATCCATATGATGAAGCTTATTATGAAAATCGACAAAAACGCGTCCCTGTTTACGCTCACATATCCACAAATTATTGGACTTACCTTCAAGTAACAAGACCGTCCTGGTGTTTTACTTTACATCAAAGCGGTAGGCGATCACAGCCCGGTATGTTTCTCCCGGATTCAGGATCGTTGACGGAAATCCTGGTTCATTTGGTGAATTTGGAAAATGTTGGGGTTCAAGACAAAAACCGGAGTATTTCTCAAGATCAATACCGTCTGCGTTAGTCAGTGTGCCGTCCAGAAAATTACCTGAATAAAACTGTATTCCGGGCTCTGTAGAATAAAGTTTCAGGGTTCTGCCCGTTTCGGGTTCCCGTACCTCAGCCTGCAATGACTGACTGTCATTGCTGCTTCCCGTCACGAAATTATGGTCGTACCCGCCCGGTACCTGATCAATACGAGCGCCTATCGCAATGTATTCTGTAAAATTGAACGGAGTTCCCTCCACATCTGCAATCTCACCCGTAGGTATCAGGTCGGCTGTTGCAGGTGTATATTGATCTGCGTCGATTTTAAGCTCATGGTCTAAAATAGTGTTCTCCGGATTTCCGGTCAGATTAAAATAACTATGCGCCGTCAGATTCACCGGAGTTGTTTCGTCGGTTGTTGCTTCAAATTCAAGCCGTAACTCATTATCATCAGACAGATAATAGGTGGCTGTTACATTTAGCCGGCCGGGATATCCCTCTTCCCCATCTCCGCTTATGTAGCTGAGCTGCAGCCTGCGATCATCCAGAATTTCAGCATCCCAGAGCACCTTATCGAATCCTTTTTCGCCGCCATGCAGATGATGATCGCCATCATTTACAGATAGCTGGTACTCTTCGCCGTTAAGTTCAAACTGCCCGTCTTCTATACGATTTCCGTACCGGCCAATTAGCGCACCAAAATATGGGTGTCCATCGAGGTAAGACTCAAGATCGTCAAACCCGAGCACAATGTTCTCAATTGTGCCATCCTTGTCCGGTGTTTTAAGTGAAACAATTATGCCGCCGTAGTTTGTTATTTTTGCTTCAATGCCGTTGGAATTTCTAAGCGTGTATAGATGTACATCTCTGCCGTCGGGAAGCTGCCCGAACTGCTCTTCATTAATTGGCATGTCCATTGGGTTAGTTTCAGATTCTGTGCATCCGTCGACGAGAAATATCAAAAGCAAGGCTGCGCAACATCACCGGCTGCAGGTATTTATTCCACTGTTAAGCGTTAGACCGGAAGTAAGTGTATTATGTGCAATTTGAAATTTTTCCAGTGTAGTAATTACACTTATAGAATTAATGAATTTCAGAATTAATAACAAGACAAGGATACAAATGTGCCGGTGAATCTTTAGTCAACTCGGATTTATAATAATCATTCGCATGAGGACCAGCAGTTTGACTAGTTTATTTACTTATAAACCGGATCTACAGGAAACCTTATGGGTGGAGCGCAAAATTTAAGCATGTTTACTTTTCAATACTACAATATATTGCTTCTACAGATTCTTCCCTTCGTCCAGGTCAACTGCACAGGGACTCAGTCAGAAATCGATTAAATAAACAACCTGTAGCTGCCCGATTATAATGTGTTTGTATCTGCAGAAAGTGGAGCTTTTTACAAGCAGCTACTACGCGGGCAAAATGGAAGTATAAAACTCACCTGGTACATTTATATAGCCCGGCCGGGACGTTGGTTTGCCATCGATATCGAATTGCCTGTTTCAAGTCGTATGACATGTGAATCAGTAAACGGGAATCTCTTCCAGCTCAAATTGTCGCTTGGTTAGCTGGACCAGTTCCGGTTCAGGTTCAGGAATTTCAAAGAGTTCGTAATCCATCTCCATCGCTTCCCACTTGTACTCTCCCATTTTATGAAAGGGAAGCACTTCTACCCTTTCCACGTTACCGAGTCTCTTCACATAAGTAGCCATTTTTCGAATTGCTTTCATATCGTCTGTATAGCCGGGAACCAACACAAATCGTAGCCAGACAGGCTTATTAAGCTCAGCCAGCCGCTCAGCAAAGTCGAGTGTAGGCTGAAGGTCTACTCCTGTTACCCGTTTGTATCCTTCGGGATCGAAATGTTTGAGATCTAACAGGACAAGATCTGTATTGGATAGTAGCTCGTCGTCTGCCTTTTTCCCGAGAAATCCCGATGTATCGAGGGCTGTGTGGAGCCCCATCATTTTAGATCCTTCAAAAATGGCTTTTACAAATTCCGGCTGCCAGAGTGGTTCACCTCCGGAGACTGTTACGCCGCCTTTCATGGAAATCAACATCTCTTTTTGTTTTGATATCGCCTTAAGCTCGGTAAAAGCGTCAGTTATATTTCCTCCCTTGTATCGCCTGGTATCAGGATTATGGCAGTAGACACATTTAAGCGGGCATCCATTCAAAAAAAGTACTCTTCGTATGCCGGGCCCGTCAAGTGCACCTGCCGTTTCAACAGAGTGCAGGTATCCAGTAACATTTTCCATTGTGATAGCTCTATTAAAAAAGGGAGTGGGGTTACACACTCCCTTTTTTGGATTTGTTTCACCTGATGTTATAACTCAGGCTGAATTATAATTGATGATATTAAATTAGCTGCTTTTATGGAATGTTCGGTTGATAACATCCATCTGCTGCTCTTTTGTCAGCTTGTTGAAGTTGACTGCGTATCCCGAAACGCGAACCGTCAGCTGCGGATATTTTTCAGGATGGTCCATTGCATCCACCAGTGTATCACGGTTGAATACATTTACGTTAATATGGTGGCCGCCCTCATTGAAATATCCATCAAGCAGGTTCACCATATTTTCAACCCGATCCTGGTCGGTGCGGCCGAGAGCACCCGGCACAATTGAAAACGTATACGAAATACCATCCTGAGCGTATTCATACGGAAGCTTCGCTACGGATCGCATACTGGCTACAGCTCCGTTTTTGTCGCGTCCGTGCATCGGGTTGGCACCAGGTCCGAAAGGCTCACCTTTCTTACGTCCGTCAGGTGTATTGCCTGTTTTATTTCCGTAAACCACATTGGATGTAATGGTAAGGATCGATTGAGTCGGCTCAGAGTCACGGTAGGACGGCTGCATTTTCAGTTTCGACATAAATGTTTTAACTAGATCTCGTGCAATGCTGTCGACACGGTCATCATCGTTACCAAAGACAGGGAATTCGCCTTCTGTTTCGAAATCTGTTGCGAGTCCTTTTTCATCACGGATGATCCGCACATCAGCATATTTAGCCGCACTGAGTGAGTCGGCTACGACCGAAAGCCCGGCTATTCCGCAGGCCATTGTTCGATAGACATCGCGGTCATGAAGTGCCATCTCAACACGCTCGTAGTTATACTTGTCGTGCATAAAGTGGATAATATTCAGGGCGTTCATGTAGGTAGCTGCCAGCCAGTCCATCATGGAATCAAGCTTTGGCATCAGCTCTTCATAGGTGAGCTTGTCTCCGGTTATGGGTGCAAATCCCGGTCCCACCTGGTCGCCTGAAACTTCATCTTTTCCACCATTGATTGCGTAGAGAAGTGTTTTGGCAAGGTTGGCACGGGCTCCGAAGAACTGCATTTGCTTACCGATTTTCATGGCCGATACACAGCAGGCAATTCCGTAGTCATCGCCCCAGTAGCTGCGCATGAGGTCATCATTTTCATACTGCAAGGAGGACGTTTCGATGGATGTTTCCACACAAAACTCCTTAAATCCTTCAGGAAGATTTTGCGACCAAAGAATTGTCAGGTTTGGTTCCGGTGCCGGTCCAAGGTTATGCAGCGTCTGAAGGAAACGGAACGATGATTTTGTTACCATCGACCGGCCATCAAGTCCCATGCCACCGATCACTTCCGTTACCCAGGTCGGATCGCCGGAAAAAAGCTCATTGTACTCGGGCGGACGCATAAACCTAACCATGCGTAACTTCATGACAAGATGATCAATCAGTTCCTGGGCTTCATCTTCTGTTAGATTTCCTTCGTCGATATCTCGCTGAATGTAGATATCAAGGAATGTAGAAACCCGTCCAAACGACATGGCAGCGCCATTCTGTTCTTTCACGGCGGCAAGGTAGCCGAAATATAGCCACTGGACTGCTTCTGTGGCATTTTCTGCCGGCCGTGATATATCAAATCCATAAGATGCGGCCATCTCCTTCAGCTCACCGAGCGACCGAAGTTGCTCATTCAGCTCTTCACGGAGACGGATCGTTTCTTCCTCTATATTGGCAAGTTCAAGAGAATCAAGTTGCTCCTGTTTGTCCTCAATGAGCCTGTCCAGTCCGTAAAGTGCCACACGGCGATAATCGCCGATAATTCGTCCCCTGGAATATGCATCGGGCAGGCCGGTGATAATTCCAGATCTTCTGCACTCACGGATGTCTGACGTATAACCGTCAAATACACCATCATTGTGAGTCTTTCGTATCGCCTCAAACGCTTCTCTGGTTTTTTCTGAGAATTCAAACCCGTTACTTTCCAGGGCTTTTTCGGCCATTCTTACGCCTCCAAAAGGCATCAGCGAACGCTTAAGTGGAGCATCAGTCTGGAGACCCACCACTCGCTCCAGTTCTTTATCAATGTAGCCAGGTCCGTGTGACACGATCGATGAGACGATCTCTGTATCTGCGTCTAAAACGCCCTCTTTCTGTTCTTTAATCATCAGGTTCAGTACTTCCTGCCACAGCAGCTTTGTGGTATCGGTTGGGCCGACAAGAAATTCTGCATCACCATCGAATGGTGTGTAATTTTTCTGGATAAAGTCTCTGACGTCAATTTCTGTTAGCCATGTTCCGGTATTGAATGAACGGTATTGTGATGGCGTGTCATCAGACAGAAATGGCAGGTCTGGGTAATGTTCGGTAGCTTTCATAATGTTATCTCGTTTTTACCATGATTGTGAATTATTCAGTATCGAGATCTCAATTCAGATCGAGATCTCGGCAATGAATAAACAGAACCGAAAAAATAGATGCTTTACTCTCTTCCTATTTTTATTTCAGTCAGAATCTATTATTAAAGTGTGAAGATCTGATTAATAACTACGAACATTTGTAAATAGTGTAAAAGTTAACATTCAGTTAACATGACACGTCGTTTACCAGGTTGCATGTATGGTAGCGGCAGACTATCTGGTAAACCTGTCGGCCCTGCGTCCTCGCGCGGCCGTGCCAAGACTAAGCCACCGACTGAACCTTTCGCATTTCGATTTTCATAAGCAGCGCAACGATCAGTGCAATCACAAATGCCCCACCAAAGATGTACAAGCTCTGCTGATAGCTCTGAGTCTGTTCATAAACATAGGCATTAAGCATTGGCCCAACGATTCCGGCAAGCGACCATGCGGTGAGTATAAATCCGTGAATGGTAGGCATCTCTTTGAGGCCAAAGAGATCGCTTATATATGCAGGAATACTTGCAAAGCCTCCTCCATAGCAGGTTAGCACAACAAACGTAACGGCCATAAACAGAATCGGGTTTGACGCCAGATTGGCAAGCAGCGGAAATGCAATCATCTGGATGGCGAAGAACGCGACGTAGGTATTAGACCGCCCGATGTAATCCGACAGCGACGCCCAGAGTATCCGGCCAATCCCATTGAATAAAGAGATGCCCATCACAAGGAGAGTCGACATCTCAACCGAGAGACGAACCATCTCATAACCCATCTTTTTTGCAGTGGCAATGACCGCAATTCCACATGATACATTAATAAACAACATAATCCAGAGACCATAAAACCCCGGTGTTTTAAGCGCCTCAAAAGCTGTCTTATCGGGAACTTCCACTTTTTTATTTTTGGATAGTGCGTCTGCCCCGCTGAAGTATTTCTCGTTGTAATCCGGAGGAGGCGGAGAAATGTAAAGAGCACTTGGTACCATCACGATCAGATAGATCACGCCCAGCGCCAGGAATGCCAGCACGATTGATGACTTATCGTATATGACAACCGTACGAAAAGGAGCATTCTCTTCCTGAAGTGCCTGGTATTCGGTACTCCCCTCGTCTCCCATGCTTTCCATTTCCCTGAGCTGCTCTTCATTCTCCTTGAACGCCTTCAGTTCCGGCACGCCGGTAACCATTGCCAGTGCCTGCTGAGGATTAGATGACCGGACATCTACGTATACACTGGCCGCAACTTCCCGCGGAAGCACCACTTCATCTTCAGCAGGATTGAACACATCGATCAGATGGGCACAGACCAAACCTCCAAAACCAAACCCCATGATCGCGAGGCCGGTGGCCAGCCCCCTCCGATCGGGGAACCACTTCACAAGCGTGGAGACCGGAGCGATATAGCCAAGCCCAAGCCCAACGCCACTCACCACACCAAAAAAGAAGAAAAACAGCCAGATACTCTCAAGGTATGTTGCAAGTGCCGAGCCAAACAGCCCTAAAGTAAAAAATCCAGCAGATAGAAGTCCTGCCTTTGACGGCCCATATTTTTCAACGACCCGACCCAAGATTGCCGCTGAGAGGCCGAGTACAAAAATGGCAATACTAAATGCCAGTGATGTGCTGGTCACAGACCAGCCAAATGTGTTTTCGAGCGGCATCTTCCAGGCGCTGTAAGCATAAATTGAACCAATGGATATATGTATTCCAACGGCTGAAGCAGCGATTAGCCAACGATTTTTCATAAAATGATTTTATAATATATGGGGCAAAGCATCTCTTTTGTCCTAGATACGGGTGATCTGTGAATGTTTTATGAAAGGTTGAAATTCTGAGTAATTGAATTTACAGAAAACAACAAAATTTTCAGCCACGCCTCAGTGAAATCGGCTCTCTCGTGTGGCTGAACGTGACTATGGGCTCAATTTTATTACTAAACTCAAAGTCTGAATGTCTCTTTTTCTGAGCTCTGCCTCTTTAGTTCTTTAATTTTGAACTCTGCAGAACGCTGTATCAGCATAGTAATACCTTAACCACGCCACCTTCAAATTGAGAGGGACATAAACTTTCAGTTCATTTAGCGCGTTGCAGCATATTCCAGTGAAAGGCCTGATCCCGTACCAGGGTACTCAAGCACTCAGACACCATTTCTGACTTCCCTCATGATCAAGTGGGTAATTCGTCAACACAACATCAGCTATAGTTTTTACTCTAACAGACGATAAAACAGAAAGTTACCCATCACCAGAGCAACGCTGATATGCCCGAGATTTTAATTATTGACGACAATCCTGATTTCGTGGATTCTATTGCCGAAATACTTCAGATAGAGAACTATAGAACAGATGTAGCGCTCAATGGCCGCGAAGCACTTAAAAAAATCTGGCTGACGGCCTATGACCTGCTGCTGCTGGATATCAATATGCCCGAAATGGGTGGCAAAGAGTTTGTTAAACTTTTAAATAGAGAGCAGTATGCCGTGCCGATCATTATCATTTCAGGCATGGATCATAATGATATAAAGAATTACTTCTTTGAGCAGGGTGCTATCAGCTTTCTTAAAAAACCCTTCAAACAGGAAACTCTTTTAAGCCTGGTTAATAACACCATAAAGTTCACTCAAAAATTTAAAATACGCTCTACTCAGAGCAGTGCCGGCGACCTTATAAAGAAATTCTTACCCTACTTTGATGAGCTTAAACCGCAAGAGAGAGAGTTCGTGGATCAGCTGCTGAGAAAAATAAATGATGAGATGCTTAACAACCAGTTCAGCGTAAAATTTATCTCTGACGAAATGGGCCTGTCAAGCAGGCAGTTTAATAGAAAAGTGAAAAAATATTTTAACCGGACGCCCCATGAAGTTCTCTCTGAACTCAGATTTAACATGATCCATAATCTGATAACAAATAATACCCTCACTCTTGATCAAGCCAGTGAAAAACTCGGGTTTAGCTCTACCTCCTATTTTAAGAAGATCTATAAAAAACATGTAAAAAGCGCCTAAGTTTATGGTTACGTTTGATATACAAACACTATCTCTCTCAAAATGTTTATCAGAAATCTGATTTTTAAGAGTAATCAAACATATTGTTTTATCAGGTCTACCAGCGTCTGCATTTCGAACGGTTTTTTTATAAAGTCTGTAACACCTGCATTTCTGCATTTTTCACGAACTTCATCTTCTGTCCGGGCTGAGAGTATAAAAAAGGGTATTTCACGATAGATTTCCAGCTCCTTTAAATACATAAAAAAATCCAGCCCGCTTTCACCGGGCATCAAATAGTCTGAAAGCACCAAACTATAGGGGGCATCACTATTTGAAACCTGCTTCTTAGCTTCAGACGCACTTTTTGCGACATCAAAAGGGATATCATAAAGAAAAAAGATCTCTTCCAATGTCTCTCTCAGTTCAAAATCATCCTCAACGAGCAATAGTTTACCATTTTTATTAGTTGTCATTTGCTATTTCCTCAATCGGTATAGAAATATTCACGGTTGTGTATTCATCATACTCAGATTCAATTACAAAACTTCCACCGACAGCTCCAAGAGAATCTTTGACCATGGACAAGCCTATTCCCGTGCCCGAAATGTTAATTACGTCGTTGGCGCGGTAAAAAGGGGTGGCAATTTTTGGAAGCTCATCCTCCCTGATACCAATTCCATGGTCCATGATCATGATATCCAGACTTTCGCCTTCATTGATTTCATATTTCAAATCAATAATCGCGCCTTTTTCACCCCGGTATTTCACGGCGTTGGAAAAAAGCGTGTCCATAATATAGTCAAGCGTTTTCAGGCTGAATGAGAGCTTCACTTTCTCTGCATTCGTCACATTCTGATTTAGACGAAGCTCTTTGATTTCATTGAAATCCCTCGTTTTTTGTGCCACAAATTCCTTGAACCAATCATTTACATTTATGGGTTCAGGGGTGATATCTACAATTTGTGAGGAGTTCCCCACCAGAATAGCTTCAATCAGGTCTTCGAATTTTCTGATTGAAGACTCAATTCTCGTAATCTTTTTCTGTACAAATGAGAGGTCACCTGTCGAGAGTTTTTTACTGAACTGTGACAGCAATTCAGTATTTAGCCGAATCACCGACAAAGGTGTCTTGAACTGGTGAGATATCATTTTGAGAAACTGTTCTCGTTCAGACTGCAGCTTTTTTACCTCATTAAGCTGTCTTTCAACTGTTGCCAGAGAGTCTTCAAAAATCCAGCTTGCGATCATCAGTGAACCAAAAACTGTGAGAAGTTTACTCTCTTCATCATTCCACACCCTCTCCTCTGAGCAATCGTCAAAGCCTATAAACCCGAAAAACTCATTGCCGTACCAGATGGGTGTCACCAGTATACTTACGATGTCCTGCGGCTGCAGAACCTCTCTCTCCTCCTCGGGAAAATGGCGAACAATTCCTGATAGATAGCTTTTATTCTCAACTAAATTCGAGTACCACCTTGGCACCAGTTCCTTTAAATCGACATCAAAAACAACATCATTCGACATCTGGGACTCGATACCATCGCGGCTCCATTCATAATTTTGACTGAGTATGGGCCGACTGTTATCTCCGCTTTTTTTATCGAATATATAAACGCGGTCGGCACTGGTAATTTTGCCAAGACTTCCCAAAACTTCATTTACACGATCCAGCCTGTTCTTTTCCAGATTAAAGCTCTTTGCAATGGAGTCGCTAAGAAGATTAAGCAGGCTTTTTTTATGTGTTTCAAGTTCCCGATCCTGGTTTCGGCTGGATATATCCACATAATATCCCTGAAATCCCGTCACACCATTATGGCTGATCCGACATATGGAACCGAGAATATTTCTAACGGCTTTTGCTCTGCGCAAAATTCGAAAATTCACGTCCACACTGTGTTGATGCCCCTCCTTAAGCAGGTTAAGTGCATTCAACATATAATCTCTGTCGTCGGGGTGAATAATGTTTACCCAGAGAGTGGGATCATTTATAAGCTGATCTTCTGAGAAGCCGCAAAGCTGCTCTACGTTACCCTCAAATTCAAGAGAGCTAAAATTCTCATCGCTTTTCCATATTACCAGATTGGGCAGATTGTTCAGATTCATATCAGTTGGGTATACTTATTAACCGGAAATATATTTCAGAAGTAGAAAAATTCATGACCATCTCCTGATCTCACATAGTTATTTCTTTATCGTACGTTTCACCCGTAATTGTAAGTGTTGGGTTGATATTGGCTCTGAACAGAACGCAACCTCTATAATATTGGGTCAGATAATTACTTATTCATCTCCCCCCTTGGATGCAGAATCACTCTCATCTCATCGATATAATCACCATCTGACCTCGCTTCTATCTCAAAGGTATATCCATTTTTCGCTGTTTTAACATTCAGAAAGTTCAGCTGTTCGGGATCTAATCGAATTTCATACCGGCCGGATGGTATATCGAGCATATAAAAAGATCCGTCACGAAATGTTCGGGTAGTTTTTTCAAACTCATTGCCGATGCCACTTATGGTGAGTCGCATCCCTCCAACTCCCTCAGTCTGTTTATCAGTTAACATCGAGACAACCCCCTCAATGACTCCCGAAGGATAAAATGGGATCTCTACACGTTTGAACTGATTCGGATCAGCAATAAATGAAAATTTCTCATAAGCAGGTAAGAAGAGTGGATTTGGAATTGCTCCGCGGTCAATGACAAGGTTATACCGGTGATTAGCCTGAAGCTGAGACAAACGAATGACGCCCTCACGACTTAGCTCTATCCGTGCCGGCCTGTCGAGCTTAACTGCTGCATGCGGGATGATCTCATCACCGGATGTATATTCACCATCGCCATCTTTATCCACAAACAGGAGGATAGATACTCCTGCTTTCCCAACCTGCTGCCGGTCGGATGTCTGCCATGAGTCAAATGAGTCATCATAGCCTAACGATCCGCGAAAAGTCTGCATAAAGGCGGGGTTACTGAAATCTGTCCTGGCCCTGCTGGTTGATCGAACCTTGCCTTTGAAATCAAGATTAAACCCTACCTGCAGATACGACTGGCCCGAAGAGACAATCCTGCTGAAACCAAGGGTAAGCTGTCCCCGGCCGAAAAATCCCCTGGAAAGCTGAAAGTCATATTGCTGAACAGCTCTCGACATGCGGTTATAAATTACCGAGGACCGGATAAATGAGCCGGAGAGGATTTTAAACGTATTTCGGCGACTAATTCTATATGTGAGTGATCCCGTAAGTGAGCCTCCTGTCAGGCTCAAATCACTATCTGAAGAGACTAACCGGTCTCTATACCCGAAACGTATGTTAAACGGGCCGAGCTGATTGAACAGGTCTGTTTGAAAACGGGTCTCATCAAACTCTGATAATCTTGTATGGTCGACATTGAGCCGAAAACCGGCGTTTAAAAATTTGAACGGCAGAGGTGTATAGACGTTTCCGCTTAATTGGTGCTCTGCACCCGTCTGGTTAAACCTGGTCGCGCCATCATAAAATGTATAGGCTGCCGAAATACTTTGGTCGCGATTTAAAATCGTGCTGGTCTGGGCTCTGTAAAAAAAGGATGGTGCTGCATCCACGTTCACAAGATATCTCTGGAAAAGACGGGCTGTAGCGCTGCTGTAGAGAGCTGTTGGCCTCGATTCCAGTTCATTATATTCGATACCCGCACTCACTGTCAGCCAGTTGCTGAGTCCATAATTGATATCCGCATTCAACGCTTTTTCACCTTCTTCTGCGCGCAATGTCCCGTCATTACGCAACAAGCCTGCCTGTAGATTGTAGGTTAAATCTCCTTTTCGCTGAAATGAGAACGGCACTCTGATCTCTCGCTCATTCTCAAGCAGCCGCCCGTCTGGCGTATATGATTTTAGCCGCAGCTGTGATGAGCCATACCTCAGGGGAACCTTAAAACGATAGTACCCTTGCGAATCTGACAGCGTAAAATCAACCAGCTGATTGTTCAGGTAGAGCTCCACCTCCGAGTTTGGTTCTGTACTCCCATCAACAACCGTTTCACCATAAAGCTGCAAATTTTCTACGGGCTCATTTGTCATCCTGATTCCCTTAACCTGTTGAGACAGCAGCCCGCCCGTAGTAATTTGCCCAACCTCCAGGCTTGAAAATGCGGCGATATCCCTTACTGAGTATTTCCAGCGAATGTTGCCGTTCCGTCTGTACCAGCCACCATCATGTGTATGGCCAAAGGAGTTACGGGCCGTCAGCTGTCCCCCGAGCGCTTCGATACCGCTTTCAAACTGGAAATTGAAATCCTGCCCGCCAGTCGATGGCTGACTCGTCAAGCCCATGTTGTAATCTACATATCCGGCTGACAATAGTGACCTATCCCGGCCATATTTCAGAGGATAAAAGTTTCGCTCAATACGTAATGCCTGAATAGTTTCCCTTGCCGCGATTCGCCTGCTTTTTTCAACCACCGGCATTTCGTGGGGCGTGCTGAGGTCGATGGATAAGTTGCTAAGGTTATAAACAAATTCCATATCAAACATCTCTTCGAATATAATCGTGGAAATGTAGTAGTCGGAATCTCCCACCCACATCAAGTTGGAGGGGTAAATGTTACGATTATTACCAACACTTACTTCAGAGCCTTCGAAGCTAATCTTATAGGGTTCCCCACTTGTAAGAAATGTGCCGGAAATCTCCCCTGCCTGCCTATCGGTTTGCCTGTTCACTTCGAGATGACTAAACATTTCAAGAACCGGCAAAAAGAGTCGATCGCAGCCGTAATCATACCGGCCCATAACAAAGACACGCCCCACGGAGGGATATCTGAACGATAAAAGCAGTTCGCTTAATTCAGAGTCACACTCTACACTCTGGTTTGCTTTTACCTCGTCTGGTGGTATTAACAGCAACAGCAGCATGAGGCCAAGCAATAAAATACGTTTGTGATATGTGAGCTGTGGCAACATTACGTCAATCAGCCTGCATCTTTATGAAAAGTTCTTCGCTGTAATGCTGCGCCGGTGATATCGTCAGCTGATCGGAAGGTATATCGCCTCTTGCAGTCTCAAATGTGATGTCTACTCGATAGAGACCCGTTCCCACCGCTTCCTGATCTATCAAAACCGGAAACGTACTATTAAAGAAGAGATTGATCACCTGCTCCGACTTCAACACAATGCGACCTTCCTGATTAGTCAAATGGACAGTCATAATTCCCAAATATGGGCTGTTACCCGTTCGTGAAGCTGCAATCAACAACCTTTGATGATTTTTTCTGACATCCCAATCCACGTATACACCTTGTATTTTTACACCGGTGTTTACGGTTCCCTGCTTATAGTAAACACCCATATTTTGCCGAAATAAATACGAGATGGCGGGAGCTTCAGCAGAAGCGGAGTATTTGTCCCCCACTGTTTTATTAGCTGGACTAGACTGGATACCTATCCTCGACCAATAGACCTGGTCTTGATCGTTTTCCTTCATTTCGACCTTTAGTCTAACGATTTGCTGCGACTGCGGCGGAATAAGTATCTTTTTAGGGAATATTCGAAGCTTACCTGAAAGACTATATGTCTCTGATTTGATGGAGTCATCATATACCATTTTCAGTTGGCCCGACGATAACCGGGTGGGATAACCGAACCGGTCAACAAATTCAACTTCCTGGGGGGTATCGGTCACATTTCTTACCACTAATTCTTTTACTGGCTCTTCTTCATCCAGAAAAAGAATGGTGGGGCTGAAGGCAATTTGAGCATTTACAGGAACAGCTATAATTCCCAAGAGGCATTGCACCATAAATAGTTTAATCAAACATCGTTTGATTTTGCTGAAGACCGCTATGTTAGTGTCAACGTTTATCATTTCATTAAATCCCATGAATAATTGAGAGCGTAACCTGCACATTATAATCACCCAATACCTGGCTTTGTGCCGGTGTAACTCTTGCGCCAAGAAAAAGATAAATCTCTCTTACAGATCCCGTCGATGAAATCAAAAGAGTGTTATTGATATCAAACATGTTAAGTTGTTGTTTGCTGGGAAATTGCTCTTCGCTCCATGCGGCAAAAAATTCAATTGGCATATTTATTCCCCGGGGACCCTCCATTGTGGATGGCAACTCTTTAAATCGAACCTGAAAGCTCTGAGGTGTTGTAATTCGAAATTTTCCCGGCTTTTCTTGCCCTGATCTTTTTATCCCGCTTACGGATCCATCCAGATATATTACTTTCTCCTCACCCGTTACAATTTCGTCAAACTGAAGATTTTGAACGCCCGTTACGTCGACTGCCCAAAGCACCACGGCACTGGCGGAAGCCTCGGAATCCGAGATCTTGGACTGCGCACCCAGATAAGTCGGTATGAGTGTTGAAAGTATCATCAAAGCACCCATCAAATGGCACTTACCAAAATTGAAAATCATCTTTTATCTCTTTTATGATGTTTCTTACATCTTTTTTTGGCTGACGAACTCAGTCAAGAAGTATTTGCGTGCTATAACTCTGGTCGTCTGCTTTTACAATGTCTTTTGAACTGATAGACTTACGATGTGTTTTAAACTCCAGGTCGAGTCGAAACGGACCTTTTGAGGCATCAATTTGTTCGAACGTAAGTCGGCGCCAGTCTAAGTAGTAGAAATAGGCGGGTATCTCCTTTTGATCTAATTTACTGCCTGATTTATCAAACAAGCTGGCATACATAGTTCCCAGGTAAGGACTGTTGCCTGTTCTTTCAATTTCCGGAGTAACCACGAGTTTTTTTGAAGAGTTGTCATAAATTTTTTCCACATCTACTACCTCTATACCGGTTGAGTTTTTTCCATGACGGTAAAACAGGGGGATATTTTGTTCGAGTACGTATTCGATATCTGTCGTAATGCCATCAGCATTTCGATCGCCCACATCCGGAGTAACGGGAGAAGAAGAGACCATCAAACGCGTCCAATATACGCCATCAGGTTTATCGGCCATTGACAGAATCTGAATCCGAACTGTTTGCGACCATCTGGGAGGAATGACGACCCGGCTTGGGAAAAGTCTTACGTGTTCATCAAGCCCGTGCTGATCCCTTTTTAAAGAATCATTGTAGACCATTGATATCCTACCATTTTCGGTTGACGCCGGATAGCCGAATGTCATCTCAAAACTTATTTCCTGGGGTACATCTGATGTATTGGTTAAAAAGATCTCGCCTGCACCCTGCTTATCGTGAATAAAAACCTGGGTAGGTGCAATAGAAATTTGTGCAACCGTGCTTTTCACTGAAAGAAGCCCAAAAACGGTTACGGCTATCACTTTTATTAAGCTCTTGCTGAAGTCTGCTAGTTGATATTTATTTAGTTTCATTTTGTCGCCTCAATAATAAGGCACTCCCGGATTTCAGCCGGTCGTGCCTTTTGGTTTTAAGATTGTCTGTTAGTTATAGGTCGCCGTAAGTGTAATTTCACCTACATATTCACCCTGTGGCTGGTCGTTTGTCGGTTTCACAGTGCCACCAAGCCATACGTAAAACTCCGTAGCGCTGAAGTAGCTCGAGTGATCTGCACTCGTGAGCGTAACAAAGTCACTTGCAGGAGTAAAGTCCTGTGAATTATCGCCATCTGATGCTTCCGAAGTGGTTAAACGAGTCAGTTTGGTATCTGAAGCATCGGAAAAATCGATGGCCAGATTGTTGCTGCCGCTGGTCAGATTCATGGGCAGATCAAAACTCAGAATTACCTCAGAGTTTGCACCTTTTGAAACGGTGAACTGAGCTGCTGATTCGGTATCACCACCTGCAATACCATCTATTACGGAACTCTCAACGCTGATCGTTTTAACATTACCCGGCGTGACATTACCAAAAACAAGATCTGTGTTTTTGTTTACGTCAACTGCCGTCAAAACATCCGCGGATGCTGATGCCGACGCGTTGTCGCTCTGCTGAGCGAGTGATACACCATTTAAGGCGAATAGCGTAATAAGTGAAATGAATATAATTTTTAGCTTTTTCATGATTTTATCTTTGTGTTGTTTATTGATTGATTTGTAGTTGATTGATGGGCTCTTAACCATTGGCATGTTTGTTACGTGAACATATCTCTGCTAATGAGAGCCATCTTTTATGTTTGTTTGTTATGATTGATATTACTGTTAGTGTAAATTATTGGGGCAGGTAATTTTCAGAGATATTCGATATCAATTTTTATGACAGGTTCGTACCTCTTCTCAGGAAGCTGCCCCGGGGTTGTATATTCTCCCAGACCCGGTTTTTGACCGGCTGAAAGCACCAGGACATATCCTTTTAACCCCTCTTCTGTTGAAGGAAGATTTCTGATAGTGAAAGGAGACTCATTCAACCGAAATGACACCTGGTTATCATTGATCATGGCTGATGCAGAGTTCTCAAAATCTGTTTTGTTGATGCAGTCATCTCCATTGTTGATATAGCCAATCAGAATTTCGTTTCGATCGTGATCTTCAGTGAAGTCACCATCATTTATTAGATCCGCCCTCACCACTACGGGTATATTTTCTTTCGAGCGGATGGCAAAACATCCAGCCACACCTTGATCATCAATTTGGCCGTATGCGTCTGATACTCTCCAATCGGTTTCGAAGCCGGAATTAAAGATCTGACCACTTTCTACCCCCGACATTGAGCGTTCAACCTCCAAACTGAGCTTTACTGACTGAGACATGAGGTCCGTAGCTTCGATCGGCAAAAAGAGTATCACCAGAAGCATCATGATTATATTTTTTTTCGGCTTGATCATAATGTCAGGGATAAGTTGGGGTTGTAGCTTCTACGGTTATCAGAGTACTGTAAGAACCTGCCTGAATTGAGCGTGGTATACTTCCCAGCCGCCCGTAGATAAGGATAAATGCGCTTGTGGATGGCACATCAACGTATCCGTTATGTTCGGGAACAGGCGGGGGTAATGGCGCAGCTGAGGTATAGCTTCGGCGTCGCATCGGAAATACCGCCGATGAATAATTCAGCGGTAACCCTGTAGGTGACAGTACTTCAATGGCTCCCGACACAAGCTGATCCATTGCCGGTGTGGATACCAGGTCGTTCGTAACCGATCTGTTCCAAAACGCCCAGCCCAGCTGAAATTCAAGCTGTGGCACCGGCGACGGACACTGCCCGCTGCAGATCAGATTCATCGGTGTGGCAGATACATCCACGCTGACGTCTAAATGTGCGGGAGCCTGTAGCCTTATCACCACTATTTGATCCTGATTCTGGGTCAGATCAGCGATCGCTCCTTCCCCTCCCGCCAGGAAATATGGCATACCTGCAGAAAGCTCATTAAAATCGAGATTGCCTGTCTCATTGCTCAAAATGATCTCTTCGCTCCCTTGCAGCTGAAAACTGACATGCTGGGCGGATAGAGGCACGCTTGCCAATAGTAATGCCAAAAGATGGGTCGATATTTTCATAAGCGATATCATTACAGATACTCCAGCTCAACGAGAAATTGACCTTCATACGCACCCTCTTCTACATCGCTGATATCGATACTCCCGCCTATCCAGAAATAATACTCCCCATCATCATTCAGAGTAAAATCATCCGCAGCCTGCCTGAGGTAGTCAGAACTTGACTGTTCGGGAGCAGAATTATGACTGACCACAATTCGAACATCGAGGTTCGACTTTGTCTCACTGTTTGTCATGCTGGTTATTCGAGGCACCGAAACCCTGAATGCCCGGTTGGGAAGCCCCTGGGCAATAACCAGACCTGCGCCTCCCGGTCCACCAGCCTCGTCCGCGATCGGATCCACACTCAGCTCCCTTTCATCAAATTGTTTTCTTATGAATGATGGCGAATAGACAGCCTCGAGAAGTATAGCCTCTGTATCGGTGGGCTGAACAACCACGCCGCTCACGTTGATCACCGCTGATCGTGAATCAGATTCACTGCTCTGGGCCTGCACACCGCTTACCGAACTTAACAGCAGCACGAAACCTGCAGTAAGTACCATGCCGAAAGAAAAGCTTCCACATGAAATGACTGATATGTGATTTCTCAGCCTACTCATTTCAACAACGTCATTTTACGGGTGAGGGCCGCCCGGCCATTGACCGTTAACCGATATATATAAACGCCGCTGCTAACTGAGCCTGCCTGCCAGGTAAAACGATGGCTGCCGGCCCGGTAAACTCCATCTGCAACTTTGGCAATTTCTCGCCCCAGCAGATCAAAGATTTGAAGCTTTATTACAGATTCTTCCGGTAATGTAAAACTTAGGTTTGTTGTCGGGTTAAAGGGGTTCGGATAGTTCTGCAGGAGCTCTGCTTCAAGTGGCATATACTCGTCTGATGATGATCTCGATATTTGAATGCTGAACCTCTGCCCGGCAGACTTACCTACTATTGAAGAGTTCTCACAATTTTTAACATCGCAATCCGGATCTCCCGAGTACACAATCCCCGGAGATGGAAGAGATAAGGCATTATTTAGACGCATACCGGATTTTTCAGCGACTAGTTCCGGTAAGTTTGCCGAACGGTGATTAAAACGTATGCTATCGGCTTCTGAATGAATCAAATATTTCGACCCGGTCTCATGATCCTGAAGGTATACATAGAGATTTTCAGGCCAGCTCATGGACCGTTCCCAAGAAAGGCTGAATAATGAATTCCCGGGCTGGTAGTTTTCATAAAGGCCCAGTATCAGATTCAGGAAAACGGGGTCTTCATCGAGAGTCTCAGGCAGGTGGTTAATGACTTTTCCAGGACTTCTATTTCCAATGGCCGATGTATAAAACGACATCCAGTCTTCACCCATAGGCTGCAGTTCGTAGGCATCCCACTTATCATACCCCCATTTGCCATCATCCGAGAAACTCAGCCAAATTTCTTTTTTATAGCTGGATGCGGACAGCGTAAATTTGATAACCGGTATATCAGGGTTTGATGCATTTATAAATGGTTCATCTTTTCCTCTGAACACCCCCGAAACAGATTTTGCCTCATTATCAAAACTCAGCACGGGAGACGGCCCGGTTGCCTTTACCCAGAACGCCTGAAGCGGAGAAATTTTACCGCTTTGAAGGTTTCCATTTAGCCCATTCCACACCAAATAATCACCTGCTCCTCCATTTGCATTGGGATCCCACACATAGATCGTTTCGCTGATGTTCTCTTTTGTCCAGCCGGGTGCATCCCAGTCAATAGTTGATGCCGTCGGATTTCCAATAAGATTCCATCCCTGATCCGCAACATTACGCTCGATGAATACCGTATCCGTTTCCCCGCTTTGTTCTTCCGTATCTCGTGGTGTAAAGGTCAGGTTTCCGAATGTGTAACCTGAAGAGGTATTTGGTTCTATACCACTTAGACGCGTCGTTATGGGCAGCGCATCTGAGTAGAAGAGATCACTACCAGGGCGACCTGCACCGTCAAAGACATAGTGGAAATATCCGCTTCCCGAAGGTTTAATATCGGTAATAGCCCCGGGCGTGCGCCATCCCTGAAGTGTGGTGCCTTCATCGGTCTCATCCCAGGATAACAGATTGGGCTGTAACTCCGGATAATCAGACCCTGTAAAGCCCTGCGTGACGAATGCCCCACCAAATATATCTTCGAACGTGAGCGCAAACGGGCTGCTTATCATCCGCCAGCCTTTGCTGCCCGTAATTTTTCGCTCGATAACTAAAAATGGATCAGATACTGATTTGTTGATATAAGCTGACCCGTAGTTTAAAGTTAGTGATGCAGATGCCTCAGTTGAAATAATCCCATCATTTTCTATAACTAACGAACCACTACTGCTAATGGTCAGATCTGAACCATCTGCTATGATTAAGGAAACTCCGGAGATGTTTAATAGAGACTCCAGAACGGGATTATTACCGGATGACTGAATTTCAATATTTTTTAAAGGAGTGGTACCCGGTGCAGCTCCACCTTCCCAGTTACCGGCATTTTCCCAGTCACTATTTTCAGAACCCGACCATGTAAATGTATTGGATATTACCTGAACGGTTGTGGTTTCAGTGGTCTGCGCGCCCTCATTATCAGTAACTGTTAGCTCTACTGTATACGTGCCAGGGCTCGCATAACTATGATTAGGATTTGAAGAAATACTGGTTTCACCATCGCCAAACTCCCAGAGATATGAAGCAATAGTGCCATCCGGATCGCTGGTTCCTGCACTGCTAAATGCAACAGGCTGGCCGGCTAAACCACTATATGGCCCATTTATCGATACAACCGGTGATTGATTTGCGGAAGCCTGAGTTCCCGGTTCTCCTTCCGGTGCCCCCTTATCCCAATCATTGTCCGTATCCGTATCAATGTTTGGGTTTACACGGATAATTGAATTACCTCTGCCTACATTGAAATCCCTGTATCCGCTTTTATCCCAGGCAACCATATCAATTTCTTTACCATCCGGATTAAATAACCTTACACGACCTTTTCTATCATTCAGGTTTTCAAGACCTCCCGTATAAAAATCCGCCTGGATCCCGTGTACTTTTTCAAAGTCTGATCGATCGGACCGCTTTACTATGGTAAAAAAGCTACCCGGAGCCATTACATATCCCTTTGAGAAATAGATGCTGACCCCACTATCCTCAATCTCGAAACCTTCAAGGTCGATGGTTTGGCCTGTCGGGTTGTAGAGTTCAATCCATTCACCGCTTCTGTTCTCACGAAACAGAACTTCAGAAAAAACCACGTTGCTTGCATTACTCATCTTGCGTAGTTGACGCCCTGTGTCGGTATCACCTTCACCAATTAAACTTTTTCTGGGAGATGCAGTAAATGAGTTGCTCCTATGTTTAAGAAATGTGGAATCGAATTTGTCTGAAGCCTTTTTATTGATGGGATATTGTACCCTTTCCGGGTTGCTGATAAGAAGCGTAGAGGCGTCACCATACGGTTGGCCTATGGCCTGCTCTGCAACCATTACGGAGTAGAGGATTAGCAAAGCCACAATGCCCCAGACCCGGGCATGCGGCATTGCAAATCTAAAAATTTCAGTATGTGATGGGGTTCCGCCTTTCATGAGCGTCTTCTCCTATCAGATTGTTTAAATTAGGGACTAATGAGATGTCTGAGGCTAACAGACGGACATCAGTCAATTATTTCAACAAAATGATACGCCCCGCGAGGACTTTTCTACCAACTAATGATCGGACACAATTTTAAAAAAAGTGTCATAATGTTGATTATTTGGGTATTTATTAGAGGCCTTTAATAAAGGATGTGCGTAAGATGTATGCGGCAACCTAATATTTTCGATTGAATATGGATACCAGCTTGAGTGAAATGTTATAACCCGGTGCACGCATATTTATAAAAATTTTTCAGGCATTGCCACGTCTTAACCAGTGAAAGAATTACATCAAATTACGGTTCGGAGGCTAAACGGCGAGGCGACAAACTTCCCATTGCCCGAACCGTAAATTCGTCCATTTGAGCCGCTTGATAATTGCCAGTACTTAAGACTTAATTAATGGCTTTTGATGAGAAATTTTTTTCATAACAGAGTTCTGAATTAACTTTCCCTGGCTAATTTATAAATCATTCTTGGATCTACAGGAAACCTTGTGGGTAGAGCGCAAAATTAATGCATGTTTACTTTTTAATACTACAATATATTGCTTATACAAACTCATTGTCTCAACTGGATTGAAGAGTTTTCAGTAGAAGTTGGGGTTAATTGATTTTTTAAATTACATACAAGTTTTCCTGTAGATCCTCACTTTTTAAGCTTCCTCATCTGAAACACTTACTTCTAAATTCCTTTTAAGCTTTTCTTCGAATCCATT
>Ga0102938_10000706_pt1 | contig 25036 bp, 16 predicted proteins | sample SalPonR2_B_D2_MG_FD_84516 | JGI IMG/M metagenome (GOLD analysis project Ga0102938, IMG submission 84516) | Salt pond soil microbial communities from South San Francisco under conditions of wetland restoration - Salt Pond MetaG R2_B_D2_MG | ecosystem: Environmental > Aquatic > Marine >... | reverse complement strand
TAGGCGTAGTCATCCCAATCGTAGTAGTCGTAGTCGTAATAGCCGTAGTCGTCGTAGTAGCCGTAATCCCCGTAGCTATATTCGTCGTCGTAGTCGTAGTCGTAGTCGTAGTCGTATTCATAGAAGTCGGCTTCGTCTTCCAGACTCTGCTCGATTGTTTGCTCAATGTCGGTCTCGAGGTCGGACTCGTAGTTGGGGTTGTATTCCGATTCTTCAAGCGTCTCTTCATCGAGCGATTGTTCGACCGTCTCCTCGAGCTGGTTCTCAAATTCGGTGTCGTAGCCTTGAGCGCTGAGTGTTGCGCTGGCGACAAAGCTCACACAGGCCGCTAGGCAAAGGCCGCGGAAAAGTTCTTTAAAACGCATTTCTGTACTCCAAAGGGTTTCATTGTATGGGGGGAGGAGGTTCCGATTTCTGTTTGGACGATGCGACGGACGCTGGTCGTTCCTTGCTGGACTTGCCATCTGCAAAAGCCCTCGCGCTGTTCGTCGACTTGGCAAGATCGCTCACTATTCGGTTGTGACTTCGGGATCGAGTTGGACATCGACTTCACCGCTGGGCATGACTTCGACATCTGCCTCCGGATCGACTTCCTCCACGCTTTCCAGTTCAGGTTCGGCTTCATAATCGGTGTCGACTCCGTTGGTGTCGTCACAACCCGCAAGGCCGATTCCCAGAGCGGCGAGCATCGCCAAAAAACTGTTTCGATATTTCATGTTCATGCTTCTCCTGCGCAGATCCCGTGTTGGATTGGCGAACACCCGACGTCTGCGAGGGCGAATGTCCGCAAGGTTGTCATTCGTCGCCACTTGTTGAACCGGAGTATTGATCGGAGGTTCAACAGAAGGAGCGAGTTCATCAGGCGGGGCGGAAATCGCCTGCCTGTCGACACAGCATGAGCGGCAACAAATGTGCCGTTCTAGAAACTTCCCTGCCGTTAACAGACTTGCACGCTGCAATGAGGGTGAATGTTGGCTCGGCGATTTTCACCCAAGAGTCTTGCGGCTTCCGAGGGATTCCTGCCAATCGGCTTAGATCGCACTGCCTGTTCCGACGATGCGCGATAGCAGGGCTCCGATGGCGTAAGCAATCCCAGCGGCACTGGCGCCGACTAAAAGCATCTCCAAGCCGGCTCGCCACCAGCGGTGCTGCGTGACGGTGGATCGCATTGCGCCCACACCGAACAATGTCAGGCCAGTGAGAACGATCGTCGCTCGGAATCGCCAAGAAGACGGAGCGAGGATGTAAGCCAGTAACGGGATTGCCCCAATGAGTACGAAACTGATCAGTGTTACGGCGCCGTCGTACGCCGCACTACGGTGCGACATGGGGGCTTCCCCGTCGCTACGTGATCTTTTGGCAAGGTAGTTACTCGCTCCCATCGAGACGCCGTCGGCGAATAGGTTTGCAAAGCCCAGGATCAGGACTACCTCCGGCGCAAGATTAGCTCCAACCACTCCAGACACGACAGCAAAGGTGGTAATGATGCCGTCGTTGGCACCGTAGACGAGGTCGGGCAGATTGGCTCCAAGCAACCGTCTCCACGCGGGAATGTGATGTTTCGAGTCCTTCGAATCAGCCATGCGTTTATCCAAAATCCTGCTGGTGACGCATGTCTTGATAGCGTTTTACGGCTTGCTCAATCCGCTGCTGCGCCACATCGGTTGCCTGATACCCTTGGACATCAACCTCTTGTTCTTCAAGCAACTTATAGTCGCGAAAAAAACGCGAAAGGATTTGCAACCGGTGGGGCGGCAAATCGTCGATGGATTGATAGCGATTGTACTCGGGATCGGACGCCGCAACAGCGATCACTTTGTGATCCGCTTCCCCAGCGTCGATCATCGTCATCATTCCGATCGGACGAGCTTGCAGCAAAGTGAGAGGCACGACCGGTTCTTGGCATAACACCAGAATATCCAGTGGATCGCCATCCATCGCCAGCGTTTGCGGAATGAACCCATAGTTGGCCGGGAAGTGCACAGCCGAGTAGAGGACGCGATCCATCTTCAGCAAACCGGAGGATTTTTCCAGTTCGTATTTAACGGTTCCACCACGAGGGATCTCGACAACGCTATTGACAAGGGCGGGCGCGTCGTCGCCCGGTGGCACATCGTGCCAGGGGTGAGTCATGACGTGGATTGCCTCGCGCTTAACTGCTTGACCGATTCCGACGCACCGGTGGGGCGATCGAGAGAATGTCGCGCCAGTTCCGCGGCACCGATGACACCCGCATCGGCCCCGCATTCGGCTTGAACCGCCTCGAAGTTTTCGGTGAAAACTTCAAATGCCGATTGCTGAACCGCTTGGTTCACATAGCGAGTCAATTCTGGAAATCCAGAAACAACACCCCCTCCAAGGACAAACCGCTGGGGGTGAAAGGTGTTGACCATGCCGACCGCCGCGGCACCAAGGTAATGTCCCGTTTCAGCTAAGATCGATTGGGCCCAATCACTGCCATTTTGAGCAGCGATCGCGACATGCTTCGCTTCAATGTGTGCGATCGTGTCGACCTGTGAGAGTACCGCACTGGCGCCTTCGCGATCATCTTCCGCAAGTTCTCGAGCCCGTTTGGCGATCGCCCAGCCTCCGACATAGGCTTCCAGGCAGCCTCGATGCCGGCATGAACAGGGACGACCGTTGTATACCAACGGCACATGTCCAAGCTCCATCGTGGGGACGTTGGTGGCTTCCAGGGGCTGGCCATTGACGATACACCCGGCCCCAACGCCGGTGCCGATAAACAGGCACAAAACATTGTCCAGATTGCGCCCGGCACCGAATTTCCATTCGCCAAATGTGGCCGCGCGGACATCGTTGATGATGACCGTCGGCAGTTCGAAGGCCTGTTCCAGCGGAGTGCGGAGGTCGACATCCTGCCACCGAAGATTAGGGGATGAACGCAGCACCCCGCGTTGGCTATCAATCTGCCCCGCGATGCCAAGGCCGACGGCCAGGGGCGCTGCGGCGCTGCGTTTCATCAGTTCCCTTGCGGTGTCGACAATGCCGGCGAGCGCCTCTTTTGGCTGATCGACATCGGGTGTGACACGTCGTTGAGCCGCCAAGATTTTTCCCTGCCCATCAATTAAGGCCATTTTGATTTTCGTTCCGCCAACATCGATTCCCAAACAGGGGTTGCGAGGATCGGAAGGCGAGGGCATCTGCACAGTTCCTGTCGGGTCTGACGGAGTTTTTTTGGTGCCGCTGCGCGCCAAAAAGGATCTTTGAAAAAACGTTTTTCAGCAAATGGCATTCCATCGCCTGCGCGGCACATCGCCAATCCTGGCCGGTTGTCGCCAATCCTGGTTCGGTCCGCTGATTGCTCTGCGCTGTTTGTTATGTGTAACGGCAAGCGGTTTGTTCTGTGTAAAGGCAAGCGGTCGTTGTTCTGTGTAAAGGCAAGCGGTCGCGTCACACATCTTCGTTTTCTTAAAGCATCTCTGTTTGAGGCATTTTGTCCATCACGCCCGCGGTCGCACGGCAGGTTCAAGCTGCAGTGTCTTTTACGAACCGTAATCGCGGTCACCCGTCCCGTTTTAACCAAGGAGTTATTCGTGCAATCCATGCAGGCCTTCGTAATGAAAAAGATTGGTGAGGTGGGGTTTATGGAGAAGCCACGTCCCACTGAACCGGGACCGAACGGAGTGATCGTGAAAACGACCCGTGCGTTGGTATGCACTTCCGATACGCACACCTGTAAAGGGGCGATCGGCGAACGACACGATCTGACACTCGGCCATGAAGCGGTGGGAGTAGTGGATCGGCTCGGCAGCGAAGTGACGCATGTGAAGGAGGGCGATCGAGTGGCCGTCAATGCCATCACGCCCTGTTATCACTGCGATAATTGCCTGCGGGGTTTTTCCTCGCAGTGCACCAGCATGCTGGGCGGTTGGAAGTTTGCAAATGTCAAAGACGGGGTCTTTGCGGAGTACTTTCACGTCAACGAGGCCCGCGCTAATTTAGTGCGGATTCCCGATTCGATTCCCGACGAGCAGGCGGTTTACACCTCCGACATGATGTCGACCGGTTTTGCGGGAGCCGAGAACGCGGCGATCCCCATGGGCGGGACCGTCGCGATTTTCGCGCAGGGACCGGTCGGGTTAATGGCTACCTGTGGAGCCCGTATGTTGGGTGCCGGATCGATCATTGCGGTGGAAAAGGTGCCTCGTCGTCAAGAACTAGCGAAGCACTTTGGTGCCGACGTGGTCGTCGATTTCAGTGAACAAGATGCCGTCGCAAGGATTCAGGAATTGACCAATGGAGAGGGCGTCGACAGCAGCATCGAAGCCCTCGGTGCCGCCGCCACGTTTCAGATGTGCGTCCAGGTGACGCGTCCTGGCGGCACCATTTCGAACGTCGGCTACCACGGCGAAGGCGACACCGTACCGATTCCTCGCGAGGCTTGGGGAGTCGGCATGAGCGATCAAACGATCCGCACGGCGCTCTGCCCCGGCGGTAAGGTTCGTATGCGTCGGCTATTGCGTCTGTTGGAGCAAGGCCGTCTTGATCCGACACTGATGACGACCCACACCTTTCCCTTCAAAGATCTCGAGACCGCGTTTGACATGATGGCTGACAAGCGGGACGGTATTATCAAGCCGCTGATTACGTTCGGCGATTGATGAACCGATTCAGACTGTGGTTGCTCGGCGGTGGCAGCGTCATCGCCGGTCGTGCCAGCCTGGTTCCCGCTCCCGGCACTAATTACCATTGGCGGCGAGTTCTTCGATCGATCGTTGCAAGCCTTTGACAATCCGATCGGCTGCGCGGTCTTTGTTATCGCCGTCGCCGGTAGGCATCAGCGTTTGCGGATCGAGAGGCTGGCCGTAACGGATCCGCACAGGGTGCCGACGAAGTCGATGGGAACCGGGCGGCATGGCTTGGTAGGTCCCTTCAATCACGGCAGGCACCACCGGCACCGGATAGCGCTGCAGCAGCATGCCGAGGCCAGGTCGAAAGTCATGCAGTTGACCATCTCTTGAACGCTGTCCTTCGGGGAACCAGACCAAAATGCCGTCTCGTTCTAAGACCGCCGCACCAAAAGCAAGGCTTGAAATCACACCGCGTTGTGGATCGATCGGAATCGTCTTCGCCAGCCGACTGGCCCACCTTGTCAGTGGATTGCGACGCGTCGCCTCCACCCAGGCAGCCCAGTAAGTTTGGTCCAGTCGCTGGCGGTCGAAAGACGCGGACAATACGAAGGGATCAAGGTGACTGAGGTGGTTGGCGATGACCACCAGTGGCCCCTTGGAGGGCAGGTTTTCCAGGCCCTCCACCTGCAGTTTGAAGAACCAACGCACCCATTTTCGATTGAGTCCGAAACCCTGGTGAGCCGTCCATGCACCGAGCCGCCCTAGCGGTTGAAGACGCTTGAGTTGGTGGTCATTTAAAACACTTTCGGGATCGTCCAGAAGATCACCCTGGCCTTCGCCTCCAGACGCTCGTTCGACTGCTTCTAAAAGATCGCGTACCGTATCGACTTCAGCGAGTGTCTCGTCATCCAGTTCGACGCCGGTGGTTTGCATGATCTCCATCGTAATATTCAGCCATCGCATGCTGTCGATGCCAAGGTCGCCACGCAAATGGGAGTCGGGCGTCAGGGGTTGGTCGGAGAACTGATCAGCCAGCAGATCCCATAACTTGTCGACTGCCGGATGATCGAGCAGCGAGCGGTCCTCGGCCGACATCTCGTCACGCGAAATCGGCCCTTTCCGGACCGGCTCTCCCTGCTTGGCTTGTTCGAAGCGTGCCTTCAATTGCTGGCGACGGATTTTGCCAATTCGAGTCCTTGGCAGTGCCGTCTGAGTTAGAACCACATCCGCAATCTGTTTATAAGATGGCAGCCGGTCCCTCATCCGATCGACAGCCTTCCGGATCAGTTGTTCCCGTTCGTCGCTGGAGTCGATGGCTGTGGTTTCAGGGACGGCCAAACCTACCAGTCGATTCTCGGATTGCAGCACGCCGATCTCGCGAATCTCTGGAGCCTCCGCGTAGACCGATTCCACTTCATCGGGCTGCACCTTTTCGCCTTGTTCGGTGATGATCAATGTGGAGACACGGCCCGAGACATGCAGGCGGTGATGACGATCGAGGTACCCGAGATCGCCCGTGCGGAACCAGCCATCTTCGGTGAAAGCCGCGGATGTCTTGTCGGGCAAGTTCCAATAGCCGGTAAAGACGCTCGGGCCGCGGGCCAGGATTTCACCTACTTGGTTGTCGGAATCTTCAGTCGGCTCTGCCGCCGAAGACCCTTCTGCTGCTTCTTCGGTCTGCTCTCGCTGGGCTTCGCCATCATGGTCGCCATCATTGGTCCACTGCTGACGCCAGTTGCGATCGATCTTCAACTCGACCTCTTCGATCGGTGGGCCCACCGTGTCGAGGTGCCCCGCACCGGGAGGATTGATCGTCAGCAGCGGCGAGGTTTCAGTCAATCCATAACCGATCGCGACGCGCCAGCCGAGCCCTTCGAGTCGCCAAGCCAATTCAGGGTCGAGCGGGGAGCCACCCGAGGCCAGTACTCGGAGTTTAGGGCCGATGCGGCGGTGTAGAGAGCGGAACAGCAAGCCACCGAAACGGAAGCGAAGACGTTTGCGAAAAAATGCACTGGAGCTGACCATCCGCCTCACCATCCCACGACCATGCTTGCCGACGGCACGTTCGGTTTGCGACAAGATGGCATCATGCAAAGCGCGGAACAACCGTGGCACTCCGATCAGGAATGTCGCTTCGCCTTCACGCAACGAGTTCAGGATATCGGGTCCGGTCAGCGAACGTGGCAGAATGATGGGTAAACCGAGATGGATCGGTGTCAGCACGCCGATCACCAATGGATAGACGTGATGCAATGGTAAAGGTAGCAAGACGCGATCATCGGGTCGCGTCAAGCCTGCATGGCTGATCGTTTCCAGTTGCGTCAATAGGTTCTTGTGAGACAGAGGCACGCCTTTGGGAGCCCCCGTGGTTCCCGACGTGTAGAACAGCACGGCCGTCTGGTCGGAATCGGCTTCGTCGCCGCTGGCAGTTAAACGGTCCTGTTGGTCGTTTGGCTCCTCGTCGGACCACAACGCTTGCCAGCTCGGATAATTTGGCTGATCATCGGAGCCATCGTCGCGGTCATGTTCTTCCTCGCGATCAAGCAAATAGATCTGTTCCACGGCGTCGCCAAGTTGTTCGGCCATGCGATCGGCGCGGGCTTGAGTGGTGAGCAGTCGCTTGGCACCGCAATCTTGCCACACCTGCTGTAGCGTTTCTTTCTCCAATTGCGCATCGAGTGGAACCGCGACGCAGCGGGCAGCGACAATACCTAGCAGGGCAGCGATCAAGGCGGGGCTACTTTCGGCGATCAAGCCCACGCGGTCTCCTGGCGACAGGCCGTGCTGCGGCAGTCCGTGGGCCAGACGTCGTGCTTCGGTGGCAAGTTCACGGCCACTAACCGACCGGGCTCCTTCTCGTTCCATCGCCAGGATGGCTGTCTGGTCAGCGCGCTGGTCGAGTTTCTCGAGGAGTGCGGCAAGATAAACCGGGCGGGTGGAAGCAGACATAAATCTCCAGTCAGTCATTGGTTTCGGAGAACCGATGCGGTTCGTTACTTTTCCATTCTTTGGCGTTGTCCTCGGTCATGCCTTCCCATGCTTCGTTGGCTTTTCTTCACGTCGCAAGCTGCCAGTCTTAACGCCTGCACAGCAGAGCTCTGCACAGCACAGCTCTGCACAGCTCAGCAAAATTTGTTCCCGCATGAAGCTCGAAGCTGGCACAGTCATTGCAGAGATAGTCGATCGTGACAGATTTCCGTTTAAAGTTTCGGGTCGAAAACCCACGTGCGCAAGTTGCTCCGGCCCTGGCGTCAACGGCGCAGGCGTGCTGGAAACGGTGCAGGCTTGGCGGGTGCTGTCCCGCACGGCTGGTGCGCGCACCGCAGCCTACAGCCTACAGCCTTGCCGGAAATTGTTTTGTTCTTACTGTGTCTCTTCGTTGCCAAGAGGATGTTATGGGATCTGCAGCAACTACCAAGGAAGCCGTTTTTGTACGAGCGTTGAGGGACTTGAAGAACGACGATACGGCTATTGTCGGCGGCAAGAATGCGTCGCTTGGGGAGATGATCGCTTCGCTTGAGCGACGGGGGGTGCGCGTTCCTGGTGGCTTCGCGACGACGGCCGACGCATATCGCAGGTTCACGGAGGAGAACCATCTCGTCGAACCGATCACGGATCATCTTGAGCGAATGAACAGCGGCGAGCAGTCGCTTGAGAAAACGGGTGCGGCGATTCGTAAGTTGTTTCACGATGCCGAGTTTCCCACCGATGTGGCCGCAGCGATTCGTGATGCCTACCGAGAGTTGTCGCAGCAGAACGGAACGGAGGCGTTGGCCGTGGCAGCGCGGAGCAGCGCGACGGCAGAGGATCTCCCAGAAGCCAGTTTCGCTGGGCAGCAAGAAACGTTTCTGAATGTCGAAGGCGAAGACGATGTGATCGAAGCTTGCAAGGGTTGTTACGCGTCCCTGTTCACCGATCGAGCGATTTCCTATCGAGAGCAAAAGGGTTTTGACCACATGCAGGTCGCGCTATCGGTGGGTGTGCAAAAGATGGTGCGGGCCGACAAAGCCGGTTCGGGGGTGATGTTTTCGCTCGACACGGAGACCGGATTCCCCGACGTGGTGGTGATCAACGCCGCGTGGGGTCTAGGCGAAACGGTTGTGCAGGGGACGGTCAATCCCGATGAGTACCGCATCTTTAAGCCGTTGCTGTCCAATCGCGAAGTATGCCCGATCATCCAAAAGACGCTCGGCGAGAAGGCCCACAAAATGGTCTATGCGAGCGAGGGTGAGGCGAAAACGGAGACTGTCGAAACGTCCGCAGAGGATCGTCAGCGGTTTGTGTTGAGCGATGAGCAGATTTTGCAGTTGGCGCGCTGGGCGGTAACGATCGAGGATCACTATGGAAAACCGATGGACATGGAGTGGGCGCTCGATGGAGAGTCGGGTGAATTGATGATCGTCCAAGCCCGGCCCGAGACAGTGCAGTCTCGGAAACGGGACGAGCCGCTGCATAGCTACCATCTGAAAGCACAAGCCGAACCCATTCTGCGAGGCTTGGCGGTCGGCCAAGCGATCGCCACCGGCAAGGTCTTTGTGTTGTCGAGTCCCGGGGAGGGAGAACGCTTTGAAGAAGGCGGTGTGTTGGTCACCGAGCGGACCGATCCCGACTGGGGGCCATTGATGAAAAAAGCGGCTGCGATCATCACCGATCATGGTGGCCGTACCAGCCACGCGGCCATCGTGAGCCGTGAACTCGGGTTGGCCGCCATCGTCGGTTCTGGGGAAGCGACCAGCACCCTGGAAGATGGTCAAGAGGTGACGGTTTCCTGTGCCGAAGGGGACGAAGGCCGCGTGTATGACGGGGTGCTTGAATACGAAGAGCGTGAGATCGATCCGCATTCGTTGGCGAAGTCTCCCGTCGACATCATGCTTAACCTGGCCAGTCCGGCCGGCGCTTTCCGCTGGTGGAAGCTGCCTACCAAAGGAGTCGGCTTGGCCCGCATGGAATTCCTCATCAATAACGTGATCAAGGTCCATCCACTGGCCTTAACACGATTTGATCAATTGGAGGATGAGGATGTAAAGAAACAGATCAAGCAATTGACGGTCGGCTACGGCGACCTGTCGGAATACTTTGTTGATAAACTCGCGCGGGGAATGGCTGCGATCGCTGCCGCGGCCCATCCGCATCCCGCCATTGTCCGGCTTAGCGACTTTAAGACGAACGAGTATGCCAACCTGCTTGGCGGCTCTCCCTTCGAGCCCGAGGAAGAGAATCCCATGCTTGGGTTTCGGGGGGCCAGTCGCTACTACAGCGAGCACTATCGAGATGGTTTTGAGCTCGAATGCCGTGCCTTGAAGCGAGCCCGCGAAGTGCTGGGGCTGAACAATATTATCGTGATGGTTCCGTTTGTGCGAACCGTCGAAGAGGCCGACAAGGTGCTCGCGGCAATGGCCGAAAACGGACTGGTGCGAGGCCAAAATGGGCTGGCCGTCTACATGATGTGTGAGATCCCCTCGAACGTCTTGTTGGCGGAAGAATTCGCGGAACGATTCGACGGCTTTTCGATTGGTAGCAACGACTTGACGCAGTTGGTGCTAGGCGTCGACCGCGATTCTGATCGATTAAAAGCGTTGTTCGATGAACGTGATCCAGCGGTCCAAAAGGCGGTTGCGGATGTCATCTCGCGGGCTCAAGCGAAAGGTTGCAAGGTCGGCATCTGCGGACAAGCTCCCAGTGACTATCCGGAGTTTGCAAAATTTCTAGTCGACGCTGGCATCGATTCGATGTCTCTGAATCCCGATAGCGTCGTCGGTACCATTCGACACCTCAGCGGTGCCTAAGACCTATCATGGCCGATGAACAACCATCTCCGCAAAACGAAGCGTCTTGGTATCGACTCTCCACAGAAGAAGTTCTTGAGCGTCTCGATGCGAATCCAGACGGGCTGAACGATCAGCAAGCGCAAGAACGTCTCGAGCGGTACGGTTCCAACTCGATCCGAACCGAACAGCAGGTTAGTGCTTGGAAGGTGCTGTTGGATCAGTTTACCAGTCCGATGATCTACATCCTGATCATCGCCTTGGTGGTGACGCTGATGCTGCAAAGCTGGGGCGATGCGATCGTCATTGGGCTCGTGCTGGTGATCAATGCGACGATCGGTTTCATTCAGGAGTATCGAGCTCAATCGGCCGTTCAGTCGCTGATGGAGATGGTCTCTCCCAAGGCCAAGGTGCGACGTGATGGTCAAGAACAAGAAATCGATGGCGATGACTTAGTCCCCGGCGACGTGGTCTTGTTGGAACAAGGCGAAATGGTGCCGGCCGATTTGCGGCTACTCAAAGCAGGTGGCCTGCAGTTCAACGAGTCCGCGTTGACCGGAGAATCGGTGCCGGTCAGCAAGACGGACGAAGGCATGGCCGATGCGGAAGAGAACCTGCCACCGGCCGATCAGGAAAACATGGCCTTCATGGGAACGGCTGTAACGGCGGGGCGTGGTGAAGGGATCGTGGTCAGTACCGGTACCGATACGCAGCTAGGGGAGATCGCGGAGGAAGTGCGCGGTGCGGGCGAGACCCAGACGCCCTTGCAGCGTCGAATGGATCGCTTGGCGAAATGGATCGCCGTGGTGATCGTCTTGGTGGCGGTGTTAGCGTTCGGCGTAGGCCTGTGGATGGGGCGGAGCGTGCCGCAAATGTTCTTGCTCGCGGTCTCGCTGGCCGTCGCCGCGATTCCCGCTGGCCTGCCGGTTGTGATGACCGTGGCGCTGGCTGTGGGAGTCCGCCGGATGGCGCGCCGGCATGCCGTGATTCGGCATCTGCCGGCGGTCGAGACACTCGGCAGTTGTACCGTCATCGTGTCGGACAAGACGGGAACACTGACCCAGAATCGAATGGCCGTCGAGCAGATTTTCGCTGGGGAGCGGGAATACGAATTGACCGGAGGAGCGGGAGCCCTGGAAGGCGAAATCCGGCCCTCTCGGAATGGTGAGGAGCAGGCCGAAGCGGACCAACAGCAGGTGGAGTTATCGCCAGGCACTCCTCTGTATCTGACGCTGCTGTGTGGGGCACTGAATAACTCGGCAAAGCTAAGCAGCGAGGCCTCCGGCAAACAAGCAGAGTCCACAGACAAGGCGTCGCCTGAAGAGCCAGAGGAAGGACCGCGGGACGATTCTCCGCAACAAAGGACAGAGGAGGAAGGTAAGGAAAGGTCGAAAGAACAGGATTCGAAAGAACCGCAAGCGGATTCGAATCGGTCGGGAGAGGGCGACCCAATGGAGGTCGCGCTGCTGGTTGCGGCGGCCAAGACGGACATGTCGCGTGAAAATTTACGCGGGCGTTATGCACAGATCGATGAGGTGCCGTTTCGTACCGAGCAGCGGTTTTCCGCGACCATCCATGAGTCGCCTGATGAGGACGGGAGTGGACCGGTGGTGTTGGTGAAAGGGGCGCCCGAGCGGATTATCGAGATGTCCAGTTCGGCAATGGCCGCCGATGGTGAAACGCGGGAACTCGATCGACAGCGACTTGAAGAGCAAAACCAACACATGGCTTCGCGTGGCTTGCGCGTCTTGGCGATGGCCGTCGGCCGAGGAGAGGAAGCGGCGAAGTCGATCCAGGGCGATTCTCCTCGCGACATGACCTTTGTGGGCATGGTGGGACTGCGAGATCCTGCCCGTCCCGAAGCGGTCCAAGCGGTCGATGATTGTCACCGTGCCGGCATCCGCGTGATTATGGTTACGGGCGATCATGCCAATACGGCGGCGGCCATCGCCCAACAGGTGCATCTTGATCGCTCACCACCAACGGCCGGTGCCGCCGATGCCGACGGTCACGGGCAGGATGTTCCCGGTGATTCCAATGGCCAAGTCGACTCCAACGCCGAAAGCTCCGACGGAGAATTGCCGGAAACGCATACCGGACAGGAAATTGCCGGCTTCTCCGACAGCGAACTGGACGCGGTCTTGGAACGCACCAACGTCTTTGCACGAGTCAAACCCGACCACAAAGTCCGCATCGTCAATCGTTTGAAGAGCCAGCAGCAGATCGTGGCGGTCACGGGCGACGGAGTGAATGATGCTCCAGCGCTCAAGACGGCGCATCTCGGATCGGCGATGGGGCAGACCGGAACCGATGTCGCCAAGGAAGCGAGCGACATGGTGATCACCGATGACAACTTTGCCAGTGTCTACTCCGCGGTCGAGGAAGGACGCACCGCCTTTCGTAATATTCGCATGGCGACCTTCTTTTTGCTCAGCACCGGGGCTGCCGACGTTTTGATCATCCTGTTGTCTTTGGGCTTGCGTTGGCCATTGCCGTTACTGCCTGCGCAGATTCTCTGGTGCAACGTGGTCACCAATGGGATTGCCGACGTCGCCTTGGGATTTGAAAAAGGGGAAGAGTCATTATTCCGGCGGCCACCACGCCCGATTGATGAGGGCGTACTCGACGGCGCGCTATTGGAGCGTCTGGCGTTCGTTGCGGTGTGGCTGACAGTGGGCACGCTGGGGATCTTTTACTGGGTGATGAAACAAGACGGCGGGTTGGATTTAGCCCGCGTTTCGGCGCTCACGACCCTAGTGCTGTTCCAGAAAGTCCACGTGTTCAACTGCCGCAGCGAAGACGTTTCGATTTTCAAGAAGAATCTGTTCAGCAACAAAATTCTCTTTGGCGGTGTATTGGCTTCTCTGCTGATTCACATCGCCGCGCTGTACCTTCCATGGACGCAGCGGTTGTTGCATTTCCAACCGCTGCCGTGGCAGGTCTGGGTGGCTTCGATCAGCGTGGCAGCGACGGCGATCATCGTTAACGAGCTGCACAAGCGTTTTCGACCTCGCGAGACGGTCAATCGTCAGACAAAGTGGATCGGTCGTTTGGTCCGTGCTCGGCGAAATCGCAACGAGCAACTTTCGGAAAACGTGCGACAGCGACTCGACCGAATCGAGGAAGCGACGCAACAAAACCAGGAGTCGTTGGCGCAATTGCGTCAGCGCTCCGAAGACCGCGAGGCAGATCGCCAGCCAGACGAATCCGCCTCGTCCGCGGAAGCGAAGACCGAAGATTCCTCGGACCGGAAAAGTTAACCGTGGCAATGGAAGGTGGCTGCGTTCGCCGCTTTCGTGAACTGTTCGGCATCCATACCAGCCTAGAGAAAGAATTCGATGAAGATCGTTATATTTGAAGTGGAAGATTGGGAACGCAAAGCCTTTGAGCAATTGCAAGACGAACACGAGGTGCAGTTAACGTCGGGAAGTCTTCGGGCCGAAAACGCGGCGGAATACGCCGATGCGGACGTTATCTCCACGTTTATCTATTCGGATCTGGAAACAGAAACGTTGCAGCAGTTCGAGCACCTGCAGTTGATCGCTACCCGTTCGACTGGCTACGACCATATCGAACTGGAAACATGTCGAGAACGCGAGATTGCGATATGTACCGTTCCCGGTTACGGCGAGAACACGGTCGCGGAACATACCTTCGGATTGCTGCTCACGATCAGTCATCGTCTGTATGAGGCGATCGACAGGACACGCAAGGGCGATTTTTCACCTCGTGGTCTGCAGGGATTTGACCTGCGGGGGAAAACGATGGGGATCGTCGGCACGGGGGCTATCGGACGCTGTGCGATTCGCATTGCCAATGGTTTCGGCATGCACGTCTTGGCTTACGACGTCCAGCCCGACCAGGAGGCTGCTTCGGAGTTGGGATTTGAGTATGTCGAGTTGGATGAATTGTTAACCCGGTCGGACGTGGTCAGCCTGCATGTGCCGGCACTGCCCCAGACCAAACACCTGATCGGCACGCCACAGTTCGAGCAGATGAAGCAGGGGGCGGTGTTGCTGAATACGTCGCGCGGAGCGGTGGTGGACGAAAAAGCGTTGGTGCGTGCTCTGGCAGAGGGAAAGCTGGCCGGTGCCGGTTTGGATGTCCTACCCGAAGAGCCTGTGATTCGAGAAGAAGCAGAACTGCTCCGCCGAGTCTACGAACAGCAGCATGACCTGCAAACGTTGCTCGCGGATCAGGTTTTAATTCGGTTGCAGAATGTCGTGGTCACACCTCACAGTGCCTTCAACACACGAGAGGCAGTGCAGCGAATTCTTGATACGACGGTCGAGAACATTCGTGCCTTTGCCGCTGGAGAACGGCAAAACGTGGTTGAGTTAGCGGCACCGCAGCAGGCCAGTCGTTCATGAATAAACGGTCCCCAATACCGTTCGTTCCACAAGAACGGCAATCGGAGTAGGAACGTGTCAGAATCTGCACCACCGTATCATGCTCAAGATCCCGACGACGTGATCGAAGCATTCGAAGTCGACGTCGAGCGGGGACTTACTGAGGATCAGGTCCAGCAGCGTCGCGAGCAGCATGGGCTGAACCAGTTGCATCATTCGAAACGCCGCAGCGCGTGGCGTATTTTGCTCGAACAGTTTAAGAGCGTGGTGATTCTGATTCTGTTTGTGGCCGGTGTTGCCGCTGTCGTGACGGCTCAGTGGCCCGAAGCGATTGCCATTTTCGCAGTGGTTGTCATCAATACGCTGATCGGATTTTTTAGTGAATGGAAAGCCGTTCGTTCGATGGAACAGTTGCGAGGGATGGCGGGTCAGAGTATCCGTGTACGGCGCGATGGCGAGGAGCAAGACGAAGATGTCGAGTCCTTGGTGCCGGGTGACATCGTTCTGATCGAAGCCGGCAGTTTGGTGCCAGCCGACCTGCGGTTGATTGAATCGCAAAAGTTGCGTGTCAATGAAGCCGCTTTGACCGGTGAATCGGTGCCCGCGGATAAACGGGTGGAGGCTGTGGAAGCAGAGGCTCCCTTGGCCGAACGGTCAAGCATGCTTTACAAGGGAACTTCGGTATCCGACGGTTCCGCAGTGGCCATCACGGTGGCGACCGGCACGACGACGGAATTGGGACGCATTGCCGAACTTGCCGAACAGGCGGAATCGACGACCGCACCGCTACAGAAGCGACTTGATCGCCTGGGGCGACGCTTGGCATGGATTACCGTCGGGATCGCGTTGGCCGTCGCCTTGACCGGTTTGGCTGCCGGTCGCGACACCCTGTTGATGATCGAAACGGCAATCGCTTTGGGAGTGGCAGCCATCCCCGAGGGACTTCCCATCGTGGCCACGATCGCGCTTGCGCGTGGGATGTGGTTGATGGCTCAGCGGAATGCGCTCGTCAATCGGCTGACGGCTGTCGAAACTCTCGGCGCGACACGGGTCATCTTTACCGACAAGACCGGTACGCTGACCGAGAACCAGATGTCGCTGCAAACCGTTGCGACTTCGGCGGCAGACCACCGGCTGGATCAGCAAGGTCAAGAAACCCAGCAAGCCGACAGGAAGGAATCGGCCCAGCAAACTGCTAAGGAGCAGGACGCCGACAAAAAACATGCGAGCTCGAACGAAAGCGAGTCAACCGAATCGGCTTCGAGCCAGGCTTTGCTTCGCCGCGCACTGGCCATCGGTGTGCTTTGCAATGGAGCTTCGTTGGCCGAGGACGATGAAGATCCGTCTGGCGACCCCACCGAAATCGGCCTGCTCAAGGCGGGAAAAGCTTTTGATCTGGCTCGCGAGAAACTGCTTCAAGACCAGCCTGAGCAGCGTGTCGAGGATTTTGATCCCGACGTGATGATGATGGCGACGTATCACCAGCGAGACGACGGAATCTATGTGGCAGTCAAGGGAGCACCGAGGGCGGTGTTTGAAGTCTGTGACTCCGTGGTGGGCTCCGATGGGCAATCGCAGTCGCTAGACGACCAACGTCGACAAGAGTGGGAGGATCGTGTCGAGAGATTGGCAGCCGATGGTCTGCGGATGTTGGCGGTCGCCGACAAGGTGGTCGATGACGTGCAGGTGGAACCCTACGAAGGCTTGCAGTTAGTCGGACTGGTCGGCTTGCTCGATCCTCCTCGCGAAGAGGTCCGCAGCGCGATTCATCGCTGCCAAGCGGCGGGGATTCGCGTGGTGATGGTTACCGGTGACCAGCCTACCACCGGGCGAGCGATCGGCCGGGCCGTTGGTATTGGTGATAAAGAGGAAGCCGAGGTAATGCGCGGCAGTGAACTGAAGGCGGCCAGCGATATGTCGGCGCAGGAACGGGAACGCGTGCTCAAGACGGTGGTGTTCGCTCGGGTCAGTCCCGAGCAGAAACTGAATTTGGTTGATTTTTATCAGCAGCGCGGCGAGCCCGTGGCCATGACGGGAGATGGTGTCAACGATGCCCCGGCGCTGAAGAAAGCGGACATTGGCATCGCCATGGGGAAACGGGGAACCGATGCGGCCAGGCAAGTCGCCCACATGATCCTGCAAGACGATTCCTTCGAAACGATTGTGGCCGCCGTGGAACAGGGGAGGATCATCTTTGGAAACATTCGCAAGTCGGTGGTGTTCATGCTGTGTACCAATGTGGCCGAAATCTTGGCGGTCACGGTGGCCTCGTTAATCGGCGCCCCGCTACCCCTTCGTCCCCTGCAGATCTTGTATCTAAACGTTTTGACGGACGTGTTCCCCGCACTCGCGTTGGGTGTCGGCAAGGGGCGGCCTCAAGTCATGGAATACCCGCCTCGGGATCCGAATGAATCGGTACTTACCAAACATCACTGGAAGGCGATTGTCGCCTGGAGCGTGGTCATCGCAAGCGTGGTGCTGACCGCTTTGGTGACTGCGTTGCTGTGGTTGGGTGTCGTCGAAGGCCATGCGATTACGATCTCCTTTTTGACACTCGGTTTTGGCAAATTGTGGTTCGTGTTCAATCTGCGTGATCATGATTCCAAATGGTACGATAACGACGTGGTCCGCAATGGATGGGTATGGGCCGCGATTGGTTTCTGTATTGTGTTGCTGTTGGCGGCCGTCTATCTGCCGGGTCTGAACACATTCCTGGAAACTCAGCGGCTCCGTTGGCAAGGCTGGGCCCTCGTGCTGGCACTCAGCTTGGCACCGACGATTCTGGGATTGTTCGTTCCCGGCATTCGGTTTCACGGTCGAAGCGGTGATGACTCTGATGCCAAGGATCGCGATCAAGTCTTGGTGCAACGCTTAGACAAAATTCAGCAGCAGGTTGAAGACAACCAACAGCAAATCGATTCGCTCTCTGAAAGCATGCCGAGTGAAGAACGATGAGAAATCGTTACCGTAGCATTCTGTTTGTGGGGGCACCGGGGGCTGGCAAAGGGACGCAGAGCCAAGCGATCGGTCAGTTGCCTGGGTTTTACTGGTTCGGCACGGGCGCAGCGCTGCGGGCCCTTGGACCAGAGAGTGATTTAGGACGTCAGGTCCAGCCTTACCTGCAGCGAGGTGACTTGGTGCCAAACGCTTTGGTGATCAAAGTTTGGAAGCAGCATCTCGATGATGCCCGCGAGCAAGGGGAGTACTCGCCGCCACACGATATGGCCCTGCTCGATGGCTTGCCGCGAGACATCGCCCAGGCCACCGCCTTGGAACCACACGTCGACATGCAACTGGTGGTGCATTTGAAAGTCGAAGATGATGAGGTGCTCAAAGATCGGATTCGCCAACGCAATGCGCGGCCCGACGATCGAGATGAGACGGTCATCGAACATCGCTTTCGAGTCTATCACGAGAGAACGTCCCCGCTGCTGACTCACTATGGTGCTGGCAAGGTCGTCGAGGTCGACGCCGCGCAACGACCGTTAAGGGTCCTGGAGCAGGTCGCACGCAAGATTCGCACAAGCTTGGCGGTAGACTGACCGATGCCTAGTAACAGCGAAGCGACAGGCGACCATTCGCTTGTCGGGCCACGGGACCGCCGCGTCCATTGCGGGAGCGTCTTGTGTTGGGCGGGCATTAAACTTGCACTGGTGTGCGATGAACCTGCTGGACATCGGAGAATGCATCGTTCGCCAACGGTGTCTGCCAACACGAAACGTGGATTCAGCAACCGCCAACTCCATCCCCCCTGAAGAATTCCTCGCTCGCGTCGTTTCGCATCGGCCCGCACTGAAGGGAATCTTCCTCTTGAAAAAATGAGGGCATAGCATGCAGGCTGCTTCCAAATCGACCGCTCCGGCGACTCTTGATTTTATTGACCCTGCATCCCCGTTGGCTGCGGATGTGGCGGAATTCGTCAAGCAAGGTATTTCATTCGATGCCAATGGTATCGAGCCGGATGAAGGCGAGTTTTGGCGGAAATTGTGTGATGTCGAAACCCAATTGTGGCTCGACACCGGTGACATCGAAGCGATCCGCTCGTTGTGGAACCGTCAGTTCACGGGGGTAACGACCAACAATGCTTTGCTGAATACCGAAATCCAAAAGCAAGTTTACGAAGAGTGGATTGCCTCGGCAAATTCGCTGTTGAAAACATTGGCTCCCGAGTTTCGCATTCGTGAGATCGGGTTTGTGTTGTCGGTTCGTCATGCCCTGCGACTGGCGGAGGAGTTCCGGTGCCCAATCAGCGTAGAACTGCATACCGATGTGGCGCAAGATGTCGAGGCAACGCTCGCCTACGCGCGTCGCTGTCACGCGATCTGTCCCGAGTTCTTTGTTGTCAAAATACCGCTCACACCAGCAGGATTGATCGCCACCAAACGGCTGCGTAGTGAAGGTTTGCCGATCAACTGCACGCTTGGGTTTAGTGCTCGGCAGAATTACATTGCCACGGCGGTCGCCAATCCCTCGTTTGTCAATGTCTTCCTCGGGCGGTTGAACGCATACGTTGTCGACAACGGGCTTGGGGATGGTCGCTTGGTGGGGGAGAAGGCGACGATCGCCAGCCAAAGCGAAGTCAGAGTGTTTGCCCTTGGATTGCCACAAGCGGAGACGCGGCAGATTGCCGCCAGTGTGCGAGACGCGCATCAGCTTCCCCAACTCGCGGGTGTCGACATCATCACGATGCCGCCTCAGGTGGCGCGACAGGCGCGCGAGCAACTGCGGCAGCCATGGCAACCAAGAGTCAACGAAGATTACCAAGTCTCGCTCTCGACCGAACTGGATCCGGAGACGGTACGGTTGGAGAAGCTTTGGGATGTGGAGAAGCACGAACGAAATTTTGTGCAAAAGCTGATTCTGAATCCTCCTGAAACGCCTGAGGACTTTTTGCGGGCGGCGACCGAATACGAAGTGCGCGATCTGTTTCCGCAATGGTCTGGTGAGGAGTTGGAAACCATTGCCGAGGATGGGAAGATCCCACAGCACCAGCGTTGGTCGGAAAAAATTGCAGCCGGGGAGGTCGCGATTGACAGTCTGTTGACGGCGGCGGGACTGGCGTCGTTTGCGGCAGCCCAAGCGGAAGTCGATGACCGCATTCGTCAGAAAATCGCCTAAGTAATGAGCGATAAGTAAGTGTCGGGTACCTTTTGTGCGAAGCACGCGAAGGGCGAGTTCCTCGCAAAAGGTACCCGACACTTTTTTTGTCGCACGATCCTAATCCCTAACGATTCCCTAACGATGTCGGTCGGGAGAGCCTTCGTGCGGGAAAAAGTTACCGTGAAAACCGAAGGAGAGCGGCTGATTTAAATGCACTCTCGCGAGCTCTTGCCAATTCTCGGCGTCCAGGACCAGCAGAAACGATTCCTTGGCTGTGGCATCAAGCACCACCGACAAGATGACCCCTGCATCGGGACCGGAGCGATTCGGATTGGCAACGAACACGGGCTCGCCGGGGTAGGCGTGGGGCTGAGACCAAAGCTGGTGCTGATGCGTCTGGAAATCGAATTTAACCAGATTGTCAATGAAATCAGCTTGCTCATCTTGGCGGTGATTGCCGGCGAAGTAGGCGAAGCGATAGTCCCGTCCGGCATCATGGGCATAGTGAATGCGGGGCAGTTCCACTCGCTGCGACGTGAGTTGCCGTGCGTGGACTTCCGCCGAATTCCCACCGGCGAGAATCAGGCGTGTCAAGTTACCGGTGGTTAGTGCCGGTTGCTCACCACGCAAGCGGTCCAGGAACAGTTCATCAATGACGCGAGCATCCCGGTAGGTCACCAAATCAATCGTCAGCGCATCGTCTCGCTCGAAGGCATTGACGTGATGGAATGCAAACATCGGCTCCGTTCGGACTTGCTGAACAACCTGTCCGGTGTCTTTGTCGATCACGTGGATCCGTGTTCCACGCTCCGGGCGCCAGCGATAATTTCGAATGAAAGGCTGGCCACGAAAGCGGAGCTGCAGAGGATGAACCACCAATGGAAATTCGATGAACACCAAGTAACGATCCGTCATCCCGAAGGAGTGCATGTATGCTGGCCGATCGACGGAAATTTCTGACACGATCTGCTGCCGCCCGTCTGTCTGGTCCACACTAAAGATGCGGTAGGTGCTTTTCCGAGCGAAATCGATGGTGTAGGAATATTGCTTTCCACGGTGCGCATCGTAATGAGGATGAGCACTAGCGATGGGGCCCTTGATCGATTGGCCCTTGATCGACTTACCCGCTGGCGGACTGTATTCGTAAACGCCCAGTGTTTGCAGGGATTGGAGGTCGAAACAGATCGGCAGTCGTGTCTCGGTCAACGCTACGTTTTGAAGTCCTAGACGATGAATGCTGACGTTGCAATTGTCGGTCAGGCGGGGAGAGAACCAGGACATCACCCGGCCGAACAACGAAAAGCAAGGATCGGTCGCGAACTCTCGATAGCCGATTTTGCCTTCCTGTTCCGCCGCGTGAAAGGCCTTGCCACGACACCACTGACTGGTAAAGTTGGCGGTGCCATTGGCAAATGAAAAGGCATGCAACATCGCTAAGCCATCGAACCAGTGGTTGCACATTTGATGGTCCAGTTCGAATTTTGCGGGAGCGGTGCGGACCAACGTGCCGGCAAGCCAAGGTGGCAGGCTGCCATCCACAGTCAACGAGCTGTGGGAGGTTTCTTGGGCGGTCGATTGCAGTCCCAATTGGTAGGCGGATCGCGGCATTACCTGTTTCCAATCGAATCGATGTGAGTGCGGATGGAATGGGGCGGCGAACATCGTGCCAAACAAAGCCGAGCGATTGCTTGATCCGGCGGCGGAATGGTACGGAGTCAAAAGATTGATTTGGTTGTACGATAACATTATTTACTCCGGCAATTGTTGCCGAGTTGCTGCGTGTGGGAGCGATGCACCGTGTTCAGGAACAAGCATTGCTCAAGCAGCTAAGAAGCGGCTAATCTTTTAAGCCGACTGATTTCAAAAAATAAATAGTAAAAGGATCCAGCTATGAGCCGAGACGAAACGTTAAAGAACCTTCAGACCGCACTCTCGATGGAATTGACGGCAGCCCATCAGTACCAGCTACATGCGAGTGTGCTGAACGATTGGGGGATGGACCGCTTGGCGACCAAGATGCGAGAAGAGATGCAGGAAGAACTTGGTCATTCGGATGATTACATTGAGCGGATCATGTTTCTCAAAGGGGAACCGAGCCTTGTGCTGGCTAAGACCCCGGTAATTTCGGAAACGCTGGTGCAGATGTTCGAAACCGATTTGGCGGATGAAAAAGAGGCGATCGTGTTCTATACGTCGGCCGCGAAGCAAGCTTCAGAGGAAGGCGACATTGGGACGCGAACCCTTTTCGAGCGAATTGTCATGGACGAAGAAGGACACATGGCTTGGCTCGAACTGCAACTCGATTTGATGAAGCGGATGGGCGAGCCCGCGTATATCTCAAAGCACATTTCGGCACCCGGTGAAGAGGAGTAGGCGGCGTTCTGGTCGCTGAGGCAATTCGAATCTGGGCTCTTCGTCGCCAGGCGACGGGAAGAATCGGGGCGACAGGCTTTCGCTGCTGAGCCGGTTTTTGCAAATGATTCCGTACAGTTCTGCTAGCCATTGGGGCGTTAGCCCCTCGGCTGCATGCGGGAACATTGGCGATAGCCGCGGTTCCTGGATTTAACCGTGGCTATCGCCAAAACGGCTAAACAGAGTTCCGCGGAATCATTCCTACTAACCTGCCTAACCGTTTTGCTGGTTTTTGGCAAGAAAACGTCCCCATGCATGCGGGGCAGGGCAGCGATTGACTAAACTGAAAGCCCGTTTCTTCACCCCACCCCGCAATCGATCGCTATGAAAAACATTCTGTTTAGTATCCCACTGTTGTTTGTTCTGCTTGGCCCATTGCAGGCTGAAGAACGCCCTAATATCGTTTTTTTCTTCACCGACGACCAGACAGTCAGCACGCTGGGGTGTTATGGAAATCCGATCGTGCAGACGCCGAACATCGACGCGTTGGCGGCACGAGGAACGCGGTTTGAAAATGCGTTCGTCAGCCAATCGATCTGTTGGGTCAGTCGTACGACGATTCTCTCAGGCTTGACGGGCCGCAGTTACGGTACGGCGTCAAATCCCGACGTCGCGCGAGCCGATGCGGTGGAGGCGTTGTATTCCGACATCTTGCGTCAACGCGGCTACCGGACCGGCTATTTCGGGAAGTGGCATGCCAAGATGCCGCGGGGCTATCGGCAGGCCGAACACTTCGACCACTTCGAAGCGATCGGTCGCAGTCCGTACTACAAGCGTCAGGCGGACGGTAGCTTGAGGCATGAGACCGAATTGATTGTCGACCGTGGAATCGAGTTTATTCGGGACCAGCCTCAGGATAAGCCGTTTGCGCTAAATATGTGGTTCAATGCGTGCCACGCGGAGGATGGCGATCGGCGTCCGGGCATTGGGCATTTTCCCTGGCCTCGTTCGGTCGACGGCATGTACGAAGATCTCACCATCGCGCCACCGCGTTTGAACGATCCGGCGATCTTTGAAAATCTGCCTGATTTTTTGAAAACGACGATCAATCGCGAACGTTATTTTTGGCGCTGGAACACAGATGAGAAGTTCCAAACGAACATGCGGTCTTATTACCGCATGGTGAGCGGGATCGATCATGCGATCGGTCGTTTTATAAAGGCCTTAGAAGAAGCTGGGTTGGCGGAAAACACGATCATCGTCTACTCGGCGGACAACGGCTACTACATGGCGAATCGGGGACTGGCTGGTAAATGGTCGCACTACGACGACGCACTGCGAGTTCCGTTGATCGTCGCCGACCCTCGGGTCGCAAGCGACCAACAGGGGCAGGCCACCGATGCCTTGGCCTTGAATTTGGACTTGCCGGCAACGTTTCTCGACTGGGCGGGTGCTGATGTGCCTGAGCGTTATCAAGGCCGCAGCTTGCAACCGGTTGTCGAGCAAGGAAAGCCGGTCGACTGGCGGACCGAGACCTTTCATGAGCACTTTGCGGTGCGCAATCGCATTCCAGCTTTCGAAGGCCTGCGTAATGAGCGGTTTAAGTATGTCCGCTATTTTGATCATGGCAACGAAGAATTTCTGCACGACCTGAAGAGTGATCCTGATGAGTTGATCAACCTAGCGAGTGCACCAGAGCATGCGGGCACGTTGCAAGCGATGCGTGAGAGAACCACTGCACGGGTAGCAGAACTGGGCGGTCCACTTGACCCGCTCAAGGGCGGATTTAACACGTCGACGACGCCTCATCCTGAAGCCGCTGCAATGGTCGCCTCTCGCGCCAGGGCGGACGGTTTTGTGCGTCTGTTTGACGGCAAGTCACTGCGCGGTTGGGAAGGGGATCGAGCCTACTGGTCGGTCGAGGATGGAGCTTTGACGGGGGTCACCGACGGTTCGTTAAAGACGAATCGTTTTATCACTTGGAAAGCAGCCACGATTCGCAATTTTGATTTGCGAGTCAAGGTGAAAGTCACCGCAGGTGGGAATAGTGGCATTCAATACCGCGGCACTTCCCGGCCCGACTTGGGGTTGGATGTGGTGACCGGCTACCAGTGCGACGTGGTGGCCAATACTCCGAAATACAACGGGATGTTGTATGAGGAGAAAGGACGCCGGATCCTGGCTCACACCGGCGAGAAAGTAATCGTTGATTCGGAAGGCCAGTCCTGGGTTGTGGAGCAAATGCCGGTCAAGGAATTTGCCGCCGATCAGTGGCATGACTACCGCGTGTTGGTGCGAGGGAACCATCACCAGCATTGGATCGACGGCCATCCCACGGCGGATCTGATCGACCTCGATGAGAACGGGCGAACGCTTGAAGGCGTGTTGGCGGTTCAGGTACATGTCGGCCCCGCGATGAAGATTCAGTACAAGGATTTTAAGATTCAGCATCTGCCGGATGACTTGCCACTGTTGACCGCTGAAGATCACCCGATTCCCGCTGATGCCTATGGCGTGCGACCGCAAGGCCGGGTGCCCAAGGACTGGCAACCGCCCCGCTATGGCGAGCGGTAGTGGTGGCCAATTGTTAACGGGCTATGGAAGTTAGTTCGCGTGCTGGGCGGGCGTGGTTTGGACGCATGGTTCGGGCACGCCTTTTGCTTGAATTCTCTACTTATGGAAACGTCACATGCGGGGTTGCAGCGTCAGACCCGTGACAACTTTTGATCGCGGTTTCGCGATTCACTTCAATCCAGTGGAGAAGACCTCATGGCAGCGACTCGAGAAACGACCGTCGGAGTTTTCCATTCGCACGCAGCCGCCCAACGCGCCGTTCGGCGATTGAGGGAGGCCGGTTTTAGTGATGAGCAGATTGGCG
>Ga0102938_10000705_pt1 | contig 25045 bp, 22 predicted proteins | sample SalPonR2_B_D2_MG_FD_84516 | JGI IMG/M metagenome (GOLD analysis project Ga0102938, IMG submission 84516) | Salt pond soil microbial communities from South San Francisco under conditions of wetland restoration - Salt Pond MetaG R2_B_D2_MG | ecosystem: Environmental > Aquatic > Marine >... | reverse complement strand
GCCGCCCGAGGTGAAGGTGCGCGGTGGCCGCACCACCCATCTTCCCGACCGGCTCGACGGCAGCCAGTAGGCCAACCCGCCCCGGCGAACCACCGGACCGACACCGGTTGAGGTGTCGGCGGTCACGGCGGCACTAGCGTTGCGGTATGACCGACAACGCCCCGCTGTCGACGATCGACCGGCTCGAGCGCGCCGCCGACTCGGACGCGGGCGTCCGCTTCGTCGGCGCATCCGTGATGGGCGACGACGGCCCGGCGCTCGTGAGCTGGCGAGAGATCCACGACGACGCCCGGGCGGTCGCCGCCGCGTTGCAGGCGCGTGGTCTCGTGCCCGGTGATCACGTGGCCGTCCTCGGGCCCACCAGCCGCAATCTGATGACGATCATCCGCGGCTGCTGGCTGGCCGGCGTGGCGTCGATGGTGCTGCCACTGCCGATGCGGATGGGGTCGCTGGAGGTGTTCATCGAGAGCACCCGTGCCCGGATCCGTCACGGTGAGGCCAAGCTCGTCCTGATCGACGACCTGCTCGCCGACTTCTACCAGGCCGCCGAGGACGACCCGCCCCTCCTGCCGATGGCCTCGGTGATGCCCGGTGCGCCGAACGTGCCGTCGGGTGACCGGCTGGAGATCCCGCCGCACGACCCCGAACGCCTCGTGATCCTGCAGTACACCAGCGGCTCCACCAGCGAGCCGAAGGGTGTGATGATCCCCGACCGGGTGCTGAGCGCCAACATCGACGCCTGCTGCGAGGCCGCCGAACTCGGTGAGGGCGAGACGATGGTGTCGTGGCTGCCGCTGTACCACGACATGGGTCTCGTGGGGTTCCTCGCCCTGCCGATGACCAAGGGTGTCGACCTCGTCCAGGCGGCGCCGCAGGACTTCCTGGCCCATCCGGGCAACTGGATGCAGTGGCTCTCCGACTACGGCGGTACCGCCACCGCGGGGCCGAACTTCTCGTGGGTGCTTGCCACGCGCGCACTCAAGCGGATGAAGGAGCTCGACCTGTCGACACTCACGCTCGCGTTGTCGGGTGCCGAACCCGTCGACCCCAAGGCGGTCGACGCATTCGTGGCCGAGGCGTCGCGGTTCGGGTTCCGCGCCGGCAGTGTGTTCCCGGCGTTCGGGATGGCCGAGGTGGCCATCGGGGGTTCGTTCCCGCCGCGGGGGAGAGGTCTGGTCACCGACACCGTCGACCGGATCGTGTTGGAGACCCAGCGGGTCGCCAAGCCGGTGGAGATCCAGGACCCCGACGAACTGGGCATCACCGCCCGGCAGCTGCCGCTGCTCGGCACGGCCGTGCCGGGCCTGGAGATGACGGTCGTCGACCCGGAGACGTACGAGCCGGTGCCCGAGCGGCACGTGGGCGAGCTGCTGCTGCGTGGCACCTCGGTCACGCCGGGGTACTACAAGCGGCCCGACGCCACCGCCGCGCTGTTCCGCGACGGCTGGCTCTGCACCGGCGACCTCGCCTATCTCCTCGACGGTGAACTCGTGCTGTGCGGCCGGATCAAGGACGTCATCATCGTGGGCGGCCGCAACGTGTTCCCCGAGGACATCGAACGTGCCGTCGGCCCCCTCGACGGGGTGCGCGCCGGCAACGTGATCGCGTTCGGCATGGAGGGCTACAAGGGCAAGGAGAGCGTGGTGGTGGTCGCCGAGGTGCGTGTCAGTGACACCTCGGGCGACTTCGGTGCGATCCGCGACCGGATCCACCACCGCACGCTGGAGGTGTGCGGCCTGCCACCTCGCGACGTGATGTTGGTGAGCCCCGGCACGTTGCCCAAGACGTCGAGCGGCAAGCTGCAGCGGGCCAAGTGCCGCGACGAGTACCTCGAGGAGGAACTCGCCCTGGTCGACGAACCGTGACGTCCGCCGGCGCAACACGAGATCGACGTGGCCGCTGGACCGGCGTGCCCATGCCGTGTCGAGAAGCGACAGCGGGGTCTGACCCCGCTGTCGCTTCTGCGAGGGGGGACGGTTGGTTCCGGTCGTCGTAAGCTCGGCCCGACCATGAGCACCGGCTGGGACCATCGACAGGAGCGCACCCGTTCCGACGTGCTCGCCGCCGTCGGCGAGATCATCGCGTCGGACGGGCTCGAGGGGCTCACGATGCGCAAGCTCGCCGACCGCGCCGGTGTCGCCGTCGCCACCCTCTACAACCAGTTCGGCGACCGCAACGGCATCATCGTGGCGTTCGCCGGCCATGGCCTCGACCAGCTCGAGGGAGAGCTCGACGAGCGACCGGCTGCCCGGCCGATCGACGCGACGCGTGTGCTGTTCGATGCACTCGACGCCACCTTCGCCGACGAGGAGGCGGTGTGGCGTCCGGTGCTCGCCACGCTGAAGTCGGGTCCGGACGTGCACGGGATGGGCGCCGTCGGTGATCGCATCGTCGCCGCCGTGGAGGCCGACCTGGCCAAGGCGTCGGCAGACGGGTTGTTCGTCTCGCCATGCGATGTCGCCGTCATCGCCCGGCACGTGTTCACCCAGCGTCTGCGGGCCCTCGAACGTTGGGCGCACGGCACCATCGACTGGCCGACCTACCGGCGCAGCGCGGCGCTGTCGTTGGAGCTCGCCCTCGCAGCAGTGCTCGTCGATCCGCACCGCACCGACGCCCTCCGGCGCGTCGCGGTGCTCGACTGAGCGTCCGGTTTCGGATACAGGTATTTCGGGTAGGTGTTTGTACCTGACGTCTTCTCTCGTTATGGTCGATGCGGTCGCGGGCAAGACCGCTCACGGCGTGAACCAGCCTGTAGCGGGCTGACCGCAGAACCTGACCGCACCACCCGACCAAGCGGCCACGGGCCCACAAGGGGAGACAAGACATGGACTGGAAACGACTCGACTCGGCACGGCGCAACGCCGGCCCGCTCGAAGTGGACCTCATCGAGGCCTACGCACAGAAGAAGATTCGCCGCCGCGACTTCGTGAAGCGCGGCACCATCCTGGGCCTCTCGATGCCCTTCATGGGCGCCGTGATCGCCGCATGCGGCGGTGACGACGACGAAGGATCCACCGGCACCGATGCCCCCGAAGGCACCACCGGCACCACCGCTGCCGGCGGTGGTGGTGGTGGCGCGGCCGGCGGCAGCATCGTCGTCGGTATCCAGCAGGGCGACTCGAGCACCGGCCTCGACCCGGTGAACATGCTCGACCTCGGCACCTACAACGTCATCGCCCAGAGCTTCGAGTACCTCGTGGGCCTCGGCCCCGACGGCAACATCGCCCCGACCGCACTTGCCCAGCAGTGGTCGCCCAACGAGGCCGGTGACGTCTGGACGTTCGACCTGCGTCCCGGCGTGACGTGGCAGGACGGCAGCGAGTTCACGTCCGCCGACGTGGCCGCCACCATGGACCGCCTCGTGGAGGTCGGCAACGCCGGCCTCGACGGCGTGATCGGCGCCGGTTCCGTCGACGCCTCCGACCCGGCCAAGGCCGTGTTCACGCTCGAGGAGCCCAACGGCAACTTCCCGGTGCTGGTCTCGCTGTTCAACACCCAGTCCGCGATCACCCCTGCCGACTACTCCAACGGGACCACCCTGGACGCTCGTCCCGAGGGCACCGGAGCGTGGATCCTCGACAGCTTCGACGCATCCACGTTCTCGGCCCGGTTCCGCCGGAACCCCGACTGGTGGGGCGGTCAGACGCCGCTCGACACCACCGAGCTGCGTGGCTTCGCCGACATCGGTACGGCGGTCACCGCCATGCAGAGCCGTGACATCGACGCCATCCAGCAGTTCTCCGTCATCGGTGGCGAGGGCCTGCTCAACGACGGCGGGTTCACACTGCTGACGCCGCCGTCGTCGGCGCACCGCCAGGTGTGGTTCAACATCAACAATCCCGAGTTCGAATCCAAGGCGGTGCGCCAGGCGCTGGCATGGTCGCTCGACCGTTCGCAGATGGTCGACACGCTGTTCGCCGGCCGCGCCGAGATCGGCAACGACCATCCGATCCTGTCGTCGCTGCCGTTCTACGATCCCGACGCGGTCGAGCAGCGCACTCGCGACATCGACCGGGCCAAGGCGCTCATGGCCGAGGCAGGCGTCGACAGCCTCGACGTCACGCTGCAGACCGGTGACCTGCAGGACATTCCCGACCTCGCGGCGATCATCCAGCAGAACGCCGCCGAAGCGGGCTTCAACATCACGGTCAACACCCAGTCGAACTCCACCTTCTACGAGGCCGGCTGGTGCCCCGAGCTGTACGGCGTCGAGAGCTCCGATCCGGTGGCCCTGCCCTGCGAGTCGAGCTTCACGTTCGGCATCGTCGACTACGGCCACCGGCCCACGCCCGATGTCTTCCTCGGGTCGGCGCTCGCCACCGGCGGCGTGTGGAACTCGTCGAACTACTCCAACCCCGAGTTCGACGCCAGGCTCTCCGACTACCGGCAATCCGTCGACGTCGCGGGCCAGACCGAGGCCATCGGCGCGATCCAGCAGATCCTCTGGGAGGACGTGCCGGCGGTGTATCCGTACTTCTTCAACTACCTCTCGGGTCACGACGAGAGCGTCTCCGACATGCAGTCGACCGCTCTCGGTCACACGATCCTGAGCCAGGCCACCAAGGCCTGATCTTCGTCGGGTTCCGGGCGGCGGCGCATCGCCGCCGCCCGGAACCGCCGAATCGAAACCATGCTTCGCTTCACTCTCAGACGGCTGGCGCTCTCGCTCGTCACCCTGCTCATCTTGATCTTCGTGGTGTTCATGATGACCTGGCTCACGCCGGGCGACACCGCACGCCGCCTCGCCGGCCCCTTCGCACCCCAGGAACGCGTCGACGCGCTCAACGAGCAGCTCGGCCTCCAGGACCCGTTCTTCGTGCAGTTCTGGAACCTGCTCGTCTCCGTGGTCACGCTCGACTTCGGTGAATCGTTCTCCAGCCCCGGAGTGCTGGTGGTCGATCTGGTCCAGCCCGCACTCTGGAACTCGGGCAAGCTCGTGTTGCTCGCACTCGTGCTCACTCTGCCGATCAGCATCATCGCCGGTGTCATCGCCGCCCGGAAGAAGGACACCGTCGTCGACCGCTCGATCGTCACGTTCGGTCTGGCCAGCGCGTCGATTCCCGAGTTCGTCTCCGGCGTGATCCTGCAGTACGTGATCGGCGTCCGTCTCGGCTGGCTGCCGGCGATCTCCGACGTCCCCGAGGGCACGAGCCTGTTCGGTGAGATCGAATACCTCCTGTTGCCCGCGCTCGCCATCGTGGCGGTGTACTTCGGCTACATCGCCCGCATCACCCGTGCCGGCACGATCTCGGCACTCGACTCCGACTACACCCGCACGGCCTACATGAAGGGCCTCAGCACCACCCGGGTGATGCGACGCCACGTCCTGCGCAACAGCCTGCAGCCCACCGTCGCCGTCACCGGTACGCAGATCGGGTACCTCTTCGGTGGCCTCGTGGGCCTGGAGATCGTGTTCAACTACCCCGGTCTCGGCCGGCTGATCTTCCGTGCCGCCACCACACCCGACTTCCCGCTCCTGCAGGCCGGCGTGATCACCGTGGCCGTGATCTTCATGCTCTGCACCCTCGGTGCCGACCTGATCATCGCCTGGATGAACCCGCGAGCCCGAATGAATCTGGGGAACGAATGAGTTCTGCAACCGGCGACGAGACCACTCGCCGCACCTCACCCGAATCCGATGCGCCGACGGACGGCGACGTCACCGACTCCGCCGGATCTTTCGACGCCGCCTCGACGACGCCGCGTTCGGCCGCCGCCGACCCCGACGCGCTCACGCCGGCGGGCGCCGACCCGTCGCCCGTGCATCCGGCGCCGATCGACGGCACCGCCGACGACATCGAGCCGGGCGCCGCATCGGTCGACGAACGCAAGCAGATCCGACGGGAGCGCCGCAAGCTCCTGCTCACGAGCCCCGCCTTCGTGATCGGCTGCGTGATCGTGGGGTTCTGGATCCTGTCCGCACTCGTGCCCGGTTGGTTCACCCAGTGGGGCCCCACCGAAGTGGTGCGGCTCGCCGACGGGTCCACCATCCCGCGCACCGGCCCCAACGCCGACGCCTGGTTCGGAACCGACGCCATCGGCAACGACGTGTTCGCACGCGTCATCTACGGCGCCCGGCCGGTGCTGATCCTGGCACCGGTCGCCGCACTGCTGTCGGTGATCGCCGGCACACTCCTGGGCCTCGTGATGGGATACCTGCGCGGCTGGGTCGACGAGGTGCTGAGCCGCATCATCGAGGCGTTCCTGTCGATCCCGGTGATCCTGCTCGCACTGATGGTGCTCGTGATCTTCGGACGCAGCCGCCTGGTGATCATCTTCACGATCGCCGTGCTGTTCACGCCGGTCGTCACCCGTACGGTGCGATCCGCGGTGATGACCGAGGCCCAACTCGACTACGTCACGTCGGCCAAGTTGCGGGGCGAGAACAGCCTCTACATCATGACCCGTGAGATCCTGCCCAACATCACCAGCGTGATCGTCGTGGAGTTCACCGTCCGTGTGGGCTACGCGATCTTCACCGTGGCGACGTTGGCCTTCCTGGGCCTCACCGCCGACGATGCGACGTCCGCCGACTGGGGTCGTGACGTGGCCAACAACTACTCGCTGATCCAGGCCGACCAGTGGTGGCCGTCGGTGTTCCCGGCACTGGCCATCGCCAGCCTCGTGATCGCCGTCAACCTGATCGCCGATTCCCTCGACCGGGTGTCGAAGGCCTGAGGAGTCTGCCATGACCGAACTCATCGATCCGTCGATTCCCGACGAGTCCACCGGCGTCGCCGCCGCCACACTCGACCGGCCCGAGGCCGTGTTGTCCATCCAGGACCTGCAACTGGCCTACGAGGTGCGCGGTGTGCCGCGGGCGGTGCTGCGGGGCGTCACCTTCGACGTGCGCCCGGGCGAGGCCTACGGGCTGGTGGGCGAGTCGGGCTGCGGCAAGTCCACCACCGCGTACGCCGCCATGCGGTACGTGCCCGAGAACACCGTGTTCCAGGGTGGGCGCATCCTCGCGGCCGGCAACGACGTCACGGAGATGTCCAACGCCGAGCTGCGGCGGTTCCGTTCCCACGACGCCTCGATGGTGTACCAGGATCCCGTGCAGGCGATGAACCCTGCGCTGCGCATCGGCCGCCAGGTCGCCGAATGCTTCCGGATTCTCGGCGAGTCGAAGGCGGATGCCCGCCAGAGTGCACGGCACGCGCTCGAGCGTGTGAAGATCGCCGACCCCGACAGCGTGCTCGACCGGTACCCGCACCAGCTGTCGGGCGGCATGTTGCAGCGTGTGGTGATCGCCATGGCGTTGGCCGGCGACCCGCAGCTGCTGGTGCTCGACGAGCCCACCACCGGCCTCGACGCCACGGTGGAGGCCGAGGTCCTCGACCTGGTGCGCGACCTGCGCGAGGAGACCGGTGCAGCGATCCTGCTGATCGCCCACAACCTCGGCGTCATCCGCTCGATGTGCGATCGCGTGGGCGTGATGTACGCCGGCCAGATCGTCGAGCAGGGCGACGCTCAGGAGGTCTTCGAGTCGCCGAAGCACCCGTACACGATGGGTCTGCTCAATGCGATCCCGCGTCACGGTCTGCGCAAGACCGACCGGGAACTGTTCACGATCCCGGGCAATCTCCCGCAGATCGGCGCATCGCTGCCCACCTGCGTCTACGTCGACCGTTGCCCGCTGGCCGACGACACGTGCCGCAACGAGGTGCCTCCGGTGGTGCCGATCGACGACACGCACTGGACCCGCTGCCACCACCTCGGCAGGGTCGACGAGATCCGCGAGCCAGAACACACCCAGAACGAGTTCCAGGTCGGCACCGAGACGGTGCTCGAGCTGAAGGGCGTGTCGAAGACCTTCAAGCAGCGTGGCTCGGAGGTGCCGGCACTGGTCAGCGTCGACCTCGGCTTCGCCGAAGGCGAGACACTCGGGCTGGTGGGCGAGTCGGGCTCGGGCAAGTCGACCCTGGCCAAGACGCTGCTCGGCATCCATCCTCCCGACGAGGGAAGCGAGATCACGCTCGACGGACGCGAGGTGCGCGCCGAGGCCGGCAACCGCCGTGAATCGTCGATCCGGGCGATGCAGATGGTGTTCCAGAACCCCGACTCGGCGCTCAACCGCACGTGGACCGTCCGCCGGATCCTCAAGCGCACCGTGGTGAAGCTCACCGGCGTGAAGGGCCGAGAGGCCGATCAGCGGGTGGAGGAACTGGCCGAAGCGATGCGGCTGTCGCCGCGGCATCTCGACATGCGGCCACGGCAGCTGTCCGGCGGCCTGAAGCAGCGCGTGGCCATCGCCCGGGCGTTCGCGGGCGATCCGCGGATCGTGGTGTGCGACGAGCCGACGTCGGCTCTCGACGTGTCGGTGCAGGCGGCGATCCTCAACCTGCTCGCCAACCTGCAGAACGACGAGCGCACGAGCTACCTGTTCATCACCCACGACATCGGTGTGGTGCGCTATCTCGCCGATCGCATCGCCGTGATGTATCTCGGCCGGATCATGGAGATCGCCGACACCGACCACATCTTCGGCGACATCCACCATCCCTACACCGAGGCGCTGCTGTCGGCCGTCCCGTCGGTCGACGGCGAGACCGAGGACCGCATCCCGCTGGCCGGGGAGATCCCGTCGCCGGCGAACCCGCCGTCCGGCTGCGTGTTCCACACACGTTGCCACCGCGCCATCGAGGGACTGTGCGACGTCACCGAACCCGAACTGGTCGAGATCGAGCCGGGTCACCGCATCAAGTGCGTGCTCACCGCCGAGCAGCTCCGCGAGCCGGTCGACGCGTCGGTCCTCGACACCACCGCCCGTCTCGCCGACTGAAGCATCCCGGCCGGGTCAGGCGGTGCGATCGGTGAGGAGCCACTCGGCGCCGTCGGGCGTGTCGCGGATCTCGATGCCGGCGGCCACCAGCTCGTCGCGGATCGCGTCGGACACGGCGTAGGCCTTCTCCGTGCGGGCCACCACGCGGGCTCGAAGAGCGGCGTCCACGACAGGGCCGATCACGTCGCGCGGGTCGCGGACGCCCTCGGTGGCGGCGGCCCCGAGGCGCACCACCATCGATCTCAGCGCCGCGCGCGCCCGATCCACGTCGTCGGACTGCAGCGTGTCACGCGACCACTCCACGATCGCCGCTTCGAGCTCGAGCACGGCTCGCACGGCACCGTCGGCGTCACGGTCGGCCAGGGCCCGGTCGAACGCAGCCTCGTGCACCTTGGCGGCGGCGACGAGCGAATCGATGCCGTCGCCGTCGGGCGTCGTCGCCGGCCCCGACGGAGGTGCAGCGGCCGAACCGGTGCCGTCGCCCGTCGTCTCCGACGCCGTCGCGGTCGGCGTCTCGGCAGCGACCGGATCACCGCCTGCGCGGTCGAGGGTCGTGCCTGCCGAACGCAGCACGTCGACGTCCACGGTCCGGCCACTCTCGATGCGTACGGAGCGGCCGTCGCGCCGCAGCGTGAGCGCACCCTTGCCGACGATCTGAGCCGTGTCGGCGTCGAGGTCGATGATCACACCCGTGTGCTCGTCGAGCCCCAGCACGAAGGCGCCGTCGGGCAGTTGGGGCTCGAGTATCGCCAGCCGCCGTTCACCCAGATAACAGAACCGGGTGTCGTGGTTGCCGCCCTCCTGGTTGTCGTAGTGGGGAATCACGGCGACGGGCAGGCCGTACTCGCCGAGCAGGTCGAGCCCGGGCATCCAGTACGGGTCGGCACCGGCCTTGTAGATCTCGTAGACCGGCACCGTCACCACGCCGAGCGTGAGTGCGGCCGCCGACGAGAACACCACGGCACCGCCCGACCGGAGCTTCTCGGCGAGCGCCTCCGGAACCGGTGTGGTGCGCCACTGTTCGAGAGCGAAGGTGGGGCTGCCCGGGCCGGCGAACACCCAGTCGGCACGGCGGATCCTGTCCACGGCCTGCTCGATCGCCACCACGTCGCCGGTGTCGGAGCGCCCCAGCCCGGCCACGTCGACCTTGCGGTTCACGGCGTCACGGAAGTACTCCAGCGCCTTGTCGGCCAGGATGGGTGCGTTCTCCTGGAAACCGAACGGCGTGTCGAGCAGGACGGCGTCGACGTCGTCGCCGAGCCGATCGAAGACCGCTCGGTGCGGAGCCTTCATCGTGGGTGCCGTCTCCCCCGATCCCATGATCACGAGCAGTCGGGGCGGACCCGGGTTCCCGGTGTCGGCGCCGGCGGGATCGAGGTCGTGGGGGTCGGTGGTGGTCACGGGCGGGGCTCCTGAGCGGGGAAGAACGCGGGGTCGGTGCCGGCGCGATGCAGCAGGTCGGCGACGGCGGCGGGGTGCTGGGCATGGACGTCGTGGTGGGCGGGCCGGAACCATTCCGCCCGACCGCGCGGCAGCGCGGCGAGAGCCGCCTCGACTGCCTCCTCCTTCGAATGGGTCCACGACACGTCACCCGTGTCGGCGACGATCAGCAGCGCCGGCACGCTGATCTGCGGGTAGCGGGTCGACGGCTGGTGCTCCCACAGGCCGCGCAGCACGAGGAGGTGGCGTTCGAAGGTGAGCCACGGGGCGATCGTGCCGTCGTCGCGCACTTCGAAGTTCGCCAGGGTGCCCTGGCGGCCGGACTCGGGCCAGTCACCGGCCGACGAGTCGAGCCAGCCGCGGATCCGATCGAGGGGCGTGCCGGCCAGGCGCGGTGGGGCCAGGGCTGTGGCGGCGTCGTCCCAGTCGGGGAACCGGGTGGCGAGATCGATGAATCCGCCGTCGACGCAGGCGATCATCGACACCCGCTCGGGGTGCCGGTGGGCCAGCTCGAGCACCACGTTGCCGCCCCACGACTGACCTGCGACGGCGGGACGCTCCCAGCCGAGCTGCTCGAGGAGGAGCCGGATGTCGTCGGCGACGGTGTGCATGTCGTAGCCGTGGTCGGGTTTCGACGAGCGGCCGTGGCCGCGCTGGTCGATCGCGACGACCTCGTGACCCGCGGCCGCAAGGTGCGCCGCGACTCCGTCCCACAGCCGGGCGTTCGACGCCAGGCCGTGCACGAGGAGCCAGGGTGGAAGATCGGCACGATCGACAGAGTCGCCGTCCAACGGCACGGGGTCCCAGTGGACGGCGTGCAGTTCGACACCCGACGGCAACGGGTGCATCTCGTGGCGGGGTTCGATCGTCATCGTGTGGCGGCGCCGATGCGGTCGACGAGGGTCATCAGTTCGATCGTGTCGTCCATGGATCTGGGCCAGTGCTGCTCGCCCCGCACGGCGGCGGCGAACGTGTCGACCATACCGAGATACGGGTTGCCCGGTGCGACGTCGACGTCGTCGATCCGCCCGTCGGGACGGGCGATCACGAACGACGCACCACCCCCCGTGTGGGCGTCGGCGGCGATCACGAGGCTGCCGGCGTCGCCGACCATCTCCAGCCGCTGTTCCGCGGGATCGACGAACGAGCAGCGGATGCGCGCCTGACGGCCGTCGTCCCACTCGAGGGTCGCTTCGGTGCGGGCGTCGACACCGCCTCGATCCCACAGGGCCGTCGCGTCGAGGGTGTCGGGTCGGGCACCCCACACCTCGACGATCGGGCCGAGACAGTAGACGCCGACGTCGAGCAGGGCGCCGCCGCCGTGCTCGGGCGACCACCGGTAGTTGTGCATCGCGTCGGCGTCGATGGTGAACGTGAACGACGAGTCGATGTCGACGACCGTGCCGATCGCCCCCGAGCGGACCGCGTCGAGCGCCGCTCGCCACAACGGGTCGAACGGCGTCATCCAAGCTTCCGCGAGCAGGACACCGGCGGCGTCGCACGCCGTGGCCATGGCGCGTGCGTCGGCGGCGTCGAGGCCGAGCGGCTTCTCGCACAGCACGTGCTTGCCGGCGTGCGCCGCCTGCTCCACCCAGGGACGATGCATGCCGTTGGGGAGCGGGACGTAGACCGCGTCGACGTCGGGGTGGTCGAGGACGTCGTCGTAGGTGCCGGCGCCGAGATGGCTCCACGGCTCGGGAACGGGCCCGCCCAGCGCCGAGACCGCGACGAGCTCGGCGCCCTCGCTGAGCTCGACAGCGGGCATCACGGCTCGGGTCGCGACCATCGATCGTGCGCCGATCACGCCGATGCCCACGGGATGTGCGGCCACGGTCAGTCGAGGTCGATCGGTTCGCCGTCCCGGAGGCCCGAGCGGTGTGCGGCGTGGAGGACGGCGACGACATCGCGTGACTGTTCGGGGCGGACGGCGAGCGGCTCACCCAGCAGGAGATGGTCGGCGAGGTTGCGATGGAAGCCCCATCCCGGGTGCGGGGCCGGGCCGACGACGGCCTCGCGGATGCCGACACCGCCCTCGTAGGTGGCGACGGTGAGGTCGACCGGCACTTCGGCGTGGTGCGACAACTCCTCCACGTGACCGCGGCCCGGTACGACGCTGTCGATGCGCAGCGGGCGGTAGTGGCCCTCGATGGTGCCGCGTGTGCCCTCGACGTGGAACTTGGGCCGCCGGATCGCGCACACGTCGCTCTGGCGGAACGTGGCTTCACGCCCGTCGGCCCACTGCATCCAGAGGCTGAGCTGGTCGACGTTGGAGCTGTCGTGCCAGACCCTCGTGTGGGTGCTGCAGAGCACGCGACGGGGCGCCGAGCCGTAGAGCTGGATGATCCAGTCGACGTGGTGGGACCCCCAGTCGTAGACCGCTCCACCCGAGATCGAGTCCTCCGAGTGCCAGGCTCGGCACGGATGCTCGAATCCGCCGACGAAGGTCTCGAGGTTGAAGACCTCGCCGATCTCGCCGTTGTCGACGATGCGGCGCAGCGCCAGCCAGTCGCGGTCCCAGCGGCGGCTCTGGTGCACGGTGACGGTGCGGTCGTTCGCGGCGGCGGTGGCGATGATCTCGTCGGCATCGGCGGGGTCGAGACACATCGGCTTCTCGATGACGACGTGCTTGCCGGCTCGCAGCAGTTCGAGGGCGATCCCGGCGTGGTACACGGGGGGCGTGGCGATGATGGCGACGTCGACCGCCGGGTCGGCGGCGAGAGATGCAGCGTCGTCGTGAGCGACGAGGTCGGGGAAGTCGCGGCGGGCGGCGTCGAGCCGTTCGGGTGCCGAATCGGCGGCGGCCACGATGGCGAGGCCGTCGATCTCGGTGGCAGCGAGCCCGTGCAGGTGGCCCATGCCGCCGAACGGCCCGTACCCCACCACGCCGACGCCGAGGTCGGTCGACCGGGCCGACGGCCCGGGGTGCAGGAGGCGCCGGACGAAGGTGCCGAGCGTGGCGTGGCGGGCGAGGGTGTCGAGGTCGCCGACGGCAGTGCTCACCACCCGACCCTCACCGACTCGCCGGACGGCGACCACGGGTTCGTGCACGAACCGGATGCTGGACGTGGCGACGATCGCCACGTCCTCGGAGACCGGTCGCAGCGGATGCAGCGCGGACGTGACCGGTACCTCTCCGTCGAGACGGCTGGCCGCCGGGTGGTCGGCGAGGGTGATGAACCATTCGGTGCGCGGCAGGCTCCGTTCCACGCAGACGCCTGTGAGCCGGGAGGCGACGGGATCGTTCGGCGACGGTGCGATCAGAACGGAGCCGCCTCGGCGGGCGTGGTGGTCGAGCGCGGCGGCGGTGTCGGCGTCGAGCGGGCCGACGGAGATCATGACGTCGTCACCGAAGGGTTCGGGCATCCGTCGGACCATACTCAAGGTGGCGTCGTGGTGCTCGCCGTGCGTCCGATCGGCCCCGTCCGACCTCCGGATTTCTCGGAGCACGACATTACTTGCGAGCTGTTCGCAAGTAGTCTGCGAGCTCGTGACCCGACATCTCCGCCGCCCACGCCGACTCGCCGCCGCCGGTGCGGCCTCCATCCTCCTGCTCGCCGCCTGCGGCAGCGACGACGACAGTGCCTCGGACTCCGCCACGAACGATGCTGCCGCGACCGACGGCACCACGGCCTCCGAGAACGGTGGCGATGCCGGTGCCGGCGACGGCATCCAGGTCGTCACCACCGTGGCGCCGATCACCTCGATCGCCGCCAACATCATCGGTGACTGCGCCGAGATCGTCGGCGTCGTTCCCGAGGGGACCAACTCGCACACGTTCGAGCCGCCCCCGTCGGCGGCCGAGGTGATGACCACCGCCGACATCGTGTTCATCAACGGACTCGTGTTGGAGGAGCCGACCAAGGAACTCGCCCTCGCCAACGTCGCCGACGGCGTCGAGGTGGTGGAACTGGGTGACGAGACCATCTCGCCCGACCAGTACGAGTACGACTTCTCGTTTCCCGAGGACGGGGGCAAGCCCAACCCGCACCTGTGGACGGATCCCACCCTGGTGAAGGTGTACGCCGACATCATCCGCGACCGCATGGTGGAGCTCGACCCGAGCTGTGCCGAGCAGTACGGGGCGAACTTCGACGAGTTCGAGGCACTCGTCGACGAGTTCGACGCCGCCATCAGCGAGGCGTTCGAGACGATCCCCGAGGAGCAGCGCAAGCTCGTCACCTACCACGACGCGTACGCCTACTTCGCCGACACCTATGGTTGGAGCGTGATCGGAGCGATCCAGCCCGCCGATTTCGGTGATCCCACGCCGGCCGAGGTGGTCGACCTGATCGAGCAGATCGAGGCCGAGCAGGTCACGGCCATCTTCGGCTCGGAGGTGTTCCCGTCGCCCGTGCTCGAGCAGATCGCCAACGAGACCGGCGCCGTGTACGTCGACGACCTGCGTGACGACGACCTCCCGGGGGCCCCGGGCGAGGACGACCACTCGTGGCTCGGCCTCATGAAGTTCAACTTCATCACCATGACCGATGCCCTCGGCGGCGACTCCACCACGTTGCAGGCGTTCGAGGTCCGCGACGTCGCCCCCGACCAGGCGCAGTACCCGCAGTGATGTCGTTCCGTTCGGTGCGTCGCGGAGATGGGATCTGCATCCCGTGAGCCGAACGGGCCTGTCCGCCACCGCCGGTGGCCTGATCGTCGCCGAGCAGCTCACCGTCAACTACGACGGTGGGCCGCCGGTGCTGATCGACGTCGACCTCACCGTGGAGCCCGGAGACCTGATCGGCATCGTCGGGCCCTCGGGCTCCGGCAAGTCCACTCTGCTGCGAGCCATGCTCGGCACGGTCGGTGCCGTGTCGGGTTCCGTCCGGCGCGTGCCGGGGCTGTCGGTCGGACTGGTCCCGCAGGTGGAGACCATCGACTGGAACTTCCCGGTCACCGTGGCCGAGTGCGTCGGCATGGCCCGTGCACGCGGGTTGCGCACCCCGTGGATCACGCGCTCCGAGCGCCGGGAGATCGGTGAGGTGCTCGAACGTCTGGGACTGCACGGGCTCGGCGACCGGCACATCCGGGACCTGTCGGGCGGCCAGCAGCAGCGGGTCTTCCTCGCCCGGGCATTGTTCACGAAGGCCGAGGTGATCTTCCTCGACGAGCCCACCTCCGGCCTCGACGTGCGGACGCGACACGACGTGCTGCACCTCCTCGACGACCTGAACGACCAGGGTCTCACGATCGTGCTCACCACCCACGACCTCAACGGCATCGCCGCGCACCTGCCCACCATCGTGTGTCTCAACCGGTCGGTGATCGGGGCGGGTCGGCCCGACGAGGTGCTGGTGCCGGAGGTCCTCGAACAGACCTACGGCTCGCCCATGGAGGTACTGGAACACGGCGGTATGCGTGTCGTCGTCGACGCACCGATCGACCGCACGGTGACTCCACTGAGGCGTGCCGTCGCGGGGCGAGGGGAGTCCAGCGCATGAGCATCGACGAGCTCCTCCGCCCGTTCGAGTTCGAGTTCTTCCGCAACGGGCTCTATGTCGCGACGATCGCCGGCGCACTCTGTGGAGTCGTCGGCTGCTACGTGGTGCTGCGCAACATGAGCTACATCGGCCATGGCCTGTCGCACTCGATCTTCGGTGGGTACGCAGTCGCCGGACTGGCCGGCGTGAACCTGTTCCTCGGTGCCGGGATCTGGGGAGTGGTCACCGCGCTGGCCGTGGGCGGCATCGTCCGGCGCCGCCCCATCGGTTCCGACGCGGCGATCGGCGTAGTCACCACGGCCTCGTTCGCGCTCGGGCTCGCCCTGGTCCAACTGTACGGATCACCGGGCCGCAACGCGGACGCGCTGCTGTTCGGCAACGTACTCGGCGTCACCACGTCCGACGTGTGGCTGATCGTCGGCGTGGCGCTCGCCACCGGCGCCGTCGTGTTCTTCTTCTACCGGCCCCTGCTGTTCACCACCTTCGACACGCAGGTGGCGTCCGCCACCGGGGTCCGCACCGGCTGGATCGACGCCCTGCTGATGGTGGTGCTGTCGGCGACCGTGCTCGCCACCATGAACGTGATGGGGGTGACGCTGATCGCGGCGACGCTCGTGGTGCCCGCCGTGGTGGCGCGCATGCTCACCGACAGCTTCGGCAAGATGCTGGGGCTGTCGTTGCTGATCGGAGCGACGAGCGGCTTCGTCGGCATGAATGCCAGCTACCACCTCGATGTGGCGTCGGGACCGACGATCGTGCTGGTGTCGGCCTCGTTCTTCGTGGTCGCCTACGTCGCCGGCGGCCGGCTCCGTCGACGCGCCGGCGCCGTCGGCCACGCCCACTGACGTCGCGTCGCCGTCACGGCTCCGGCGCGCCTGGCGGTGACGGACGCCGGGTGTCAGGCGGCCCGGAGGGCGGCCATCACCTCGGACCAGCGATCGGGATCACTGGCGTAGGGCGCATAGAAGCTGATGCGCTGGATGACGTCACCGTAGCGACGCGACAGTTCGGGGGCGATGTCCTCGGGTGTGCCGACCACGGCGAACGTGTTCAGGATCTCGTCGTCGATCAGCGTGCCCATCTGCTCCCATTCGCCCTGCTTCGACAGGGCATTGAGCTGCTCCTGGAGGCCTCCCCAGCCATGGATGTCGAGCACCCCGCGATAGGCGGGGGTCGATCCGTAGAAGGAGATCTGCTGGCGTGTGCCGGCGGCGGCTGCGGCGATCTCCTCGTCGGTGGTCCCCGTGACCACGAACGACGGCCCGATGATCTCGAAGCCCTCCATGGTCTTGCCGGCCCTGGCGCGTCCGCGTTCGAGTGCAGGAACGGTGACCTCGCGCAGATAGCGCTCGGTGGTGAACCCGTGACAGATGAAGCCGTCGCAGGTCTCGCCGGCGACCTCCGTCATCAGCTCACCCACCCCCGCGAGGAAGATCTTCGGCGGGCCGAACCCCTCCAGTTCCTCCGGGTCCGGCATGAAGAACGGGGTCATCAGCGTGTGGGTGTAGAACTCGCCGCGGAAGTCGAGCTTCTCGCCGGTGAGCCACGTGTTCCAGATCGCCCGGATCGCCAGGATCATCTCGCGCATGCGGGCTGCGGGCTTGCTCCACTCCATCGAGAAGCGCTTCGTGATGTGCGGCTTGATCTGGCTGCCGAGCCCGAGGATGAACCGGCCCTGCGAGTACGCCTGCAGGTCCCATGCCGTGTTGGCCAGCGTCATCGGGTTGCGGGCGAACGCCACGGCGATCGACGTTCCCAGCTCGAGCTGTTCGGTGTGTTCGGCCGCCAGCAGCAGCGGGAGGAACGGGTCGTGCGATGTCTCCGCCGTCCAGGCGCCGGTGTATCCGGCAGCCTCCACGTCCTGGGCGTTCCGTGCCACGCGGCGGAGGTCGGTACCGAGACTGCCGTCGATCTTCATGCCCGGACCGTACAGCGCCGTCCGGTCGGCGGACGGACCGACGGTCGTGGCGAGAGGCCCGACGGGTCAGTTCTGATCGCGCAGGAAACGCTGGATCTCGTCGGCGAGCTCGTCGCCCGACTGCATCTCCAACGACGGACCCGACGACGCATCACCGTCGGCGGTGGCGTCGTGCAGCTCCTCGAGCTGGTGCAGCATGGCCAACAGCTCCTCGTTGCCGTCGATCGACGCGTCGATCCGGTCGCGCTGGACACCGATCCCGTTGCGGAGTTCGGACGCCGCCACCTCGATGCCGGTGGCTTCCGTCAACCCGTCGAGCAGCGCCACCGACGCCGCCGGGTACGGCATCGCGGTGACGTAGTGCGGCACCTGCACCCAGATGCCGAGTGCCGGGATGCGGCGAGCGTGCAGGGCGTGCTCGAGCACGGCGGCCACGCCGGCAGGCACGTCGATCGAACTGCGCAGGAACGTGACGTTGGCCAGCACCTCGGTGGACGGCGACGTGCACGACAGCCGCGGCGAGCGGGTGTGCGGTGCGGCGAACGGATAGGCCCCGAAGCCGATCATCTGCCGCACGCCGAGTTCGACGGCGATGTCGGCCACAGCCCGACCGAAGCGGTGCCAGGCCATGTCGGGTTCCGGCCCGGACAGGACGAGGACGTCACGACCCGAGGACGAACGACCGGCACGCAGCTCGGTCGTGGACCACACGAGATCCGTGTTGACGCCGTCGCGCAGTTCCATCAGCGGCCGGCGGGCGCGGAAGTCGATGTAGGTGTCGTCGTCGAAACGCACGATCGGACTGGTCTCGCACTCCGCCGACAGCGCCTCGGCCGCGGACGCCGCGGCCCCGGCGGCATCGATCCAGCCGGTCAGCATGACGACCAGCACCGGCTCGTGCAGCATCGGCTCGTCGACGAGCCACTCGAAGGCGCCCTCCTGCTGCGGGTCGGTCATGGCAGGGCGTCCAGATAGCGCTCGGCGCTCGCAGCGGCGTCGTCCACCTGCTGCTTGAACGGGGCGAGCTCGTCCGGCGGGCGGTCGCCGAGCGCTCCTGCGAGATAGCGCGAGTACACGCCCTCGATGATGCAGGCAAGCTTCCAGAAGGCGAACGCCACGTAGAAGTCGAGTTGTGAGATGTCGCGGCCCGACACCTCGGCATAGCGGTCGGCGATCTGGCGGCGGTTCCAGAACCCCGGTGCCGACGTCGCGGCACCGCTCCACGCGCTCTCGTCGTCGTCGGGCCCGTTCCAGTACACCTGCAGCAGGCCGAGGTCGGCGAGCGGGTCGCCGAGCGTGCAGATCTCCCAGTCGAGCACGGCCACCACCTCGCCGTCGTCGCCCACCATGCAGTTGTCGAGGCGGTAGTCGCCGTGGACGATCGTTGCCGGCCCCTGTTCGGGGATGCGCTCGAGAAGACGTTCGTAGGCGCGATCCACCGAGGGGAGATCACGCGTGCGGCCCTGGTTCCACTGGCCGTACCAGCGTGTGAGCTGGCGCTCGATGTACCCCTCGTGCCGGCCGAGATCGGCGAGGCCGGCCTCTCGGAGATCGACGGCGTGGATCGCCGCCATGGTGTCGACCAGGGATCGACTGGCGTTGCTGCGGGCCGCTTCGTCGAGAACGGCGACGGCGCTGTCGCGGTCGCGCAGGACGTGGCCGTCGACGTAGCCCATCACGTAGAACGGTGCGCCGTTGACGGACGGGTCGTCGCAGAAGCCGCGCACGGGCGGGACGGGAACGGATGTGTCCTGCAGGCCCGACAAAACCCGGTGCTCGCGGCCCATGTCGTGCGCGCTCGCCAGCACGTGACCGAGAGGAGGGCGGCGGAGGACGTACCGTTCGCGGCCCTGGCCGTCGACCCGATAGGTGAGGTTGGAGTGGCCGCCGGCGATCACCTCGAACGTGAACGGGCCACGTGCACCGTCGACGTTCGCCTCGAGCCAACGCGTGACGGCGTCGCTCTCGATTCCGGGTACGTTGCTCATCCGTGTCCGAGGGTAGCCATCCTGGGGGTGGCCCACGCCAGCGGTAGCGTTTCGGGTATGGCTGCCATCGACGTCACCGACGAAACGTTCCAGACCGACGTACTCGACACGTCCAACGAGGTGCCCGTGGTGGTCGACCTCTGGGCGCCGTGGTGCGGCCCGTGCAAGACGCTCGGACCGATCATCGAGAAGGTGGTCGATGCGACCGGCGGCAAGGTGGTGTTGGCGAAGGTCAACGTCGACGAGAACCCCGGGCTCAGCCAGGCCTTCAAGGTGCAGTCGATCCCGGCGGTGTACGCCGTGAAGGACGGTGCCGTGGTCGACGGTTTCATGGGGGCATACCCCGAACAGGCCGTGCAGGAGTTCGTGAACTCGCTGTTGCCGTCCCAGGAGGAGAAGGCGATCGCCGAGCTGCTCGCAGCGGGCGACGAGGCCAGCTTGCGGATCGCACTGTCGATGGAACCGGCCAACGAGGACGTCATCGTGGCCCTCGCCGAGCTGCTGGTGCGTGACGGCGACACCGACGAGGCGCTGGCACTGCTCAGCCGGATCCCCGAGTCCGACCGGACCCGCCCCGTGGCGGCGCTCGCACGCGTGGGCGCGGCACCACAGGACGACTACGACGAACAGCTCACCGCGTTGCTCGATCAGGTGAAGACCGACGACGAGGCACGCCAGAAGTTCGTCGATCTGCTCGAGCTGATGGGTCCCGAGGATCCTCGGACCGTCGACTACCGCCGTCAGCTCACCGCACGTCTGTACTGACGCCGCGGCGCGCCAGGAAGACGGCGAGCGCCGCCTGGAACGAACGCTCGACGCCGACGTAGGTCCTGCGGAGGCGGTCGGCCCCGTCGCTGGGTGCGAGGGATGCCGGCAGTCGCGGTTCGCTGCGCAGATGTCGGAGGCCGGCAGCCAGCACCGTGAATGCCTCGGCGAGGCCGTGTTCGTGCTCGAGTCGTCCCGCAACATGCTCGAGCTCGGCCCGGAGTGCGCCCGAGCGCTGGTCGAGGGCATCGAGATCCCAGAGCCGGCGGACGAGGTCGTGCTCGTCGCCGGCGACGATCGGGCCGCGCGTCAGCAGCGCCAGGCCCTGGGGGGCGGGCAGGTTCGCCGGGCGGAGCCACGTGTCCGGTCGCAGTTCGCCGAAGCGGGCGCCGCGCATGTGCGCCCGGTGCGCTCGGCGCTCGGCCGTGGTGCGCCGGTCGACCACGACCGTGGCGAACCACCAGGTGCCGTCCCACTCGGTGGGTGTCGGCAGCCGGCCCGTCTCCTGCTGGCGCCGACGTTCCTGCAGGGGTTCGCCGAGGCGGTAGACGCCATCGTCGCTGTCGAGTTCACCGGCCGCGACCATGCGCGACAGGGCCGTCCGGCACGCACCCGGGTTGATGTCGAACAGCGACGTGAACTCCACCAGCGCCGCCACCGGCAGCTCCGGAGGGCGTGATCCGAGCAGCACCGACAGCACGATCGATCGGGGGGTGAGGGGTTGCAGCCCGGTGACGGCGGCGACGTCGGCGCGCTGGTCTCCTCCGTGCGGGAGACCGTCGGTGGTCATACGTGAATTGATCGCCACGATCGGCAAGTGTAACATCGTGGCGTGACGACGATCTCGCCATCCGACGCCCCCGCAGCCGGACGTCCCGACATGGTGCCGCCTCCGGAGGCGCTTCCCGACGTGCTGCCGACGGACCGGCTCAACCGGCGCGGCATGGCCACGCCCGACTGGCGAGACGATCTCCGCCGCTTCTCGAACGCACGCAACGCCGTCACGGTCGTGGGCGCCTGGGCCCAGTCGTTCGGTGTCGTGATCGCTGCCGCGTGGATCGACACCTGGTGGTCGTACCTGCTGGCGTTCGTGCTGATGGCCCGTGGCCACGTGTGCCTCAACATCCTCGCCCACGAAGCGGCGCACCGGCTGCTGTTCACCAACCGCCGCTGGAACGACGGCGTCGGACGCTGGCTGATCGCCTACCCCACGTTCCAGCCCATGCTCGCCTACCGCCGCTCGCACTTCGCCCACCACCGCGACGAGATGGGTCCGGACGAGCCCGACCTCGCGCTGTACTCGGGCTATCCCATCCCACGTGATTCGTGGAAGCGAAAGCTCTGGCGTGACGCCACGGGACGCAGCGCCGTCAAGATCTTCGGCGGGCTGTGGGGTGCGCTCAAGCGGGGCCAGACCGAGGCCAAGCAGATCCTGGCGGTGCACGTCGTGATGCTCGGCGTGTCGATCCTGTTCATGCGCCCGCTCGCCTACGTGGTCTGGATCCTGTCGTGGTCCACGCTGTGGCGGGTGTCCAACCGCCTGCGCTCCATCGCCGAACACGGCGGCATGATGCGCTCGAAGGACCGCCGGCTCACCACGCACGTGATCCGTCAGAGCCGGCTCGCCCGGTTCTGGATGGTGCCGTACAACACCGGCTGGCACCTCGCCCACCACGTCGACATGGGTGTTCCCTGGCGCAACCTCCCACGGCTGCACGACGAACTGGTGCGATCGGGATGGGTCACCGAGGCGATCGAGTACCCCAGCTACCGGGCATTCTGGCGAGCGGCCAGTTCCGGTACCCCGCGCTGACCGATAACGTCTGCGTCACCGACTCCCTCCCAGTGTCAGCGCGTTCGCCCGCACGTGGCGACGGGGAGGTCCGTCATGGACGATCAGTCGGTTCCGGCAACGAGCGGGCACACCCTCCTGCCCGACGTCGACGTACCGCGCCCCGACCCGCCGGTGTCGGTGGCCGCTCGTGTGCGTGCCTGGATCGACTGGTTCGGGATCGGACGGCTGGTCGCCGCTTCCCTGGCCACCGTCGTCGTGTGTGCCGGCGGCTACTGGCTGATCCGCACGCCACCGCCGCCCACCGAGGCGGGCCTGCCCCGATCGACCACATCGGCGAGTCCGACCGACTCCACCGTGGCCGGGGCCGGCGTGGCCACGGGTGCGGATGACGGATCCACCGCAGCGACGACGACCCCGTCGTGGGTGACCGTGCACGTCGCAGGAGCGGTCGTGGTTCCGGGTGTGTACACCCTGCCGGTCGAGTCTCGCGTCCACCACGCCGTCGACGCGGCAGGGGGCGTCACGGCCGATGCCGAGCCCGACGCACTCAACCTCGCCGGCCAGGTCGTCGACGGCACCCGGGTGTACGTCCCCCGCATCGGCGAGGTGGTGCCTGCGCAGCCGGCGCCCGACCAGGCCGAGCGTGGGCCGGTCGACGTCAACCGCGCCACGGTGGAGGAACTCGACGAGTTGCCGGGTGTGGGCCCGGCGACGGCGGCGGCGATCGTCACCGAACGTGAGCGCAACGGTCCGTTCGCCGGCGTGGACGATCTCGAACGGGTGCCCGGGATCGGGCCGGCCAAGCTCGACGCACTCCGCGACCTGGCGACGACATGAGCCGGCCGCTGCGGGGGGACCTGCCGCCGTGCAGCACGGCCGCGATCAGAACAGCGAGTCGGAGATCGACAACGCGGCGATCCCGAGTGCGGCTCCGGCGCCGACCCACACGCCGCCGAGCATCCAGAGGTAGTGGCGCCAGAAGTCGCCCCACGTCGCCATGGGATTGCGGGTGGCCCGACGGGATGCGACGACGCCGATCAGCAGCCACATCAGCCCCGACGCCGCCACGGCGATCGGATACAGCGCGTTGTCGCCGAAGGGCGCACCTGCGGCGAGCAGCCCCGGGGCGGCGATCACGCCGCCGATCAGGCCGACCGCACCACTCCACGCCGTGTCGAACAGCCGGAGCGACAGCCATGCGATCACGCCGACCATCATCGGAACGGCGAGAGCGGCGAACGGGCCCCAGGTGCGGATCCGGCGCCGGTACCAGCGGGGTCCTTCGATGAGCGAGCGCGAGGCCGCGGCCGGGGGCGGCGGGGCCACATCGGGGGGAGCGGGCGAGTACGTCACGGTGCGGCCAGGCTACGAGCTGGAGCAGGCCGGATCGGCGCGCCCTGCGTCCTGGCTCCGGGCGGGCGGAACCGCTCCGTCGGACGCTGCGATGGTGGGTGTCGCCGTCGCCACCGCCCTGGCGGTGTGGTCGGGATCGGTCGCCGTCGGCGTCGTGGCCGCGATCGTGGTGGCCGCCACCTCCTCGTCGCGTGTGCTGTTGCTGGTGATGCTCGGTCTCGTGACGATCGGTGCCTGGAGGTCGGGCGAGGCGTGGACATCGCTCGCCCCGGACCGGCTCGGACCGTTCGACGGCTGGGTCCGGGTGGTCGACGACCCGCAGCCGTACCGGTCGAGCACTCGCATCATCGTGGAGGTCGAGGGTGAGCGCTTCGAGATCTGGGGGCGTGGTCGTGCCCAGCAACTGCGGATCGGTGACTGGCGCGGCGGCGAACGGGTGTGGGTGCACGGTGAGCGGCAGGCACTCGACACCGAACGAGCCCGTCGCGTGGCGTGGCAGCACGTGGTGGGCGAGTTCCGGCTCGAGTGGGCCGCTGACGTCGATGCCGGCGGGCCGGTGGCCCGGGCCTCGAACCGCGTGCGCTCGGCGATCGAGAGGTCGGCGGCGGTGCTGCCCGAACCGGACGGCGCCCTGTTCCGTGGTCTCGTGATCGGTGACGATCGAGACCAGCCACGCGAGATGATCGACCGGTTCCGTGCCAGTGGCCTGTCGCACCTCACCGCCGTGTCCGGTCAGAACGTCGCGTTCGTGTTGGCTGCGTGTGGCCCGTTGCTGGTGCGGTTGCGGCCGTGGCCGCGCTGGGTGGTGACGGTGGCGGTGATCGCCTGGTTCGTGACGCTGACGCGGTTCGAACCGTCGATCGTGCGAGCCGGGGTGATGGCGGCGCTGTCGGCGACCGCATTCGTCACCGGTCGCGAACGCGCACCGATCCGGACCCTTGCGCTCGCCGTGACCGCGCTGGTGCTGGTGGATCCGCTGCTGGTGTGGTCGATCGGTTTCTGGCTGTCGGTGGGGGCCACTGCCGGGGTGTGCACCGTGGGGCCGTGGCTGGCGGCGCGGTTCTCGCGGCTCGGCGTGCTCGCGATGCCGCTCGGGATCACCCTGGGAGCCCAGGTCGGTGTGGTGCTGCCGAGCGTGCTGGTGTTCGGACGCCTCCCCCTGGTGAGCATTCCTGCCAATCTGCTCGCCGTGCCGGTGGCCGGATTCGTGATGCTCTACGGCCTGCCGGCGGGGCTGCTGGGTGGCGGGGTGCCATCGCTGGCGCCGGTGCTGATGTTCCCGGCGCGCGTGGGCACACGGTGGGTCGACACGGTGGCACTCCTGGGCGTGCGGTTCGAGCCCGAGCCTCCGTGGGTGTGGGTGGGCTGGGCGGTCGTGGCGATCGTGTGCGGCGTCGTTGTCGCGGTCGGAGCCCGACGCGGCCAGACTCGTGGTCATGGCGATCCATCTGCTGACCGGTGACGACGAGTCGATCCTGCGCTCGGCCGTCCACGAGCTGGTCGACGAGCTGGTGGGTGCCGGCGACCGTTCGATGATGGTCGACGAGTTCGAGGGCGACGAGT
>Ga0102938_10000704_pt1 | contig 25069 bp, 20 predicted proteins | sample SalPonR2_B_D2_MG_FD_84516 | JGI IMG/M metagenome (GOLD analysis project Ga0102938, IMG submission 84516) | Salt pond soil microbial communities from South San Francisco under conditions of wetland restoration - Salt Pond MetaG R2_B_D2_MG | ecosystem: Environmental > Aquatic > Marine >... | reverse complement strand
GGCCGGCATCTCCCATTTATGGCCCCTCGAAAATCGGCGGCTACCTCAACTTTAATCCGAAGTCGGCGAGAGCCGGATCCGGCGACTACCTAGAAGAAACCACGGGCGGCGTTTCCTACACCACGGGCAAATGGGACCGCAACGTCATCAGCGCCGATGTCGGCGGCCCGATCTCGGACCGGGCCGGTTACTATCTGTACGGTGAATTCGAGGATTCAGACAGCTTCTATGACAACACGGACACCGAACAGACCATTCTGCAGGCGGCCTTCGATGTGGATATCAATGACAGCCTGCATATCCAGTTTGGCGTCATGTACCACGATTTCTTGAGCAATCAGGTGGCGGGCTGGAACCGGCTGACGCAGGACCTGATCGACAACGGCACCTACGTCACGGGGACGGCGCAGCCGCTGGACAACGACGGCGACGGTAAAATCTCCCATGAGGAGTATCTGGCGACCGCATCAGCGGGTCCCGACGGACAGACTATTTCTCAGTTCATCCCCTTTCCCTTCCTTGTCGACGAGGCAAACCTGAATCCGCTGAGCGCACTCGACAATCCGGGCACCACGACACTGAGCCGCAGCAACGTCCTGGCCGACCCGAACGATGAGCTGGATAACCAGACCCTGACTCTTTATTTTGACGCGATCTACCAGGCCGACAATGGCCTGCAGGTCAAAAACCAGCTGTTCTATGAAACCCTTGAGAACAACAATGAAAACGCCTACGGCTTCTCCCAGAACGGTGAGACCTGGGTTTTCGAAGAGAAACTGGTTTTTGCCTATGAACTGAATTCGGGGGGCATAACGTCCAACCTGCAGTTCTCTCCCTCGTTCCGCTACACGGATTTCGAGCGCGGCAATGACTTCGAAAACGAGTTTTTCGACCGTCGTGATCTCAGTCAGTCCGCCGCTGAGCGGGATCCGTCACTGGACACCCGCCTGCTGTCCACGCAGACCGATAACAACTGGAGCGACTACCGCTTCGGCGACTACAGCATGTGGGGCCTGGCCTTCCTGGGTGATTTTGTCTGGGATAACGGCCTCAACATTACCCTGGGTCTGCGCCAGGACTGGGTCGACATGGAAACCAGCGAGGACCTCAACCGTCTGCTGTTCCCGGACCCGGCCCTGCTGGCTGGCAGCCCCGATGGGGTCGTTACCTTCCGCGACAGCGACGACATTTTCTCGTGGAATGTCAGCGTCAGCTGGGATACGCCTATCGGTCTTATTCCCTACATCACCCTCGCCGAGCAATCCACGGTGATCGCAGACCAGATGGGTGACATTCCGGAAGGTCTGGTTCAGACGGGCAACGCGACGGATACCTCGGACCTCATTGAAGTCGGCGTCAAGGGCAGCTACCTCGACGATTCACTGTATTTCGCCCTCAGCTACTACGAGCAGGAGCGAACGGATTTCAGTGCCCAGGCCATCGTGACCAACGCCTCTACAGAGACCAAGGGCTATGAAGCGGAACTGCGCTGGGTAATCACGCCACAGCTGGTGGTCACTGCAGCCTGGACCAATCTGGAAATCACCATGGTCTCGGCGGTAGAAAACGGCAACCTGTTCAGCTTCTTTGGCGCCGACGACCTTCCGCAGGTTGACCCCACGCTGATCTACGGCGGCCAGGTCATAGGCCTGATTCCCGCCGGTGATGGCGGCAAACAGGGCATTCCTGAAAATATATACTCGGCAACCGCCACCTACGATTTTGAAAACGGTATCGCGATCAACGCGAGCGTGATCGATGTCGACTCGACCTTCTCGGGCTTTTCGCGCTCCGTGGAACTGCCCGCGTATACACTGGTCAACGCCGGTGTCACCTGGACATCGGACGACTGGAAGCTCAGTGTGAGCGGCAAGAACCTCACAGATGAGGAATACTTCCGGTCCAACTTCCCGAACCTCTTCGGCGGCCAGATCGTGCTGCCTGAACTGCCCCGCCACTGGGTGGCGAAGGTGGATTACCGCTTCTAGCGCCCCATGCGGCCGGTCGGAAAAACCGCCGGTCAGACCCGCTTTCCAGCCCTCTCCGGAGGGCTTTTTTTCGCCGGCACGCCAGTCACGATGGCATAATGGAATCGCGCCTTGTAACCCGAACAAAAGAACCACAGGGAAAAAAACCGCATGAAGGTGTCTCTCGACCGCATCTTTCAACTCAGCGCCAACGGCACAACCGCGCGTCGCGAACTGATGGCGGGGCTTACCACGTTTCTCGCCATGGCCTACATCACCGTAGTCAACCCCAGCATTCTCTCCGAGGCCGGCATGGACTTTGGCGCCGTGTTTGTCGCCACCTGCCTTGCCGCTGCACTGGGGACGCTGGTCATGGGCCTGTATGCCAACTACCCAGTCGGTCAGGCGCCGGGCATGGGGCAGAACGCCTTCTTTACCTACAGCATTGTGCTGGGCCTGGGTGTCGCCTGGCAGACTGCGCTCGGGGCGGTGTTCATCTCCGGCGTAATCTTCATCGGGCTCAGCATCCTGCCCATACGCGAGTGGCTCATCAACGCCATACCGCATTCCCTGAAGCTGGGTATCTCTGCGGGCATCGGGCTGTTCCTCGGTATCATCGCGCTGTCCGGTAGCGGCATTGTGGTGGCCAATCCGGCGACTCTCGTCAGCCTTGGGGATCTCACCCGTCCCGACGCCCTGCTGCTGCTCGCCGGTTTTTTCCTCATCGCCGCGCTCTCCGCGCGCCGCGTGATGGGAGCCGTTGTTGTCGGCATGCTGCTGGTCACCGTCGTCGGCTGGCTGACCGGCAGCGCGGAGTTCCGCGGCGTGGCATCGGCGCCGCCCAGCATGAGTACGCTGCTGCAGCTCGACATCGCCGGCGCCTTCAACGTCTCCATGATCACCGTGATTCTCACGCTGCTGCTGGTAGATGTCTTCGACACCGCCGGCACGCTGGTCGGCGTGGCCAGCCGCGCGGGCATGCTCGACGAGCGCGGCAGGCTGCCTCGGCTGCGTCGCGCGCTGCTCGCCGATTCCGGCGCAACGACGGCAGGCGCACTGCTTGGGACATCGTCGACCACCAGCTTCATAGAGAGCGCCGCCGGCGTGGAAGCCGGCGGCCGCACCGGGCTGACGGCAGTCACCACCGCATTCCTTTTCCTCGCCTGCCTGTTCGTTGCGCCACTGGCACAGAGCGTGCCGGCCTTTGCCACCGGCGCCGCCCTTCTGTTTGTCGCCTGTATCATGGCGCGTTCATTACAGCACCTGGCCTGGGACGACATCACCGAGTCCGCGCCTGCCATTGTCACGGCGCTCGCGGTACCGTTGACCTACTCCATTGCCGACGGCATCGGCCTCGGTTTCATCACCTATGCGGCAATCAAGCTGCTGTCCGGCAGGCCGAAGCAGTGTCCCGCCGCCGTTTATGCGGTAGCGCTGGTGTTTATGCTAAAGTTCGGCTTCCTCGCCTAGGCAGACGATTATCCCCGATGGACAAGGTTTACATTACGGCCAATGAACTGCTGAGCGACTCGTTTCGCCTCGCAGAAAAAATACACAGGAGCGGCTATCGACCCGATTTCATTATCGGCGTCTGGCGCGGCGGCGCGCCTGTGGGTATCGCCATCCAGGAATATCTCGAGTATGTCGGCATCTCCACCGACCATATCGCCATTCGCACCTCGTCGTACTACGGCATCAACAAGCAGGACAAGACAGTGCGCGTGCACGGTCTCGACTACATCATCGACAACATTAACGCCGAGGACGACGTACTGCTGGTCGACGACGTATTCGACTCAGGACGCAGCATCAGCGCCATTTTCGACACGCTGCGCAGCAAGACGCGGCGCAACATGCCGCACAATATGAAGGTCGCAACGCCCTGGTACAAGCCGTCCAGGAACGTCACCGATATCACGCCGGATTTTTATGTTCACGAGACGGATGCCTGGCTGGTATTTCCACATGAACTGGTTGGCCTGACTGCCGCAGAAATCGCCGAGAACAAGCCGGGGATTGCCGACACGCTCGCAGAACGCGTTCGCGATCTGCCGCAGGCCTGACGTGAGCGCCAGCGGCATCAGCATCGCACTTCTTGCAGCCACGCTCCTCTCAGCGCCGGTATTGACGACGGGGGCTGCAGCGGACGAAGCGGGTCGCGTTAGCGCGTGGTCAGCAGGTGACGCGCGGATAATTGATCAGGTGCAGCTGCGCCGGGCGATTACCCGCGCCGATTACCTGATCATTGGCGAAATCCACGACAACCCGCAGCACCACCAGCTGCAGGCGGATCTGCTGGGGCACTTTGCCGATAGCCACGACGCTGCCATCAGCGTCGGCTACGAACAACTCAGGGTGGACCAGCAGCCACTGCTGGACGCTTTTCATGAGCAGGCGACGGCAACGGCGGACAGCTTCGGCGAGGCGGTAGTGTGGTCGCAAAGCGGATGGCCGGACTACGCCATCTACCGGCCGTTGTTTGCTGCGACGCTGGAACGCGGACTGCCGATTGTTCCGCTGATGTTCCCGCTCGCGACCACCCGCGACATTGTCAGTGAGGGGATTGAAGTGGCGCTGACGGAGGATGCATTGGCACGGCTGCGTCCGGACACATTGCTCAGCGCCGAGGCGCGTGCGGCAGTGGAAGCAGAAATGCAGGACGCCCACTGTGGAAAGCTTCCAGACCCCATGCTGCCGGCCATGGTCGACGTGCAGATTGCGCGGGATGCCTTCATGGCCTACCGCATCGTGCAGGCCGCCGAACGCGCCGTCATCATTACCGGCAATGGCCACGCACGGAGGGACCGTGGCATTCCGCAGTTTATCCAGCGCCTGCGACCCGATGCCGCCATCGTGGTCGTTCATCTGCTGGAGGTGGCCGAGGGCGACAGCGGCACGGTTGCTGAGCAGGCAGCCGGGCGCGCGGGCAGTGACATTACCGATTATGCGCTGTTCACCCCCGAACACCCACGAAGCGATCCCTGCCTGGCCTTTCAGTGAGCGTCACTACAGCCGACGGCGGCAGCGCTGGCATACTGCTACTGGCGGCAGGTCGCGGCCATCGTTTTGGCAGCGACAAGCGCGCCGCCAGACTCCCGGACAGCGGCACCACCCTGCTGGAAACCACATTGGGCCGTGCCCGGGCGAGCGGGATGCCCGTTCACGTCTGTCTGCGGACGGAGGACCAAGCGCTCGCCGACGCGCTATCGCAGGAGGCGGTGACCATCCGGGTGTGCCAGCGGGCGCAGCAGGGCATGGGCGCAACCCTCGCCGAGGCCGTAGCTGGCATTGAAGGCTGGGATGCAGCGCTTATCGCCCTCGCGGACATGCCATGGGTCGCCGCCACCACTTACCGGGCATTGGCACAGGCCTGCCGCCGCGAGGCAATTACCGTTCCGCGCTATCGTGGTCGCCGCGGCAATCCGGTGTGCTTTGGTGCCGCGTGGTTCCGCGCGTTGCTGCAGTGTGGCGGTGATGACGGCGCGCGGGACCTGCTGCTGGCAAACCCCCGCGCCATCATCTACCTCGATGTGGACGACGCGGGCATCCTGAAAGATGTCGATCAGCCCGCAGATCTCACGATTATGCGCTGAGCGCCTCGGGTTCCGCGGGCGTGTCCCGGTAGAGCGAGATATCCGGGCAGCTGCAGATCAGGTGCCGATCGCCGTGCACGTTGTCGACCCGATTCACGCTGGGCCAGAATTTCTGCAATCGCTGCGACGGCGCAGGAAACACCGCGAGTTCGCGGCTGTAGGGATGGCCCCAGTCGCCCACCAGGTCACCCTGCGTGTGTGGTGCGTTTACCAACGGATTGTCGTCCCGGGGCCACTCGCCCGCAACAATGCGGTCGACTTCCTGGCGGATACCCACCATGGCGTCGATGAAGCGGTCCACCTCCGCGAGTGACTCCGACTCGGTAGGCTCGATCATGAGCGTGCCCGGCACGGGAAACGACATGGTCGGTGCGTGGAAACCGTAGTCCATCAGGCGCTTGGCAATGTCTTCCTCGGTCACGCCGGCCTCGCTTTTCAAAGGCCGCAGATCGATGATGCATTCATGCGCTACAAGGCCATTATTGCCGCGGTACAGCACCTTGTAGTGCGGCGCCAGTTTTGCTGCGATGTAGTTCGCCGACAGGATGGCTACCATGGTCGACCGCCGCAGGCCGTCCGGCCCCAGCATGCGGTTATACATCCATGTGATCGGCAGAATGCCCGCGGAACCGAAGGGAGCGGCAGCCACGGCGCCGTTGTCACTGTCATCGAGGGGACTACCGGGCAGGAAGGGTGCGAGATGCGCGCGAACGCCAATTGGCCCCATGCCGGGCCCCCCGCCACCGTGCGGGATGGCGAAGGTCTTGTGCAAATTGAGGTGCGACACATCGGCGCCGAGATGACCCGGACGCGCCAGGCCGACCATCGCGTTCAGATTTGCACCGTCCAGGTAAACCTGGCCACCGTGACCGTGGACAATGTCGCAGAGTGCCTGCACACCCTCCTCGTACACGCCGTGAGTGGAGGGGTAGGTGATCATGCAGGCCGCCAGCGTATCGGCGGCGGCATCTGCCTTGTTTCGCAGATCGTCAAGATCCACGTTGCCGTTGTCATCACAGTCGACAATCACTACCTTCATGCCCATCATCGCCGCCGAGGCCGGGTTGGTGCCGTGAGCAGAGGCCGGAATCAGGCAGACCTTGCGCTGGCTGTCGCCGCGTGACGCGTGGTAGCGGGAAATGGCGAGCAATCCCGCGTACTCGCCCTGGGCACCGGAGTTCGGCTGCATGGAGACCGCGTCATAGCCGGTGATGTCGGCCAGGTCCCGCTCCAGATCCGCGAGCAGCTGAGCATAGCCCTGCGCCTGAGAAGCCGGCGCATAAGGGTGCAGATTGGCGAACTCGGGCCAGCTGACCGGCAGCATTTCCGCAGTCGCGTTCAGCTTCATCGTGCAGGAGCCGAGGGGAATCATGCCGTGCACGAGCGAATAGTCCTTCGCTTCCAGGCGCCTTATATAGCGCGTGATCTCGGCTTCCGACCGGTAGAGTGAGAATACCGGATGCGTGAGGATGGCATCGCCGCGCCGCAGGCTCGCGGGCAGTGACGCATCAGCGCCTCCGGTGATTGTCGCGTCGAGGGCATCGGTCACCAGCCCGTGATCGTCGCCCAGCACCAGAGCGAGCAGGCATTCGACATCCGCCACCGTGCAGGTCTCGTCAAAGCTCACACCATAGCTGCCATCGGCGAAGACACGCAGGTTGTAGCCTGCGGCCTCGGCGCGGGCGCCAAGATCCGCATCGGCCTCAAAGACCACAGTATCGAAGAAGCGCGGCGCTGTCTCCACGGCCTTCTCCTGCAGACCGCGGGCGAAGATGGCCGCCAGCCGGTGCACGCGCTCGGCAATGATTTTCAGGCCCCGGGGGCCATGATAAACAGCATAAAAGGCCGCCAGGTTGGCCAGCAGGGCCTGCGCCGTGCAGATGTTGGAGGTGGCGCGCTCGCGTCGGATATGCTGCTCCCGGGTCTGCATGGCCATGCGCAGCGCCGTTTCGCCACGACTATCGACCGATACGCCGATAATGCGCCCCGGCAGCATACGCTTGAGCGGCTCACGTGCTGCGAAGAATGCCGCGTGCGGACCGCCGTAACCCATCGGCACACCAAAGCGCTGGGCGGAGCCGAGCACGATGTCGGCACCCATCTCGCCGGGGGACCGCAGCAACACCAGCGCCAGCAGGTCACTCGCGACCGCCACCATGGCTCCGCGCTCCTTCGCCAGCGAGATCAGTGACTCCAGGTCCCCGATCTCGCCGCGGGTGTCCGGGTAGGAGAACAGCGCGCCGAAGGGTGTGTACTGCTCGATCTTTGGCGCCTCATCGACAACCAGTTCAATACCGAAGCCCGCGGCGCGGGTGCGCAGCACCGCCAGCGTCTGCGGATGGCAGCGCGCGTCGGCAAAAAACTGCCTGGGGCCGCTGCCCTTTGCAGAGCGCAGGCATACGGCCATGGCCTCTGCGGCGGCCGTGGCTTCGTCCAGCAGCGAGGCGTTTGCCAACTCCATTCCCGTGAGGTCCATGACCATCTGCTGAAAATTAAGCAGGCTTTCCAGGCGACCCTGGGCAATTTCAGGCTGATACGGTGTGTAGGCGGTGTACCATGCCGGATTCTCGAGCACGTTACGCTGCACCACCGGCGGCATGACCGTGCCGTAGTAACCCTGTCCGATCAAGGACCGCTTGACCGTGTTTTTCTGCGCGACCGAGCGCAGAGCTGCCAGGGCCTGCTGCTCGGACAGTGCCGCGGGCACAGCCAGAGGCCCTGCCTGGCGGATCGCCGCCGGCAGCGTGCGCTCAACCAGCGCGTCCAGGGAATCACAGCCGAGGGTCGACAGCATGTGATCGACGTCCCCGTCGCCGGGTCCGATGTGCCGGTCGCTGAAGGCCGGCTCGACGAGCTGATCCAGGGGCTGGGTTTCCATCGGATGATGAGCTGATGATGAAGGCATGGCATATCTCACGCTGGCAGAATCCTCAAGTCGCAAAGGCTAGCAACAGTGTTTCCTATAGGCAACAAAATCGTCAAAAAGGGAATTTTTTTCGAACACCCTGTGATACGGTTAATCTCTCGCGGTAGATGTATGGCCGCTGTCATTCCCCGGCAGGCGACAGGAACAGCATGAACGAAGATCCCCGCTTGCGGCGGGATGACAAGGTAAAAGCGCCCCGCATTGCGCGACGCAGCGCCACTGAGGCGACCCTGCAGCCGCTGCAGCTGGGCGAGCGGGTCCGCGCGATACGGCTCAGCCAGCAACTGACGCTTGAAGAGGCGAGCCAGCGCACCGGGGTCGCCCGCTCCACGCTGTCAAAAATAGAAAACGAGCTGATATCGCCAACCTTCACCATTGTGCAGAAGCTGGTGCACGGACTCGGTATCGACATTCCCCAGCTGTTCAGCCAGCCCCGGGCCGGCGCCACGCCTGGCGGGCGGCGCGATATCACCCGTCGCGGTGCCGGTAAGCCGCACCCCACGCCAACCTACGCCCACGAACTTCTGGCCACCGAGCTCACCCAGAAAAAGATGGTGCCCTTTCGCACCGAGGTGCATGCGCGCGACTTCGCCGAATACCCCGAGTGGATTCGCCACGAGGGCGAGGAGTTTCTGTTTGTGCTCAGCGGGACGATTATGCTCTACACCGAATTCTACGAGCCCGTGGAGCTGCAGGAAGGCGACAGCGCCTACTACGACTGCACCATGGGCCACGCCCTCGTTTCCATCAGTGCGCGGGACGCCGAGGTGCTCTGGGTGACGGCTTAGACGCGGCCGCCGCCCCGCTGTTTCCTATTGGAAACAACAGGGCGCTGAGGCATCATATCGACAGAGAATCCCGGCCGGCAGCGGCCGCCTGACCACGACTTCATTCCGGGAGAAATACCGTGACCGATACCCCCCAGACTCTGCTGCACACACCACTCGCCGACCTGCACCGGGAGTGCGGCGCCCGAATGACACCGTTCGCCGGTTACGAGATGCCGCTGCAGTTCGCACTCGGCGTCAAGCGCGAGCACCTGCACACACGCGAACATGCCGGCCTGTTTGATGTGTCGCACATGGGTCAGCTGATGCTGCGGGGCGTCGAGGCCGACCGGGCTCTCGAAGCACTGATACCCTCGGATATCGTCGGCCTCGCCGAAGGACGTCAGCGCTATGGTCTCCTGACCAACGCCGACGGTGGCATCATCGACGACCTGATGATCGCGCGGCACAGCGAGGGACTTTTCCTGGTGGTCAACGCCGCGCGCAAGGCAGTGGATATCGCGCACCTGCGTGAACACCTGCCGTCGGAGGTCCGCCTGGAATGTCTCGAGGACCGCGCGCTCCTTGCGCTCCAGGGTCCCTCCGCGGAGGCGGTGCTCGTTCGCCTGCAGCCCGCCGCGGCGGATATGCGCTTCATGGACAGCCAGACGCTCGAGATTGCCGGCGTCGACTGCATCGTGTCCCGCAGCGGCTACACCGGCGAGGACGGCTATGAGCTATCGATACCGGCAGACAAGGCAGAATCATTGGCCAGACAGCTGCTCGATTTTCCCGAGGTGGAACCGATCGGACTCGGGGCGCGCAACTCACTGCGCCTGGAGGCCGGTCTCTGCCTGTATGGCAATGACATCGACATGAGCACAACGCCGCTTGAGGCGGGCCTGAAGTGGGCCATCTCCCCTGCCCGGCGCCCGGGCGAAGCGCGGGCCGGCGGCTACATTGGCGAGGGCGTGATCGCGCAACAGCTGGAAACCGGAAACTGGTCGCGACAGCGCGTTGGACTGTTGGGCGAAGGGCGAGCCCCGGTGCGCGAGGAAGCGCCTCTCTTCAGCGAGACTGACGCCCCCGCAGGCACTGTCACCAGCGGTGTTTTCGGGCCGAGCGTCGATGGCCCGGTCGCCATGGGCTATGTCGACAAGGCGCTCGCCAAAGCGGGTACCACGGTGTTCGCCGAGGTCCGCGGCAGGCGCTTGCCAATGGCAGTAACGCGCATGCCGTTTTTCACGCCGGGCTACAAGCGCGGCTGACGGCACTTCGCTGGCGGTCTGGCCGAGGGTCGGGTATCAGATCAACCCAGACCAGCCGGTGATCCCAGGAGATCGCGCGGGATTCCACCAGAGCGCGGCAGATACAGAGTCACCACGGTACCGGCCCCCTGCGTTGAAGCCAGCGTGACGTGCCCACCTGACTGACGGACAAAGCCGTGCACCATGCTGAGTCCCAGCCCCGTTCCCTTGCCTACGGGCTTGGTCGTAAAGAAAGGCTCAAAGGCTCTCGCGAGATCCTCCTGCGGCATGCCGCACCCCGAGTCGGCAACGGACAGATAAACGTACGCTCCGGCAACAACAGAGGGCCCATCGGAAATCTCAGCGTCGTCAAGCGTACAGTTACCGGTGGTTATCCTCAGCTGCCCGCCTTCAGGCATGGCGTCGCGGGCGTTGATCGCCAGGTTCAGCAGCGCTGAATCCAGTTTCGCCGCATCCACATAGGTCTGCCCCAGGTCCTCACCCAGCTCAAAAGACAGATCGATGTTTGCAGCGAGCACCCGCTGCAGTAGCGTCTGCAGCGCACGGATCCTGGCATTGATGTCCAGCGCCGCTGGCTGCAAGGTCTGTCGACGCGAGAACGACAGCAGGCTGTCAACCAGATCGCTGGCGCGCATGGCGGCCGTCGAGGTCATGTCGACCATTTCACGCAGTGGATCGTCCACCAGCGCTTCCGCCAGCAGATCCGTGTTACCGATAATCACGGTGAGCAGGTTGTTGAAATCATGCGCGATACCCCCGGTCAGCTGCCCTATCGCCTCCAGTTTCTCCGCTTGCTCCATTCGCTGTGCGAGCTCCCTGCGCTCCGTAACATCCTGCACATAAATGGCAAATCCCTCGGGGACAGGGTAGGACGTAACGCAGAGCCAGGCGCCGCTATCAGGATAATACTCGGTGAATGCCACGCGCTCCCCGGAGTAGAGCGCCCTCTTGAAAGACACACCAAACGCGGTGTCGGCAGTGCCCGGAAAGCAGGCCCATGCGTGGCGGCCCATCACGCTGGACACGCTCAAGCGCACCAGCCGGGCAAACGCCGAATTGGCGTAGGTGACGACATACTGGTGGTTCAGCGTAACGAACGCATCCTTCATGTTTTCAAGGGTACGATGCAGGCGCTGCTGCAGCTGTTGCGCATCCTCCGAAACCTCCGCGTCGGCGCTGCGAGCAGCGATGCCACCGACTCGCAGCGAGATGGCCTCACGCAAGTCGGCCACCTCACGACGCGCAGCGACCAGGGATGTCACATCGCGCGCCAGCACAAGCTCCGCCCGGACTCCCTCGTGCTCGATGGCTTCTGAGGTAATGTCGACGGTAATCAGTTGGCCATCGCGGCGCCGATGGAGCCAGAAACCAGCCTCGTCCAGACCCTGGGTCACGCCGCGAACATTCGCCTCAAGCAGTGGAATATCAGCTGCAGGCCGGATATCCCGCAGCGTCATCCGCTGAAATTCTTCGCGACTGTAGCCGTAAACACGCACGGCGGCGTCGTTCACTGAAAGGAAGCGCAGGGAATCCAGCGCATAGACCCACATGGGATCGGGATGACGCATGAAGAACAGCTCGGCCTGCTGCAGACGGGTCATTGAGGTCGGGGACGACAATACCCGGCGAGTGACAGGCTTCCCGGCCGGGTGATATGACAGTTCTCGCTGCGAGCCACTATGAGTGGCTCGACCAGTGCGTGCTCAGTGGCGTCATCAGTGATGCGTCTGGGCTGAATTTCCATTATCTGCCTCACTTGTCAGGATCCTTAACGGACCCGGCAGCCAGCAATTGACGGGGCGCCAGCACTTGTTGCATATGCAAAGTCATAGAAAACTTATAACGCGTGTGAGCCCTGCTCTCAACCGCTTCATGCAAGGTTATGGAGAAAGCAGTAAGATCATGGCCAACGCACATCCGGCTGCCAGACGAGACTCCACACATGACACACCCGGTTCCCGTCCGTGACGCCGCTAGCGTGATCCTGGTTCGTGATCGCGCTACGCACCCGAAAATCCTCATGGGCCAGCGCAGCCGCACGGCCACTTTCATGCCGGGTATGTATGTCTTCCCCGGCGGAGCCGTGGATGAAGGCGATCCCCATGTCCCGCTGCTGCAGCGACTCAACGCCACCTGCGCAGAGCGCCTGCGCGAAGGGGCCAGCGACACGCTGGTCAGCGGGCTGCAGGCTGCTGCAATCCGGGAAGTCAGCGAGGAGACGGGATTGCTGCTGGGTCAGCCGGGTATCTGGAGCGACAATGCACCCGCGGGCTGGGAGAATTTTCAAAAGAAGGCCTGCAAACCCTGTGCGCGCGGTTTCCGCTTCGTATTCCGGGCCATCACGCCCGTCGGACCACCGCGTCGCTTTGATGCGCGCTTCTTTCTGGTAAACGCCGACCTGGCGGTCTACGGGGAAGACCTGGATGACTTTTCAGATGCCACCGATGAGCTGTCCAACCTGCGCTGGGTGCCACTGGATGAAATCGACTCGCTGCGCATTGCGTTTATCACGACGCTGGCACTGGAAACCGCGGCAGGCCACATGGCACACGACGAAGCTCCGGATACCGTGCCCTGCATCACCGGCGAGCGTGAGGAGGCACTGCGCAGCCTCCGACCGGATCGCAGCCGCTTCGCTTACTGACAGCGACTTTGCGGCGACAGACATGGAGATAAGCACACCGGCGCTCGCACTGCCCGACGACAGGCAAGGGTATACCTGCATTAACACCACGGAGGGGTCGTGCCCAGACACTATTGGCTTCCTGTCGGCAGCTTGTTTAGGATCGGCGCCTCATCCGTTTAACCCGCTCAAAGAGATATAACCATGAAGCCAGAAACCATTGCGCTGCACCACGGCTACTCGCCAGACTCGCAGAACGCGGTCGCCGTACCGATTCACCAGACTACCTCCTTTTCGTTTGACAGCGCGCAGCACGCTGCCGATCTTTTTGATCTCAAAGTAGAAGGCAATATCTACTCACGCATCATGAACCCCACCTGCGCAGTGCTGGAGCAGCGGGTAGCGGCGCTGGAGGGTGGTGTCGCCGGGCTCGCGGTCGCCTCGGGCATGGCAGCGATCACCGCGGCCATCCAGACCATTGCCGAAGCGGGTGACAACATCGTGTCAATCAGCGAGCTGTACGGTGGCACCTACAATCTGTTTGCGCATACCCTGCCGCGACAGGGCATCGCGGTCCGCTTTGCCGACAAGGACGATTTTGAGGCGCTTGAGGCTCTGATCGACAAACGGACCAAGGCGGTTTATTGCGAAAGTATCGGCAACCCGTCCGGCGGCATTGTCGATATCGCCCGGCTGGCCGAGGTCGCCCACCGGCATGGCGTGCCGGTGATGGTGGACAATACGGCGGCCACCCCATTTCTATGCAGACCGATCGAGCACGGTGCCGACATCGTCGTCAATTCGGCGACCAAGTATATCGGTGGCCATGGCACCACCGTAGGCGGTGTCATCGTGGATTCGGGCAAGTTCCCCTGGGCCGAGAATGCCAATCGCTTCCCGCTGTTGACTGAACCCGATGTTTCCTATCACGGGGTAAGCTATACCCGCGATGTTGGGGACGCTGCCTTTATCGCCCGCGCAAGAGTTGTCCCTTTGCGCAACATGGGTGCAGCGCTGTCTGCCCAGGCTGCCTGGAACCTGCTGCAGGGCCTGGAGACATTGTCGCTGCGCATGGAGCGTGTATGCGCCAATACGCTCACTGTAGCCAGGCACCTTGATGCCCATTCCCAGGTTGCCTGGGTGCATTACGCCGGCCTTGAAAGCCACCCTGACCATGCGCTGGCCAGGCGTTACATGAACGGTCATGCATCGGGCATCCTCAGCTTTGGTATTGACGGCGGTCAGGCGGCCGGCGAGCGCTTCTATGATGCCTTGTCGCTGATTCTGCGGCTGGTCAATATCGGTGATGCGAAAAGCTGCTCATCCATTCCGGCCTCGACCACCCATCGTCAGCTGAACGAGCAGGAGCTCAGGGCGGCGGGTGTTACGGCTGACATGGTGCGCTTGTCAATCGGCATAGAGCATATTGACGATTTGCTGGCGGACATAGATCAAGCGCTGGAGGCCTCGAGGGGATGCAAATGACTCTTATTTGCATTATTATCTGAGTGATTCCCCAATGAGGACGATAGAATGCGTTTGAAAAATCTGTGCATCGCAATGTGTCTCGTGGCTTCGCCGATGGTCTCGCTCGCCGATGACAGACCCGATCATTATGCGGGTGAAAAGGCAGAAACCCTTGAAGAAGCGCTGGCGAATCTGCGCACTTACAGCGACAAGCTCTCTGACCTCGTAGAGGGCGAGAGCGTCGACAGTGACAAGCTGTATTCAGTGCACAAGATCACCTATACGCTGGAGAATGCCCTGCAAACAGTGGAAGACGAATTGCAGGCGCTGGCAGAAACACTCGAGTCAGTGCACATCGCCTCCGAGCGGGGTGAGACGACTACCGTGGCTGAGGACAGCCGGGTGTTCCTGGAGAAAACGCGGATTCTTTTGCAGCAGACGCCGCGTTGATCGATGCTGCGTCAATCCATGATTCGGGCCAGGTGCCATCGGCATCTGGCTCCGGAAACTGGTCGGGACGGCAGGATTTGAACCTGCGACCACCACACCCCCAGTGTGGTGCGCTACCAGGCTGCGCTACGCCCCGAATGCCCTAGTGGACGTCGCGCATTATACGCAACTACCCGTGGGAAACAACGTCTAACGCCCCGGCTTCAGCAACTCGAGCACGTCCTCGAGATCCTCAATGGTTTCCTTGATCACCGCCTGGATTTCCGCGGGCCGCAAACCGGCGTCCTTCTCGTCCGTCATACGCTGGCGGGCGCCACCGATGGTGTAGCCCTCCTCGTAAAGCAAGGCCCGTATCTGGCGGATGGTAAGGACGTCCTCACGCTGATAGTAGCGACGGTTGCCGCGGCGCTTCACGGGCTTCAGCTGTGGGAACTCCTGCTCCCAGTAGCGCAGCACATGCGGCTTCACCGCGCACAGCTCACTGACTTCGCCAATCGTGAAATAGCGTTTGCCGGGGATGGCGGGCAGTTCGTTATTGTGACTCGGTTCCAGCATATTCTTCTACCCTGGCTTTGAGCTTCTGTCCTGGCCGAAAGGTTACCACCCTGCGAGCGGAAATGGGTATCTCCTCGCCGGTCTTGGGATTGCGGCCGGGGCGCTGGCTCTTATCGCGCAGATCAAAATTACCAAAGCCGGAGAGCTTCACCTGCTCATTGTTCTCCAGACAGGTGCGGATCTCCTCGAAAAAGAGTTCCACCAGCTCCTTGGCCTCGCGCTTGTTCAATCCCAGTTCCTCGAACAAACGTTCTGCCATTTCCGATTTGGTCAGGGCCGTCATTGCTCCGCCACTCAGCTCCTTTGCTCAGCATCATAATTTTTCCTCAACGAATCAATGACTTGCTGCACGACCTCAGTCACTTCTTCATCCGAAAGAGTGCGCGATTGATCCCGGAAAGTCAAACCCATTGCAAGACTTTTCCTTTTAGGATCAATGCCTTTGCCCTCATAGACATCAAATAGCGTGAAGTCCTCGAAGTAAGGCCCCGCCACGGTTCTAACATTTTCCGCCAGCTCCGCTGCCGTGATGCGCTTGTCCACCACCACGGCGATATCGCGGCGTACCACGGGAAAGCGCGAAACCGGCGTAAACGCCGGCATGCGGGCGGAGAGCAGTGCGCGGGTGCCGATCTCGGCAACGTAGATATCCAGATCGAGGTCGAGGGTGGCGCGGGCCGAGGGATGCAGAGCACCTAGGTAGCCCACTTCCTCGCCGTCCAGGTGAATCGCCGCCGTACGTCCGGGGTGCAGTGCTGATCGCTCACTGGCGACAAAGCGTAGCTCGCCCTCACGCCGGGCGAGGCGGAACAGACTTTCAATGTCACCCTTGAGATCATAGAAATCCGCCGCATCACGCGACGCATCCCAGCCCTCCGGCTGACGCGGCCCCGCGAGCAGGAGACACAGTATGGGCTCCTGCAGCAGCCCCTTGCCGGCGGGAACAAAACGCAGACCCGTCTCGTAAAGCCGCAGTCTGCCTTGCTGCCGGTTGAGATTGCGCCTCGCGACGCTCACCAGCCCGGGCAGCAGACTCGTGCGCATCACCGCCATGTCCGCGGATATCGGATTACTCAGCGACACTGGCGAGGTATCGGGATCAAACAGGTGCTGAAGCGCCGGTTCGACAAAGCTGTAGGTAATGGCTTCGTTGTAGCCGCGCGATGCCAGGTGCGAGCGCAGAGGACGCAATGACAGCCGGGTTTCATCCTGCGCTGGCATCGCCAGGTCCGCTCGAATGCGACGCGTCGGCAGGCGCTCATAGCCATAGACCCGCGCCAGCTCTTCCAGCAGGTCGGCCTCAATGGCGATATCAAAGCGCCAGCCTGGCACTTCGCACAGCCAGCCCTCTTCGGTCGCGGTCACGCCAAGGCCGAGCCCGCCGAGAATGCGCTCCACATCAGCACCGGGCATGTCCAGCCCCAGGACCCGGGGAATACGGGCCGCGCGCAGGGCTACCGGGGCGCGGGCCGGCAGGTGCGCCTCGTCCACGACCTCGATCACCGGGCCGGCACTGCCGCCGGCAATCTCCAGTAGCAGCGCCGTAGCGCGCTCCATGGCGCGACGCTGCAGGGTGAAATCCACCCCGCGCTCGAAGCGGTGTGAAGAATCCGTATGCAGACCGTAACCGCGAGCCTGCCCCGCCATCGGCTGCGGCGCGAAAAAGGCCGATTCCAGAAACAGGTTGCAACTGTCCGCACTCACCGCGCTGGCCTGCCCACCCATGATGCCGGCCAGGGCAAGGGGACGCTGATGGTCCGCAATCACCAGGCTGTTTTCATGCAGTTCGACGGTCTGGCCATCCAGCAACTCCAGTGACTCCCCGGGGCGGGCGCAGCGCACAACAATGCCTCCCTGCAGGGTTTCGACATCAAACGCGTGCATGGGCTGACCCAGCTCAAGCAGCACAAAGTTGGTCACGTCCACCGCAGGATCGATGCTGCGCACACCGGCGCGGCGCAGCCGCTCCTGCAGCCACAGCGGCGAGGGCCGCGATAGATCCACACCCTCGATAACCCGGCCGATGTAGCGCGGGCAGCGCTCTGGTGCGTCCAGGACCACGTCGAAGGTGCGCTCAATCGTCGGCGACACCGGTGCTATTTCCGGCGAGCACAGGGGCACGCCGTTGAGCAGTGCCACCTCCCGGGCAATACCGAGCAGGCTAAGGCAGTCCGCGCGGTTCGGCGTCAGGTCCACCTCAATCACTTGATCGTCCAGCCCCAGATACTCCCGCAGGTCTATGCCCACCGGTGCTTCCGACGCCAGCTCCATCAGGCCGGCATCGGCCTCGGACAGCCCCAGTTCGGCTTCAGCGCAGAGCATGCCCTCGGAGGCCTGACCGCGCAGCTTCGCCTTACGGATGCGGAAGTCGCCCGGCAACACCGCACCGACCTGCGCAAACGGCGCCTTCAGCCCCGCGCGGGCATTCGGCGCGCCGCAGACCACCTGCAGCGATTCGGCGCCCGCATTCACCTGGCACAGGCGCAGCTTGTCGGCATCCGGATGCGGTTCGGTGCTGACAATCTCGCCCACCACAACGCCGCTGAACGCACCGGCAACCGGCTCCACGGCGTCCACCTCGAGACCGGCCATGGTGAGCTGATGCGCCAGTGCCCGGGTGTCGACATCCGGATTCACCCATTCGCGCAGCCACTGTTCACTGATTTTCACGATTCATTCTCTCCTGCAGCGGATGGACTCAGAACTGCTCAAGGAAGCGCAGGTCGTTCTCAAAAAACAGACGCAGATCATTCACGCCATAGCGCAGCATCGCCAGACGCTCCACTCCCATACCAAAGGCAAAGCCAGTGTATGTTTCCGTATCGATGCCGCAGTGGGCGAACACCGCCGGGTGCACCATGCCGCAGCCCATCACCTCGAGCCAGCCAGTCTGGCTGCAGACACGGCAGCCAGCGCCGCCGCACTGCACACACTGGATGTCCACCTCGGCCGAGGGCTCGGTAAACGGGAAATAGGACGGTCGGAAACGCACCGCCAGATCACGCTCGAAGAACACCTGGAGGAACTCTTCGATCAGGCCCTTCAGGTCGGCAAAGCTGGAATGGTCATCCACCAGCAGGCCCTCGACCTGATGAAACATCGGCGTGTGGGTGAGGTCGGAATCGCAGCGATAGACGCGGCCCGGGCAGATGATGCGCAGGGGCGGCGACTGACTCTCCATCACGCGCACCTGCACCGGCGATGTGTGCGTGCGCAGCACTGTGGTCTCGTCGACATAGAAGGTGTCGTGCATGGCCCGCGCCGGGTGATGCGCGGGAATATTGAGTGCCTCGAAGTTATGGTAGTCATCTTCGATTTCCGGACCTTCCACCACATCAAAGCCGATGGCGCCGAAAAAGTCCTGCATGCGCTCGATGGTGCGGGTAACCGGGTGCTGGCGCCCGGTGCGCTGGCCGCGGCCGGGCAGCGTCACATCGATGGTTTCAGCGGCCAGCTGCTGCGCCACCGCCGCCTGTTCCAGCGTCGCCTTGCGCTCGCCAATCAGCGCCTGAAGCGCCTGCTTAGCCTCGTTGATTTCGGCACCGGCGGCAGGCCGCTCTTCGGCGGACAGCTTGCCCAGACCTTTCAGCAGCGCTGTGAGATGCCCCTTCTTGCCCAGGTATTCCACCCGCAGCTGCTCGAGTGCGGCGTTATCCTCGGCGGCGACAATCGCGTCCCGCGCGGCGTCCGACAACGCTTTGAGGTTCTCCATGGCTTGTATCCGTACTCTGTCGTGACTGGTTTGCGCCCGAGCTGACACCGGGCAATAAAAAAGGGGAAGAGCGTCGCCCTTCCCCTCTGTGTTGCCGGTTTCCGGCGGGTAGTCGCTGCGGCAACGGCGCCGCAGCAAGGGGGCGATCAGGCGGCGAGTGCCACCTTCGCCTGCTCTACCACGGCGGCAAACGCCGGCTTGTCATGCACCGCCAGATCTGCCAGGACACGACGGTCCAGGGAAATGTCGGCTTTTTTCAGGCCATTGATGAGCCGGCTGTAGGTCATGCCGTTGGCGCGGGACTGGGCGTTGATACGCGTAATCCACAGCGCGCGGAACTGGCGCTTCCTCTGTCGACGGTCACGGTAGGCGTACTGACCAGCTTTGGTGACCGCCTGCTTGGCAACGCGGAACACGCGGCTGCGCGCACCATAGTAGCCTTTTGCCTGCTTGAGTATCTTCTTGTGCCGCCGGTGAGCGACAACACCACGTTTTACACGGGCCATGCGTCTTCTCCTGTGTGATAACCGTTAGCGTGCCCGCAACATGCGGTCGATCAGGACCTTGTCACTGGCGTGAATCATGGAAGTGCCTCGCAGCTGGCGCTTCCGCTTGGTGGTCATCTTAGTCAGGATGTGACTCTTGTAAGCGCTCTTGCGCTTGTAGCCGCCGGCAGTCTTCTTGAACCGCTTGGCTGCCCCGCTGTGAATTTTTGCTTTAGGCATAGTGTGTACTCCGAATGCGAAGTGTCAGTAATGAAGAAACAAGGGCATTCACGGGCCGCTAGTTCTTCTTCTTGGGGGCGATCACCATGGTCATCTGTCGACCTTCCATTTTTGGAAATTGCTCGACACCGCCCAATTCCGCCAGATCAGCTTCTACCCGCTTGAGTAGCTCCATGCCGATTTCCTGGTGAGCCATTTCACGACCGCGAAAACGCAGCGTAACCTTGGCCTTATCGCCATTTTCCAGAAAACGTGTCAGGTTGCGTAACTTCACCTGATAGTCTCCTTCTTCCGTCCCTGGACGAAACTTCATTTCCTTGACCTGTGTTCGCTTCTGCTTCTTTTTCTGGGCGTTTTTCTGCTTTTTCGCCTCGAACACATGCTTGCCGTAATCCATGATCTTGCAGACCACGGGATCCGACTGATCCGCTATCAATACTAGATCCAGACTGGCGGCTTCGGCTTTCGCCCTGGCTTCCGCGATCGGTACGATCCCGAGCTGCTCACCATCTTCTGCGATCAGACGGACACGGTCCGCCGTGATCTCGTCATTGGTCAGGGATTTCTTCCCCTTGCCGGCTTCTTTCTTAATGCTGATTCTCCATTGCAATACGACCGAGCCGGCCAACATCCTCGGTAAGGAGGCGACTGAACGCCTCGAGATCCATGGACCCCAGATCCTCACCACGACGCGACCGCACGGCCACAGTTTGCGACTCCACTTCTTTATCGCCAATAACCAGGAGATAAGGGATGCGCTGAATCGTGTGCTCCCGGATTTTAAAGCCGATCTTCTCGTTTCTCAAGTCTGATACCACCCTAAACCCCTTGTTCTGCAAGGATTCCTGGACTTTTTCCACATAATCGACCTGTTTGTCGGTGATATTCATCACCACAGCTTGCTGCGGCGCCAGCCAGACCGGGAACGCCCCTTCGTAATGCTCGATGAGAATGCCGATGAATCGCTCGAAAGATCCAAGAATGGCGCGGTGCAGCATTACCGGCACTTTGCGCGAGCCATCCTCCGCTACATATTGGGCATCCAGCCGCCCGGGCATGGAGAAATCCACCTGCATTGTGCCCAGCTGCCAGACCCGGCCGATGCAGTCGCGCAGGGAGAATTCGATCTTCGGACCATAGAAGGCCCCCTCCCCCGGCAGCTCCTCCCAGTCGAGCCCCTGGGCATCCAGCGCATCGCCAAGCGCCTTCTCGGCCCGATCCCAGTCCTCGTCGCTACCGACGCGCTTGGCCGGCCGCGTCGACAGGCGGTAGATTACATCGCTGAAGCCGAAGTCCGCATACACCTGGTGCAGAAAGTCGATGAAGGCCGACACCTCCGGCTGGATCTGCGCTTCCGTGCAGAAAATGTGGCCGTCGTCCTGGGTGAAGCCGCGCACCCGCATAATGCCGTGCAGCGAGCCCGAGGGCTCGTTGCGGTGGCAGCTGCCGAACTCGGCCAGGCGCAGCGGCAAATCCCGATAAGAGCGCAGACCCTGATTGAACACCTGCACGTGACAGGGGCAGTTCATTGGCTTGACCGCGTACTCTCGCTCTTCGGCATGCAGCAGGAACATGTCATCGCCGAACTTCTCGGCATGGCCGGACTTTTCCCACAGCGTCATGTCGACGATCTGCGGCGTCTTGATCTCACGGTAGCCCTCGCGTTTCTGGGCCTCACGCATGTGCTGCTCGACTACCTGGTACAGGGTCCACCCATTCGGGTGCCAGAAGACCATGCCCGGCGCCTCCTCCTGGGTGTGGAACAGATCCAGCTTCTTCGCGATCTTACGGTGGTCGCGCTTCTCGGCCTCCTCGATACGCGTGAGATATTGCTTCAGCTGCTTTTTACTGGACCAGGCGGTGCCGTAAATGCGCTGCAGCATTTCATTGCTGGCGTCACCGCGCCAGTAGGCCCCGGCCAGCTTGGTCAGCTTAAAGGCCTTGAGTCGTCCGGTGCTCGGTACGTGGGGGCCGCGGCACAGGTCCATCCAGTCTCCCTGCCGGTACACCGAAATGTCCTCGCCCTCCGGCAGTTCGTTGACGATCTGCACTTTGTAATGCTCGCCAAGCTGCCCAAAGGCCTGCACTGCCTGCTCCCGGGACATGACCTCGCGGGTGACCGGCAGATCCGCCTCGGCCAGCTCGACCATACGCGCCTCAATACGCTCAAGGTCATCCGGCGTGAAGTGGTGCTCCGTGGCGAAGTCGTAATAAAAGCCATCTTCTATGACCGGACCAATAGTGACCTGCGTCCCCGGGTACAGGTCCTGCACCGCCATGGCCAGCAGATGGGCCGTGGAATGGCGGATGATTTCCAGCGCGGCGTCGTCCCTGTCCGTGACGATGGCAAGCGAGGCATCGGCGTGCATGACGTATGAGGTGTCCACCTCACGGCCATCCACTACGCCGGCGAGCGCGGCCTTGGCCAGGCCGGGACCAATATCGGCGGCCACATCAGCGACGGAAACGGGATGATCAAACTGTCGGGCATTGCCGTCAGGCAAGGTAATCGAGGGCATGTTGTGCTCCTGTCAGTGGTGACCCCTACGAAAGGCCACGTGTTGGGTGGTCGCGAAACGCCGGCGAACGCCGCGTTCTCAACCCGCCACTATGCCCGATTTAGTCGGCGAGTGGAAGCTCGACGTCTCGCCGCACGGCTACTGCAGGAAAGCCTGCTGTTTGAGCTCCGCGAGCTGATCGCGCAGCGACGCCGCCTCCTCGAACTCAAGGTTCTTGGCGTGCTCGTGCATCTGGTTCTCGATCTGCGTGAAGCGCCGCGCGAGCGCCGCGGGCGACAGCTTCGTCACGTCCGTGCTGTAAGCAAGCGAATCCTCCGCGACCTTGCGCCCCTTGGCTTTCGCCTTGGTCGGCATGCGTCGCGCGCCTTCCATGATGTCCTGAACCGACTTGTGAATGCCGATGGGCGTGATGTTATGCGCCAGGTTATGCGTCACCTGCTTCTCGCGCCGGCGGGCGGTTTCGTCCATTGCCCGCTGCATGGAGCCGGTAATGTTGTCAGCGTAAAGAATGGCGCGTCCACTCAGGTTCCGCGCCGCGCGGCCAATAGTCTGTATCAACGAGCGATCGGAGCGCAGGAAGCCCTCCTTGTCCGCATCGAGAATCGCCACCAGCGATACCTCCGGCATATCCAGACCCTCGCGCAGCAGGTTGATGCCCACCAGCACGTCGAACTTGCCCAGCCGCAGGTCGCGAATAATCTCAACCCGCTCCACTGTGTCGATATCCGAATGCAGGTAGCGCACGCGCACGTCGTGTTCCGCCAGGTATTCCGTAAGATCCTCCGCCATGCGCTTGGTCAGCGTGGTCACGAGAATGCGTTCGTCTTTTTCCAGCACAGTGCGTATTTCGCCGAGCAGGTCGTCTACCTGCGAAATCGCGGGCCGAACCTCGATCTCGGGATCAATAAGACCCGTCGGCCGCACCACCTGCTCCACCGTCCGGCCCGAATGATCCTTCTCATAGGGGCCCGGTGTCGCAGAGACAAAAATGGCCTGGGGAAGCAATTGCTCCCACTCCTCGAACTTCAGCGGCCGGTTATCCAGCGCCGACGGCAGGCGGAAGCCGTACTCGACCAGAGTTTCCTTGCGCGAGCGATCACCGCGGAACATGGCGCCAATCTGCGGGATGCTGGCGTGAGACTCATCCACGATCACCAGCGCATTATCCGGCAGGTACTCGAACAGGGTCGGCGGCGGCTCACCGGGAGCACGACCTGACAGATAGCGCGAGTAGTTCTCCACGCCCTGGCAGTAACCCAGTTCGCGGATCATCTCGATATCGTAGCGCGTGCGCTGCTGCAGGCGCTGCGCCTCGACCAGCTTGTTGTTGTCCTTGAGCTGCGCGACCCGCTCCGTTAGCTCCACCTCGATATGCTCGATTGCGTTAAGCATGATGTCGCGGGAGGTGACGTAATGCGTCTTGGGAAAGATGGTGATGCGCGGCACCCTATCTTCAACCGCCCCGGTCAGCGGATCGAACAGAACAATGTTGTCGATCTCCTCATCGAAGAGTTCGATGCGCACCGCCTGGGACTCTGCATCCGCAGGAAAGACGTCGATCACATCGCCACGCACCCGGTAAGTGCCGCGCTTGAAGTCGATGTCATTGCGCGTGTACTGCAGCTCGGCCAGCTGGCGCAGCACATCCCGCTGATTAATCATCTCGCCGCGCGACAGGTGCATCACCATCTTGAAGTACGACTGCGGATCACCCAGCCCGTAGATGGCCGAGACCGTGGCCACCACCAGGCAGTCCTGGCGCTCCAGCAGCGCCTTGGTGGCAGAAAGGCGCATCTGCTCGATGTGATCGTTCACCGAGGCATCCTTCTCGATGAAGGTGTCCGACGAGGGCACATAGGCTTCCGGCTGGTAATAGTCGTAATAAGAGACAAAGTACTCTACCGCGTTATCCGGAAAGAACTCCTTGAACTCGCCGTAGAGTTGCGCCGCCAGGGTCTTGTTGTGGGCCATGATGATGGTCGGGCGCTGGATCCGCTCGATAACGTGGGCCATGGTGAAGGTCTTGCCAGAGCCGGTCACCCCGAGCAGCGTCTGCGCCGCGAGGCCCGCCTCAATGCCCTCTACCAGAGAGCTGATGGCCGCTGGCTGATCGCCCGCGGGCTGAAAAGACGAATTCACCTTGAAAGGCTTGCCTGTGGACAAAAGGGCCTGCTCCTGTTGCTGATAATCCCCCATTATCGCGCGACTGAGTCGGGGATGCAGCAAGGACACCTGAGAGACACCAGCGTAGTCATCCGCAGCCGGCGTTTCCAGGCAGGCAGCGGGACCTGAGCGCCTCCGCCCGGACAGGCTCGCGCGCCCCGGTAAAGATTAGACCACGATCGACGTCAGAGGCGGTTGACCGACGTAAGTCGCCGCATTATTATACGCGGCCTCAGAGATGAGCCCATTCCGCCTTAGCTCAGTTGGTAGAGCAATTGACTGTTAATCAATGGGTCGCTGGTTCGAGCCCAGCAGGCGGAGCCAAATTGTGATG
>Ga0102938_10000703_pt1 | contig 25076 bp, 16 predicted proteins | sample SalPonR2_B_D2_MG_FD_84516 | JGI IMG/M metagenome (GOLD analysis project Ga0102938, IMG submission 84516) | Salt pond soil microbial communities from South San Francisco under conditions of wetland restoration - Salt Pond MetaG R2_B_D2_MG | ecosystem: Environmental > Aquatic > Marine >... | reverse complement strand
TTAGCCAATTAGCCGCTTCCTGACTTCGATGTTTCTCTGTGCCTTCGTGCCTCTGTGAGAGACCTGTTCGCTGGACTGATCTGGGTCTCGCACGGAGGCACCAAGGCACGGAGATTAGTTGGCGGTGAGTTCGGCGACGACGGCTTCGGCGAAGAAAACGTGTCCGGTTCCGATATGGGTTTTCGGTACCGGACACCTTTTCTTAGTCGATCGAGGCGGCCGAGTCGATCTCGCCGCTACGCCGAGCCGGGGCTGAATTGATCTGCGTCGTCCAAGGTCGAATCAACTGGGATGACTTTGCCCCGTGGACGTGGGGCTGAAGAACATCCACCACCAAGGTCCCATCAAACAGTTCCTGTCCTGAGCAGAGCCGCGTGTGGTGTGCGGGTTCACGCCAAAATCCCTTTGATGACGTGACCATGGACATCGGTCAAACGACGCTGGATGCCGTTGTGATAGTAGGTCAGACGCGTGTGATCGATCCCCAACAGGTGTAGTGCCGTGGCGTGCAAGTCGTAGCTGTAGCTGGGCGATTCGATCGCTTCGAAGCCCAGTTCATCGGTCGCGCCATAGCCGACTCCGCCTTGAATTCCGCCCCCGGCCATCCAGGCCGTGAAGGCGCCCGCGTTGTGATCGCGTCCCTTCCCGCCAGCACCTTGGGCACCCGGTTGGCGACCAAACTCGGTGGTGCAGACAACCAGCGTCTCGTCCAACATTCCTCGCTGCTTCAGGTCGAGCAGCAATGCCGAAGCACCGGAATCGAGCACAGCGCCCCAGTAGCCATGATCGCGGACCACATCTTCATGGCTGTCCCAGTTCGGACGAATTTTCTCCGCCGTCGTATTCTCCGCACCGCAATAGATCTGGACGAACCGCACGCCACGTTCCGTCAAGCGTCGCGCTAACAAGCACTGCCGGCCAAACGGACCGATCTCTGGATGATCGACTTCATACAAGGCTCGCGTGGTCGCCGTTTCTTGACTCAAATCCGTCACCTCGGGAGCACTCAACTGCAGCCGCGCGGCCATCTCGTAGGCCTCAATGCGTGCTTCCAATTCGCTGTTCCCCGCACGAGACACGCGATGCATGTGGTTAAGTTTTTGCAGGAACGCTAACCCCTCGCGGTCGCTTGTGGCATCGACTTGCTCAAAATCAGACGGCGGAAAAAGGTCGGCGATCGGCTGGCGAGCATTCGAAGTGTCGAGGGTCGTTGCCTGATGCATGGCGGGCAAAAAACCGGCCCCCCAATTAATGATTCCCCCCGGCGGCAAACCGCGAGGATCGGGCAAAACGACAAACGCCGGCAGGTTCTCCGCTTCGCTGCCAAGTCCGTACGTCACCCAGGAACCCATGCTGGGAAAACCGGGCAACGTGAAACCGGTGTTCATCATAAAACAAGCCGGTCCATGCAAAGCCGATTTGCTGTGCATGGAATAGATGAACGCTAGGTCGTCGACCCGTTTGGCCAACTTTGGAAACAGGTCGCTGACCCACAACCCCGATTGACCATGCTGACGAAAGGTCCAATGACTGGGCTGGCAGTTGCCCGGCTTTGATGCAAAAAACTGTAGCGTCCCGTCGGGATCGAAGGGTTGTCCGGCACGCTGCTTGAGCATCGGTTTGTAGTCAAACGTATCGAGGTGGCTCATTCCACCAGGACAAAAGATCTGAATCACCCGTTTGGCTTTCGCCACGTGATGCATCGCCGCGCTGCCCTGATCGGCCAGCATCGCCGTCAAGGCCAGTCCCCCGAAGCCTCCAGACGCAGCTTGTAAAAACGCTCGGCGCGCCACTCGCGTGGGTCGCGACAGTTCGGTGTTGGTGGAATGGAAGCGCATAAGCCAGGACTCGGGCGGTGAGAAGTCGGCGGGAAAGCAACTGCGGGTGGGAGTGGATCGATTGAGAGAAAGCACATTCAATCGACGTAGACAAACTCGTTGGCGTTGAACAGCGAACGACAGAGGCCGAATAGGCCTTGCTGCTGAATGAACTCCACCGCCAAGGCTAACTCTGCGTTGGTCGGAGGCCGTCCAAAGGCGAGCCGAAACGCGCGGTCGACCTGCAATGCCCGGTCCGAACCGGCTTCCTGTTCGAGACGCTCGGCGAAGTAACGTGCCTGCCGCAGCATGAACTCGTTATTGTAAAGTGCCAGCGACTGGAGCGGCGTTGTGGTTGTCAAACGCCGCGCCGTCAGGTTGGCTGGATCGGGACAGTCGAGTGTCGTAAGAAATTGATCGGGAGTCGTGCGGACGATGTAACGGTAAATGCTGCGCCGCCACAGTTCAGGACTGTCGGCAGCAAAATAGGTATAGATCGGTGCGTAGGCTTCGGTGTAGCGAAAGTCCTCAAAGCCAGGCCCGCCAAGTTCACCATTCAGTTTTCCACTGACCGACAAGACCGCATCGCGAATCGCTTCGGCTTCGATCCGCCGTGGGTTTTGCCGCCAAAGCAAGCGGTTGTCCGCGTCGATTTGGACGGCGCGTGTTGCGTCGCTTCCGTGACCGTTCGGCCGCGCATAGCGGCTTGCCTGCCGGTAGGTCTGACTGGTCACGATCATCCGGTGCAGCATCTTCAGCGACCCATGGTGTTCGACCAACGCGTTTGCCAATCCATCGAGCAACTCGGGATGCGACGGTCGTCCGCCACCAAAACCAAAGTCGCTCGGCGTGTCCACAATCCCTGTTCCAAAGTGCCATTGCCAGATGCGATTAACCATCACGCGAGGAGCGAGCGGATTGTCAGGGTGGGTGATCCATCGCGCCAGAGCGGCTCGTCGTTCGCCATCGCTCGACTGCGTCGTTCCCAATTTTGGATCCAACATCGCGAGTGCCGACAATGCGGTCGGGGGCAGCGCATCACCGGTCGGGGATTCCGCATCGCCACGAACCAGCAGACGCACCGGCGGAACCGGAGCCTGGGAGACGACTCCGTAAAATTGCTCCGCCGGTTCCCAAGCCGCCAACCGGTTGACAATGTGATTCCGCTGCTGCCGGAGCTGCGCGAGCTCATTGTGCTGCGTTGGGGCGAGCGTTTCGGCGGCTGCGGGCCGGAGTTGCGGATCGCCAAAACCAATCTGGTCCATGCTAATGCCATCGCCACCATCGGTGGCAACCAGCGTTAGGAAACGCGCCGTCGGAGGCAGCAAGATGTCGAGCGACTGCAGCCCATCGGCGCGACGAAGAGCTGGGAAATGAAAACGTTGCTGGCCGTCTAGAAATACCCACGCGTCGGCGTGCGAATTTCCTCGAGCCCCGAAGTAGCCAACTTTGGTGGTAAATTGCAACCCCTGCTCCGTCGGCTCTGGCAGGTGGGCTTTTTTGATCGCGGCCAAATCGAACGTAATGCCGGCGTTGGCATGCAGGCCCAACAGATGGTGCCCCGGTTTAGTGAAATCGATCCCTTCCAGCTCGGGCGAGTGCTGGCTTTTCACTGGTCCGTTGCGAATCATATCCCAAGCCTCGCCCGATGTTTTGGGCAGGTTTGTGATCGTGATCCCCGTGGAGCTGACCGGAATGTGTGCCTGCGCGGCTTCGCCGTCCGGAATGAAAACACCATCGACAAATGCGGAAGAAGCATTGTTAAACCGATTCAGCACCACATCGCTTAGCCTTCCGAGCTGACCGGTTTGGCTCTTGCCATTCCGGGTGTCGATTCCGTTGTGATCGGCGCCCGTTCCCATTCCGTTCCCACCACCAACGATGTCGGCAAGATCCCAACCGCTGCCTTCCAAGCGGGCAATTTTCTCGTTGATTTTGTCGCGCTGGGTTACAAGCTCCGCTCGCCGTGCTTGGCCTTGCCGTTCGCGTGATTTGCTCACCACCCGATTGGCGCGTCGCACTCCTGCAAATACCGCTTGCAGTTGGTAGTACTCCCGCTGCGAAATCGGGTCGAGTTTATGGTCGTGACAGCGGGCACAGTTAACCGTCATCGCCATCGTGGCCGTCATCACCTGAGTCACCATGTCGTCCAGGTCAAGCGACCGCGCAGTTCGCCGCAGCAGGGGACTTTTCGTTTCCACTTGACCGACGAAGTCCCACGGTCCCGCCGCAAGAAAGCCCGTTGCGATCACCGCCTGTTCATACTCTGGCCAAAGCACATCGCCGGCGATCTGTTCCTGTAGAAACCGGTCGTAGGGCTTGTCCGCGTTCAACGCTTGAATCACGTAATCGCGATACCGCCAAGCATGGTCGCGGCGTTTATCTCGTTCAAAGCCATGCGTGTCGGCGTAATGCGAAATATCGAGCCAGTGCTGGGCAAACCGTTCGCCGTACCGCGGCGAAGCCAGCATCCGATCGACAAGATTTCCATAGGCATCAGGATCGGAGTCGTTCACGAATGCCACCACCTGTTCTGGCGTTGGTGGCAAGCCGTGCAGATCAAACGACAACCGGCGAATCAACGTCCGTCGATCCGCCGGTGGGCTGAGGCCAAGCCCCTGTTCGGCCAAGCGGGCGCTGATCAACGCGTCAATCGAAAAACCACTTCGTTGCGTTGGCTCGGTGGGTCTCGACATCGGGTCTGACTTGCCGCTCGCTCGCAGCGGCTGATAAGCCCACCACGAAGCATCGGCTTTCGGTTTCTCGGTAATCACAACTTCCTCGGGCCACTGAGCACCTTGCGCTATCCACCGACTCAGCAACGCCACCTCATCAACCGACAGCGGCGCGGCCTCTTGCGGCATCGCGGGAGCTTGTCCATCCGCATGGGTCACCTGTTCGATGAGATAGCTCCTTGCTGGCGCTCCGGCGATGACCCAGTCATGCCTTTTCAGGTCTTCAAAAGTCGCCAGCGAGAGATCGCCTTCGCGGTTTCCCGGCGAATGACAGCGAATGCAGTGCTGCTGGATTAAAGGTGCGATCTGCGTTTGGAAACCGACCAATGGCTCACTGGCAGTCAGCACGGACTGGCTGATCGTGACCAAGCAAACGAAAATTATTCGGCCCGTTCTCATCGTTCAACAACCTGCTTTGGCAACTGCTAAGGATCGTGCGACAAATAAGTGTCGGGTACCTTTTGCGAGGAACTCGCCCTTCGGGTGATTCGCACAAAAGGTACCCGACACTTATTTACACTTATTTATCGCTCATTGCTAACCGCCATCGAGTAACTCACGCAGGGCGCGCGAAACTCGCCTCTTGCTTTGACGGCAAGGAGTGGGCGGAAAACAAATGTCCTGTTATTTTTTGCGAAACGTCACCGCCAAGGATGACGACGACATTGGAGTCGCGACAGCGATTTTCCGCCAAACACGAAGGCGTTTGCTACCCGACGACAAAGAACATTCTACCCGCTTACCGGTGGCAACGTCTCCGGTCTCTGTCCCACCAGTGAGGATCGGGACTCAAATGCCAAACGGCTAGCAGAATTCTGCATTCGGGATGACAGTGCGAATTCAAGAGATCGTGACTGTAGGACGGTTCCTGCCCGCTTGGAAATCAAGCAATCGCGTGCCGGACTTTTTCGCTGACCACCCGATTACGACCAAGATCTTTCGCGTGATAGAGCAATTTGTCGGCTCTTTCAAACCACGTCCTGGCATCGTCTTGACCTCGCAATCTTGCCATACCAATCGACAGATAAATCGGGCCAATCGAGTCTGCAGTCGCCGGATCCTTCAGCATTTGAGAGGCAAAGAAAGCTCGCAGTTCTTCTGCATATGCCATCGCGGACTGCGGTTGCTCAGCTCGCATAACCGCCGCAAATTCGTCACCACCAATTCTGGCTAATAGGATCTCCGGATGCAGTTCCGAAGCTTTCGTGGCAATGAACCGAATGACTTGATCGCCTGCGGCATGTCCGAAGGTGTCGTTGATCGATTTGAAGTGATCGATATCGAACAATGCCAGGTAGACATTCTGTTTCTCAGCAGGTGGTTCTCTTAGTACCTTGCTGATCAACGCATCGAAGAATCTGCGGTTGCCGATGCCCGTCAGGTGGTCGGTCAGCAAACCGCGTCTCGACTCGATTAATTCCTGCTGCAAGTTGGCAACTTGCGATTGGGCAGCTTGCAGTTTCTGAGAAGCCTCCTTGAGATGACCTTTCATCATCATGGCACCGCTGGCGAGAGACTGAATGCATGCCGACGCTTGGCTTGGCATGTGGCTTTCGCCCGACAGAATTTCGCTAGCAGCATCAATGGTGGTTTCGAATTCCGTTCCTGCCGCCTGTTGATTGACAACCAGTTGTTGAAAGCGATCGAGTTCAGCAATCAAAGATTCACCAACCGTCTCGCTGGTTGAATCGTGGTTTTCACAGTACTGCTGATGAAGCGAATGAAGCATCTCCACGCTGACCGTTTTCGCTTCGGTGACCGCATGCTCCATCTCCCGGGCCATCTTTTGATCGCGACCTTGGACGTAGCGATACCAGACCTCGAAAATGGTCGGCGTCGGGGGAGTGTTGAACTGACCGATCAGCCGCAGCGCTTTTTTTGCGATGCTGTAGGCGTCAGTAGAGGGTTCAGTCGATTTCATGTCTCATAATCGCGAAAAAGGATGGATCGCTCTGAATTTTCCACCTCGCTATAGAGTAGGTTATCAAAACGAACATGGAGCCTTTTTATTGCTCAGTGACGCAAAGCTGCGAACAGGCTGGAACGACCGTACTCATTCTGCAGGTTATCCGCAGCCACCTAGGGAACGCACCCCCCTTCCTGACGGCCGATGACGGAGTGGCAAATCGCACGGCCTGAAAAAACGGAGTTGCTGCCTTGGCAGGTGGAGCTTACGGAGCGACGACCGCCTCAGCGAATAATCGAGACCGCAGAAAAGTGTAAGCGATCGCTCTCATATAAGCCGATTGTTCGTTGTTCGCTGCTCCACCGTGGCCTCCCTCGATGTTTTCATAATAGGTCACGTCATGGCCCTGCGATTCCATCAAAGCCATCATTTTGCGGGCATGTCCAGGATGGACTCGGTCATCACGCGTCGACGTCGTGAACAACACGGCGGGGTATTTTTTGTCGGGAAGAATGTTGTGATAGGGCGAGAACTTTTGGATGAAACTCCACTGCTCCGGCTTGTCGGGGTCTCCATATTCGGCCATCCACGACGCGCCGGCCAGCAGTTGGTTGTAGCGACGCATATCAAGCAAGGGGACTTGGCAAACCGCCGCCTGCATTAGCTCTGGGTAGAGAGCCACCATGTTTCCCACCAGTAAGCCGCCGTTGGAGCCTCCCTGAATTCCCAATCGTTTTGGCGAAGAAACTTTGCGGGCGTACAAGTCCTTCGCAACCGCAGCAAAATCTTCGTAGGCACGCAGGCGATTTTCTTGCAGCGCCGCGCGGTGCCAGCGCGGTCCATACTCACCTCCACCACGGATGTTCGCCACCACATAGACGCCGCCTTGACTGGTCCATGCACGCCCGACGCTCGCGTTGTAACTCGGTTGTAACGAGATTTCAAAGCCGCCGTATCCATACAGCAGGGTCGGACTCTCTCCGTCATACACGAGGTCTTCGCGGGCGACCATGAAGTATGGCACTCGAGTGCCGTCGTCGCTGATGGCAAAGTGTTGCGTAATCTTGAGATTCGACGCATCGTAAAAAGCAGGCAGCGACTTCAGCGGCACCGGTGCTTGGCCGACTTCGCCGATCGCCAACGTGGTGGGCGTGAGATAATCGGTTGTCGTCATAAAAAACGCGTTCGACTCGTCAGGGTCGATCGCCGACACCTGCACCGTGCCAATTGCAGGAGCTCCGGGCAAGGGGCGCAGTGTCGGTTCCTCTCCACGCAGTTCCAACACATACAGGCGATTCTTGACATCCTCCAGTACGTTGAGAATTAAATAGTCGCGAGTCACACTGGTGCTTGCCAGAGCGGTGTTTTCGCTCGGCTGAAACACCATCTTGAAATCACGTTTGCCAGCCATGAAGTCTTCGAAATTGGTCAGCAATAGGGCTCCTGCTGGCCATGTTCGACCGGCGACGGTCCACGGTTCTCGCAACTCAATCGACAAAAACTCGTGGAAGACGCTCTTGCTGGCGGAATTCGGCACGTCAACCTGCTTCAGTTGGTTCCCGTCGCTCAGCAGATACATTTCATTGTTGTAAAACGCCAAACTTCGGTAGACCAAATCCCGTTCAAAGCCAGGCGAGTCGTCGTGGTAGGCGCCGACCGACATATCGTTCGCTTGGCCTTCGAACACCACTTCGGCGACAGACAGGGGAGTCCCCCGCTCCCAGCGTTTCGCAATTCGCGGGTAACCGGAGGTGGTCATCGAACCATCACCAAAATCGGTTTGGACAAACACGTGATCCCGATCGATCCAGCCGATACTGCCCTTGGATTCGGGAAGGGCAAAGCCGTCTGCCACGAATTGTCGTGTGCTTAAATCAAACTCGCGCGCCACGCCCGCGTCGGCTCCGCCACGGGAGAGGGTGACGAGTGCCAAATCGTAATCGGGACGCAATAACCTCGCGCCCTTCCAGACCCAGTTCTCCTGTTCCTGTTCGGCCATCGCATCCAGGTCTAGGATGACCTCCCACTTCGGCTCCCGCAGGCGGTACTCTTCCAGGGTTGTACGTCGCCAAAGTCCCCGTGGATTTGCTTTGTCTCGCCAGAAGTTGTAGTAATACTCGCCCCGTTTGGTGATGCCTGGGATCCGTTCGTCCGAATCCAAGATGGCCAACAGATCGGCATTCAGCTCCGCAAACCCCGGCATACTCTCCAGCAACTGCTGCGAATGGGTGTTCCGCTCACGGACCCAATCGAGAGCCCGATCACCGCTGACATCTTCTAGCCATTGCCAGGGATCGGCGGGGAACGGAGCAACCGTCGCCGCTTCAGGCACCTTGGTCTCTTGCGCTCCTGCTTCCATCACCGCGGTAACTCCCCAACAAAAAATGACGACGATCCAACCATGCCTTGTCAACGGACTCATCAAGCTGATCCTGTTCGCGTTCGAATCAAAAGTCTGACTTGAGAGGCCATCATACCGCAAGAGCCGGTTTGAGTGTTTCGAGGCCCATCGGTCGCGGGTTGTTGTCGTCACGAGAAGTTGCGGACAGGCCGTGTTGCAACGGTCTGTCTATTGGTCGCGATTCGAATCGCCTACCGATTGGCCTTGGTTTTGCCATGGCCAATGCCCGGTGAGTTCGACTTCGATGGCGAAGCTGAGCATCGTCCGAATGATGACGATCAAAGCCAGTACGATCACCGTTTCGTAGGTCAATTCCACCGCGACGGTGTGGATGATGTCCGCCGCGACGAGAAACTCCAGCCCCAGCAAGATGCTGCTGCCCAATTGATGGCGGGCGTCTTTCCAAATGACATGCCGAGGCCGCCCGCGCAGCAGATCGACCACGGCTCGGCCGATGGCGTACAACGTCATGAGCGTCAGCATGGCAACGCCCACAAATTCAACGATCGCGGCACAGTGCTCGGCAATCGTCTTGACCCAGGCCCGCATTATGCTGCCCCCGCGATGATTGCCGTTCTCCGAAGCGAGTCGCGATTCGTCAAGACGTGTTTCCTGTTAGTGGTTGCGGAGCGCGTCGATCAATTGCCGCTTGTTCATCTTGGAACGCCCATTGATGCCAACCCGCTTGGCCTTTTCGTACAACTGCTCCTTCGTACGCTCCTCGTATTTCTCGCCTTTCCCGCCACGGTGTCCCGCGGTCTGACGGTCCGTGTTGGCAATCCTTGCCGCCTTTTCTTTGCTCAACCCTTCCCGGCGCAACGCTTCGTACTGCTCGTCATCCTTGATACTCGGACCATGGTTTTTGTTAGGCATGATGGTTGGCCTCGGCTTGGCGAATCTGGAAGGCGATCGACAACCCGACGAGCAGCATCTGGCGTGCCGAAAGAGCAGGTCAAACCCAGTACAACCGAGACAACCGCTTCGGCGTGGGTCGCGGCAAACCTGGGTCGCCGATGACGGACTGTGCCGATGGCCGCAAATGCCATCGCGCGGGCTGATGGAAAGTACGATGCCATTCCCGGGCAGGGGCCGACGAACTTGGCTTTCAGGCTGTGCAAGACCGCTACGGCTTCACCAGCGTTTACGTTACCGTGCTGAATCCGCTTGGTTGGAATCCAGGGGACCAAAAGTTTCCCGGCCGCAAACGATTAGCAAGGGAATACGTACCTGTGATTCACAGCATCGATGGCTAAACGTTGTCGTGCTCGTTGACGTCGACGCCCCCGCGAAGCGACAGCACGGGCGCCAGGCGGCTCAGTAACTTGAACAGCGGTATCGACAAAACCGATCCGCCAACCAAGGCGAAGATACCACTGAACCCCAACATGAAATAGCTTTTGAACGTCGTGCCCGGTTCGAGAACCCCTTTGCCGGGATCGTTTGGATCATAGAAGACGTCGACTTCTCTTCCCACCGGATACCGCTTAGTTACTTGACGTGCGGGAGACGAGTTGTTGCTGGAAAGCGTTCCGAATGCCACGTTGTCACACTCGTGGTCGACGCCTTTGACCTGATATCGAAACGCAATGTCGGCGGAGTACGTTGTTTTGTCCGAGCTACGGTGAGTGGCGACTTCACTGCGGATGATCTGGCCCGGCACGCTCGGCCATTCGGAACTCGCCCGGGCGTCGCGCAGCGTAGGCCAACCGACAAGGACCATCAGCGAGATGCCGACGATGAAAAAAATGCCGCCGATGCAGGGGGAAAAGCCCTTCGCGAAACAACTCTTGGTCATGTCAGGCTGCGTCAAAGGAGGATGCCGGAGCCAAGTCCAGGATGCTGGCCAAAGCGTAGCCAATACCAAGCAGGGAGTGTTGCCGAATCTGCGTGCGTCGTGCCGCCCAGGCTTGGTTTAAATAGATTTCGATACCGATGTATTCGTCAGCTGAAAATTTCTCACGCAGAGACTTCACCAGACCATCTTTGGTGCCACGGAACGGGTAGTTCCGGCGCACCCGCAACCACGGCAAGCCGTCGAACATCTCCTCATACCAGTCCATGCAGAGATCAAGCTCGTCTTCGCGACACGGATCGTAGGCCAAGCCGACATCCGTCCGTCGCGGTTGCGACTTGCTGTACAAAGGAAAGGTGCGGACCGCCACGTGGATCACGTAACCCTGCGAAGTCGACTGCAGCAGTTGCTCGATAGCCGACTGCACTCGGTGGCGATAAGGAAGGTAGTATTGCCGCACCAATTCGGCACGCTTGTCGGCGGGAAGTTGACGAGTCGTTTTGCTGAACAGGTGCCGGTGGTGGGGCGACCGGTTCACATCGATTGCCAACCGCGAATATTTATAAGCCACCAAAGGAGCACGTGTCATTTCGGCCAGTTGTCTAGCTGCGTTCAACGCACCGAACTCGACTCCCTGCGGACTCAGCCGGTCCCTCCGCGCCGCGACACTCTGAAAAGCGTCAGCAACCGGTGGCGGAATCTCCGTGCCACCATTCTCGCAGGTGATTAACAAAGCCATTGGGCAAGATTAATGGTTAACAATCATGCGTCGCCGGACGCTCGGGGGACGAGGGTGACTCCACGCTCTGTACCTATTCTGCGTGAAAAAACGCTTGAACGCCATAGAAAATGAGCTCCTCGCTCCGCGATGGAAGCTATGACGCTCCTAAGTCGTTGGGGAACCGACACTTGCGCTGCCGCAATGGTGGAGCTGCAACCCCTCTGCCAGACGCGAATACGAGGAGCAGCCGTTGCCTCTGCTCCAGTGCGGACCGCATCCCGGCAAGTCGCGGGAGTGACACTCCAGGTGCACAATAGTCCACAACCTGGGCCACCGGAAAATCGGCAATCTTCATCGAATCGGACTAATGAACACAAACCAGACGACCGATAAGTGGATGGACGGGATTACCCGCCTGGGCACCCAGGCGGAATCCGGCACGCATGGATTTGCTGCGATCGCATTTTGTCCCCTAGCACCAAGTTGCGGAAAACGTTGTCTGCGTTCCCTTCGCGACTCACAGCACTGACGGATGGTCGAATTATGAGTTCAAGTCGCCTTAGACTTTTTCGCCCCGACAAGCCCTCCAATTCCGAGCCGACAATCAATTTGACCGTGGCTCAGATTGTGCCTCTGCTGGTGGATGCCTATCAGACCGACCGGGTCTGGTTGAACGATTTCGGTGACGAGCCCGTTCGAGTGACATCAGACCTGTACGAGATTTTGTTGGCTTATCAGCAATTGCGTCGCAGCGACGCGGCTTAGATAGTCGGTCGCCCGTTTCATCCGGCTTGCCTACAATGCCCGCGGACTAACCCCTTGGGCCTATTTTTTTGTAAGCGACGGATGACCGACCCCCTCTTCCCACAGCGAGCTGAGTCGCTGCTTGACAACTCACGCCGCCTGTTTCTGCTCGATGGGATGGCGCTGGTCTATCGCGCCCATTTCGCGCTCATCCGAAGTCCACGTTACACCTCTTCGGGCCTCTGTACCTCCGGCGTCTTCGGTTTAATCAACACGATTCTGGACATCATTAAGCGCGAACATCCCACGCACATGGCGGCGGCGTTTGACACCAGCGAGCCGACCCAACGCCACATCGAGTTCCCTGCGTACAAAGCGCAGCGGGACCAGATGCCCGAGGACATCAGTAAACAGTTACCGTACATCGATCGCCTACTCGAAGCTTTCAAGATTCGGACGATCCGCCAGCCTGGGTACGAGGCCGATGACATCATTGGCACGTTGGCGAAACAGGCCAGCGGCCAAGATTTTGAAACGTGGATGGTGACGCCCGACAAGGACTATGACCAATTGGTCTCCGAGCACGTACTGATCTTCCGCCCAGGTCGGAAAGGCTCCGAATTCGAGCGAATCGGCGTTCCGGAAGTCCTCAAGAAATGGGAAATCGAACGGGTTGATCAAGTCATCGATGTGCTGGGTTTGATGGGCGATGCCAGCGACAATATTCCCGGCGTTCCTGGTATCGGTCCCAAGACGGCTCAGAAGTTGATCCAACAGTTCGGCTCGATCGAAAACCTTATCGCCCATGCCTCGGAACTCAAAGGCAAGCAACGCGAACGCATCGAGCAACATACTGCCGAAGCGCTGCAATCGAAACGTCTGGTAACAATTCAGTTGGATGTCCCTCATGACATCGATCTGGAATCGCTGCAGTGGCAAGGACCCGACGAGGCAGCGCTGAAGGCGCTGTTTATGGAGCTGGAATTCGACGCGCTTGGCAAGCGGTTGTTCGGCAAGTCGTTTTCGTCGGCTTCCACGCGGGCGACCAACATTCGGAATAAACGTGAACAAGAAATCCAAGCCACCCTGTTCGACGAACCGGTCGAGGAAAAGACCATTGCCGACGTTCCGCACGACTATCAACTGATCAATGACGCGGCTGGCCGTGCGTCGCTGGTAAAAACACTAATGGCGCAGTTGGAGCTCTGCTTCGATACCGAAGCAACCGGTTTGGACCCACGGGTGGCGATGCCGCTGGGGTTGGCATTCGCGTTTCAGCCTCACACCGGTTTCTATGTCGTTTGTCCCGAGCATCGCGACGAAGCCAAAGCCATTTTGGAACAGTTTCGCTGCGTCTTCGAAAATCCTGCCATCCGCAAGATTGGGCAAAATTTGAAATACGACGTGTCGCTGCTGAAGTGGCAAGGGATCGAGGTCGCGGGCGAGTTGTTTGATACGATGCTGGCTCATTCGATGAAGGAACCCGAGATGCGGCACGGCTTGGATTACCTCGCCAAGCTGTACCTTGGATACCAGCCGATCTCCATCAAAGAGCTGATCGGACCCGAAGGCCCAGAACAACTCAATATGCGCGATGTGCCTGTGGAACAGGTCGCCGAATACGCTTGCGAGGATGCCGATGTGACACTGCGGGTTGCCGCTGTCATCGAGCCCGAACTGGAACAGAGCGGTGTCAGCCAAGTCTGCTACCAAGTCGAGTGCCCGCTGATCCAGGTGCTGGTTAACATGGAGTACGAAGGCATTCGACTAGATACCGAAGCCTTGGCAGCCTACTCCGATGTGCTGGCACGAGACATCGATCAGTTGCGTGAAGACATTTACGAAGCGGCGGGGCATGAATTTAATATTGACTCGCCCAAACAACTCGGAGTCGTCTTGTACGAAGAACTGCAGGTCGAGGCGAATCCCAAGAAAACCGCTACAGGCCAATATTCCACACGCGAATCGGAACTGGAGCGTCTGTCGAGTCGCCACCCGATCATCGCCAACGTGCTGGAATATCGCAACGCTGTCAAACTGAAGTCGGTGTATGTCGATCAACTGCCCGCGCACGTGAATCCCTGTACTGGTCGAATTCATACGCATTATTCCCAGTCTTGGACCGCCACCGGACGGATGCAGTCGAACAACCCAAATTTGCAGACGATTCCAATTCGTAAAGCTCGAGGACGTGGGATTCGGGCGGCGTTTGTAGCCCGAGACGAACAACATTTATTGCTGTCCGCTGACTATTCGCAAATTGAATTGCGGGTCATGGCGGAGTTAAGTCAAGATGAGGCAATGCTGGCAGCGTTTACGCAGCAGATCGATATTCATACCGCGACTGCCTCCAAGGTCTACAAAGTGGAACTCGAGGAGGTGACCCGTGAAATGCGAGATAAAGCCAAAACGGTAAATTTCGGCATCATTTATGGGATCTCCGGTTTCGGTTTGCAGCAACGTCTAAATATCCCTCGCAACGAAGCCAACGAGTTGATCGCTAATTACTTTGAAAAGTATCCCGGCGTGCAACGCTATATCGATGAAACCATCGCCTTTGCGAAAGAGAATGGATACGTCCAAACGCTAACGGGCCGCCGTCGTTATTTGCGAGACATCAATTCTCGCAGTCGCTCGTTGGCCAGCACCGCGGAACGACTGGCAATGAACAGCCCCATCCAAGGCACCGCCGCCGATATGCTGAAGTTGGCTTTGATCAAGGTTCACAAAGCCCTCGCGACTCATCGCTTCCAAACCAAGATGTTGCTCTCCGTTCATGACGAAATTATCTTCGACATGCCAGTCACCGAGCAGGATGCGGTCATGCCGGTGATCGAGGAAGCGATGAAAACGGCCTTGCCAATGTCTGTCCCGATCGTGGTGGAAATGGGAACCGGCAAGAATTGGTTGGAAGCGCATTAAACAGTTTTGCAGGAATCATTCCACAGAACGCTGCTTGGCCGTTTGGACGCTAACCCCGGTTGAGTGCAGGAACCGCGGCTATCGCCAAAGCGGCTCATTTAGCAATGAGCGATCAATAAGTTTCGCACGAACCTTACCGGATGACTTCTGCAAGCCTGTTTTACACGAATCCATTTGTGATAAACCAAGATCACCCCCACCTCCTCTCTTTTAACTTTTGTGAACATGGATGAGATTGTCTACTACGACCGTTACCGTGGCGAAACATGCGTTGAAAAGGTTTATGGGGACAAGGCGCTGCGTTGGACGTATGGGACGTTGAGTGGGCGGATCTCTTTAAATATTTTGGTCAAGCGAGCTCTGTTTTCGCGCTGGTATGGATGGAAGATGGATCGTCCTGGCACGCGGGTGAAAATCGCCCCTTTTATCGAAACCTATGATCTCGATGCGACGGAGTTTGTACGTGACGTTGGTGATTTCGCCAACTTCAACGAGTTCTTTTTTAGAGAGCTAAAACCAGCAGCGAGACCGATCGATTCGGACGCTTCTTCGGTCGTGTTCCCCGCAGACGGTCGCCACCTGTGCGTGCCAGACCTGTCGCGGAGCGAAGGGCTGTTTGTCAAAGGCGAAACGTTCGACCTTGCCACGTTGCTTGGAAACAGCGATCTGGCTGACCAATACGCTCATGGCAGTCTGCTGCTTTCGCGGCTATGCCCGGTCGACTACCACCGCTTTCACTTTCCCGTGGCCGGAGTGCCAAGTAAGACCCGGCTGATCAATGGCCCGTTGTATTCCGTGAACCCCATCGCGCTTCGACAGAACATTCATATTCTGGCGACCAATAAGCGGACACTAACCGAAGTGAAGACAGAATCGCTGGGAACGGTCCTACTGATGGAAATTGGGGCAACCTGCGTGGGAAGTATTTGTCAAACGTTCCGCGCCGGCTCGTTGGTCGAAAAGGGTAGTGAAAAAGGATATTTTCGTTTTGGAGGTTCCTCCACGATCACCATCTTTGAACCCGGCCGCATCGAGTTTGACCAAGACCTTCTTGAGAACTCAGTTAGGAACTGCGAACTGTATGCCAGGGTGGGGGATCATATGGGAGTGTCGTTGTAGCCCGCATCGATAAATTGCAATCGCCCCTGTCCGTTGCGCGAAGTACAACCACTTAGGCAAATGATTAGCGTTTAAGCAGGCAGGCAGGAGTCATCCGGTAAATGAGCCGTCTTGGCGATAGCCGCGGTTCCAGCATTCAACCGGGGCGAGCCTCCAAACGGCTGAGCAGCGTTCTGCGGAATGATTCCTGCAAACCTGCTTAAGTCCAGCTTTGACTTTCCATCCAGCCTGTCACCTCAATCCTCGCGGCTATCTCAAGCTGGGCACCGACCACCGTCTGTCGTCCAAAGTCTTTCGTCTGAAGGTGCTAGCCCCACGGCACCTACTGCACGATCCGCAGCATTGGGTTTTGCGTTTGCAAGTTTCGAATTCCAGTAGACGTCATGTTGGGGCAGTCGGAGATATTCAAGATACGAAGAGTCTTTAGTCTCGCCAGCGATTTCAAGACACCATCGCCGGCATCCGTTCCACGGAGATCGATTTCGTGAAGTGGCGGTGGCTTGATGTCCGGTGAACAATGGTCTGCCCAAAAAGCGTCGTTCTCAGTGGTTGCGGGAATTTTCAACAGTCGCAACTCTGGCAACTGCCACAAGGCAGTTAGCTCTTGGGTGACCTGAAAAGCGGGGGCCGATCCACTATAGGGAATGCACAGATAACGAAGTTGTTCGCTGATGACGGTCGCGTAGTTGAATTTTGGAAACGAACCGTCCAAACGGATCGCTTCGGCGTCCCCTTGCAGATGCAACTTCCACACCCGCGGTGCCGATTCCATGCGAAGCGATTGGACACCCTGCATGGACAAACGGCTCTGAATCCTGGGCGATGTTGGATGATCCTTGACAACTAACTCGCCGATGTTGCCGGCCAATGCGACCTCGCGCCCATTGTCAATCAGCACCAATCGATGGACATCCAGACTGGAGAGGTACAAGGGTGAGTCTCCACCAGAAAAGAGACTGGTGTCGATCACTAGTTCCGAACAACGAACCGCATCGCGTATTCTGCATCCGAACTTCGTCGAAGCTCCCCCAGTGGGTGACTTGCGATCGTAATGCCGCTTCATCTCGGCGGTAGGTTCCAGTCGCCCGTCTCGGATCCTCGCCAAGTTACCTGGCAAATTCAACGCGAGCGGAGGATTGACGTCCATGCACGTACACGAGCACTCTCCGGCCATCTCGATGCCCAAGACCCGCGCGACGGTCTCGCTGTATAAGGTTGCGTGATGTACCGGTGCCTCGGTCGGGTTCAGTCGGACTCGTGTGAGTTTCGGATTACGAAGCTGAAGCAACTCGCGTTCTCGATTGGCAAGCTGTAGTCCGTCCATTGCCAAGTACGTCAACTCAGGCAATTGAGACAGATGTGTTAGCGACTTGGCCGAAAAGTCACCGGCAAGTTGCAATCGTTCGAGGTTTTTGCACTGGGAAATGATCCGGCAGTCAGCATCGGTGATGCCTCCGCGAAGAGTGAGCGACTTCAACGCGTGTGCCTGCTGCAAAGCGTTGAGCCGATCGGCATTCGTCGAATTCCAACCGGCAGATTGGATTTCGAGCGTCGTCAAGTTGGCTGTGTCACCCATCGTGGAAAAACAGCCGGCCTGCATATTCGCCGAAGCGATCGAACAGGTTTGCAAATTCGGACAACCCGCCAAACCGTTCATGAAATCCGCATCGATTGTGGCGTCGGCGATCACGAGCGATTGCAAGTTCCGTGCATCACAAATCCGACGGACTTCTTTGCTGCTGACGGTCCGGGAGGCTTCGAGTTCCAGCTTGGTTAGTTCGGTGAGACCGGCAAGCGAATCGAAGTCTTCAGGAGTCAGCACTCGGTTTAAATGGAATCGGTTTTCATGCTTTGTTTCGCCGTCGCGTGAATGGTAACGAATCGTCGTTCTGTTACCCCCTTCCGATTCTTCAATCCAGTGGATCGCCCCTTGTGTCTGATTGATGTTGTTCAACGACAGCAGTTCTGATCGGCTCGCCCGCCCACCGATGCCACCCGAACCGAGCTTCGCCAGCAAATTGAACCGGCGTTGATCGAACGCTTCGTCATCACAGATAGTCTCCGAATGTCCAAGCGAACGAAGCGATCGACATCTTTCGAGAAACAGCACCCCTGAGCGAACCTTGGTGCCGTGGATGTTCAGGCGCTCGAGGGACTCCATCCCAGAGATCGATTCCAACGCCGAGCCGGTGATTGGTGCGTACAAAAGGCTCAACCGCTTAACCTGATCCACTTGGTCGATCCCCTGAATCTGGTCGTCGTTGATTACAGACCAGCGAAACGGCATTGTCGAGAGTCGTTTCTGCCTAGAAAGGGACACCCACTTTTGAGACAGGGAACCACTAGCAAATCGAGATCTAGCCAAAGCGGTTCAGCATGTGCCTAGAAAGGGACACCCACTTTTGAGACAGGGAACCACTAGCAAATCGAGATCTAGCCAAAGCGGTTCAGCATGAGCGACGCCCATCCTCTAGCAACTTGGCTACCGTGTAGGGCGAGCGTTTGCTGCCCGTCAACGGGAGGCTAAATCCACCGACCTGCCGTTTGCACGGCAGCGAGAATCTGCCTAACACACGAAGTGAGACGATTCGTGAGTCAAAGCCGGTTGGTTTGAGCCGAGATACTGCGCTCGGCCGCCCCTTCCCAGCCGCCGCCTTAGGCGACGCTTGCCAGTGGGTTGCCCGGCGCGTGCAGGCAGGTTTGACCGCGACGGGCCGCTTCGGTCGCGAGGCTCTCCCGAGTCCCCGCCGCACGTTTGAAGATCTTGCGGAATCGAGACACCAAGTCGCACCAACCGACCTCGTCCACCCCCAATCGCGCTAAGATCGGCGCCAAATGCGACGGAATCGCACCCCGCTTGTCCGAACGCAATTGACGGCCCGTCCAGTCCAGCAGCTCCAAATAACGCACCAGCGAAATCGGTAGAAAACCCTGCTTGCTCGCCCGCCGTCCGCTCGTCTCCAAGTCGGCTCCCAACGCATCGGTCGCCTCTCGAATCTCGATCGGGCTCAGCCAACCGCTCCGCCTGCGTGACCGACTTCGCTCCCAGTCGTGCGTCCCCGAACGAACCGTCTCCTTCCGCTCGGCCAAGTCATCAAGACGGTCCTTCGCGCCGGTGAACAAGCTCTCCTCCGGCGTTTCACACATCGCCGCGCGAATCGGATTCAAGTCCACGTACATCGCGCAGCCCAACAACGAAGCTTCATCGAGCAGCACTTGGCAGCCGAAACGCCCGCCCCAAAAACGACCGCGGCAGCCATCCTCGGCGTTCGCGCGGCGGGCGATGTTCTCCGACGTGCAGCGCATCCACCAACTGACGTCCGACAGACGCTCTCGACGCTCGGCGAGCACTTCCGGGTTGTTGACGAGCATGTCGATCTCCGGCGGCGTGGGCTCGCAAGGCGAACCGTCGGGCTCGCGGCGGTGGGGATAGAGCCTCAGCCACCGCCGGGCAACCTCCTCGTCGCTCCACTGCGCCACCACATCGGGGCGACTGCGGAGCACGAGGTGCAGGTGATTGGAGAGGATCGTGTAGGTCAGGCAGTCGATGCCGAAGGCGGAAGCGAGGAACTCGAGTCGCTCTCGGATCCACTCTCGGCGATGCTCGAAGCAGCGTCCGGTGGCGGCGTCGGTGCCGCAGAGAAAGGCTTGGCGGACGCAGAACTGGGTGATGTGGAGGATCTGGCGTTCTTTGGGAGAGACGGTTTCTTTTCGAGCAAGCCGAGGCATGGTTTTCAACTCCGCGGAAAGGTCATCGAACCCCCAGAGAATGACGGACAAGCGGGGTGCTGTCAAGCAAAATTGTGGGTGTCCCTGTTGGGAGATGGGTGATGCGGGGGTGGGTCTGGGTAGCTACAATGCAATTCCTGCCTTGAACGATGGACTTGGCGTTTTTGCGTTCTTGTTCGCTTGCCTTTGCGTTTGACGCCTCTCTGGTGATCGAATCTTCTTCCGAAACAGCTTTGCGAGAGTCTTAACGTGTCGACTGTGGAACCAAAATTGGATGCCGATGATGCGGCACGCGCGGAACGTCTGGTACAGGCTTGTGCTCGCATTCGTGAGCAGGTGGGCAAGATTGTGGTTGGCCAAGAAGAAGTGGTCGAGCAGTTGGTGATCGCGATCCTGGCACGTGGACATTGCTTGTTGGAAGGAGTGCCAGGCCTGGCCAAAACGCTGATGGTGCGTTCTTTGGCTGAGTCGATGGATCTGGAGTTTCGTCGCATTCAATTTACGCCGGACTTGATGCCGGCCGACATCACGGGCACCGATATCCTGCAAGAGGATGCGACGACGGGCAATCGCAAGCTGGTTTTCGAAAAGGGGCCGATCTTCACGCAAATGCTGTTGGCAGATGAAATCAACCGGACGCCTCCCAAGACACAGGCGGCTCTGCTCGAGGCAATGCAGGAACATGAGGTCACCGCGGGAGGCCATACCTATCGATTGCAAGAACCCTTTTTTGTGTTGGCGACGCAGAACCCGATCGAGCAAGAAGGAACTTACCCGCTGCCAGAGGCGCAGCGCGATCGCTTTCTATTCCATGTGGTCGTGAAATATCCGTCTCGGGAACAGGAGGGCGAGATCGTGGACCGAACGACGTCCACGTTTAGTGCAAAACCGGAGCCCGTAGTTTCGGGAGAGGAGATCGTTCAGTTTCAGCAAACAGTGCGGCTAGTGCCGCTGCCCGAGCATGTCAAAGACTTTGTGCTCGACTTGGTCCGCGCCGTCCGTCCGCGCGAAGAGCAGGTCAAGCCATGGGTGAAAGAGTATGTTGAATGGGGCCCCGGTCCACGAGCTTGCCAACAACTGGTCTTGGGCGCCAAAGCTCGAGCGCTGCTACACGGACGTCATCATGTCACGCTGGACGATGTTGCGGCACTGGCTTACCCGGTATTGCGGCATCGCATCGTGCCGACCTTTAGTGCCGAAGCGGAAGGCCTGACGGTGGATGATTTAGTTACGCGTCTGTTAAAGGAAGTTCCCCGCGCGAAGCCTAGTCTGTTGTAACGCGAAGCCATCAAACAGGATCCCGCCGTGCGCGTTACTGATTATCTTACACCCGAAGAACTATCCAAACTAAAACACCTGCAGGTCCTTGCCCGACAGGTCGTCGAAGGCTTGTCGAGTGGTCTACACCGGTCGCCCCACAAAGGCTTCAGTGTTGAATTCAAAGAGCACCGGCAGTATGTCCGGGGCGATGAGATTCGGAACATTGACTGGAAGATCTTTGCCAAGACGGATCGCTACTACATTCGTGAGTATGAAGAGGAGACCAACCTCCGCTGCACCATGTTGGTCGATTGCAGCGGTTCGATGCGCTACCGGGGCGCTCGTAGTAACGGTCTAAGCAAGCATGACTACGCTACACGACTGGCCGCTTCGTTGGCCTATTTGCTGTTAGGCCAACAGGACAGCGTGGGGTTGGTGACGTTTGACGACGCTGTCCGCGAAATCATTCCGCCGCGCGGACGGCCATCACACCTGAAGGCGATTTTAGCGACGTTGTCAGCTACGCATCCCGAGCGTGAGACGGAGCTTGGCAAGGTGTTTCATCAGTTGGCTTCGAAGCTCCATCGTCGTGGCTTGTTGGTGGTCATCTCCGATTGCTTTGGCGATGTCGATTCCTTGCTACGCTCGTTCGCTCATTTTCGTCATGCACGACATGAGATCATCGTTTTTCAAATACTCGATCCCGACGAAGTCGATTTTCCGTTTCGGGGCCGGACGCAGTTTCGGTCGCTAGAGGTCGCTGGTCACCGACAGACCGTTGACCCGGCTCAACTGCGGCGCGCATACATGGAGAAACTGGAAGAGTTCCGCCAGCAGTTACAGGCGGGTTGTCGCCGAAACCATATTGATCTTGTTCCGGTCACCACCGACACCCGCTATGCCGATGTACTGGCGGACTACCTTCGGTTGCGGAGGCGGACGAATTGAGTTTCTTAAACGGGTTTCTACTTGCCGGCGCGCTCGCATTTTGCATCCCGCTGATCATTCATCTGCTGAATCGAAGCAAATTCCAGATGGTGGATTGGGGCGCGATGCATTTGTTGGAGTCGGTGATTCGAGTGAATCATCGGCGGTTCCAAATTCAACAGCTTTTGCTGTTACTAGTCCGTTGTTCCATCCCGGTCTTGCTGGCATTGTGCCTAGCGATACCGGTTTTAACTAATTGGCAGGCGTTACCCAAAGACACTCCATCCTCCTTGGCACTGGTTGTCGACGACAGTTATTCGATGGATGTCGTTGATGAAGCGGGACAGCAAACATTGCTGCAGACGGCGCTTTCCGATGCACAGCAAATTGTCGCAGCGCTGCCACGCGGCAGTGAAGCCAATGTGATCGTGACAGGTGGTCGCCCACAAACATTGCAAGACAGCGCCACGGTAGACCTGGACCGAGTGGACCACGACTTGCAGATCTTGGCGGGCGCGGCTGGCCCCAACGATGTTCCGGAATCACTAAAGGCGGCTTCGATTGCAGTGGCGACCATGAACAACGCACGCCGCGAGGTCGTTTTGATGAGTGACTTTCAACGCGATGACTGGCTGGCTGTTTCGGATGAAGTTTTGGATCGGTTTCGCGAACAATGGAAGTCGATGCCGACACCGCCCGCGATCACGCTGTTGCCTCTTGGGAAACGCGATGTAACAAAGTTGGAGAACTTGACCGTTGAAGGGCTCGAGCTCGATCGCGCGACAATCGGAGTCGGCCAAGAGGTGCGACTGCGAGCGACGGTCCGCAACCACAGTAATGAACCGCAACCGAGCGTTCGCCTCAGGCTGAAGGTGAACAACGAAGCCGTCAGCGCTACAACCGCTCGACTGGACGCGGAGGCGACAAGCCAGTTGTTAATGACACACACCTTTGAAAAGGCGGGATCGCACGTCGTCGAAGTCGAATTGGACGCCGAGGACGCTTTGGCGACGGACAATCGTCAAGTCGCAACGGTCGATGTACTGGAAACGATCGACGTGCTATTGGTTGATGGAAAACCAAGCAACCAACCGCTTCGGGGTGAGACCGGTTTTCTGTCGGTTGCACTGAGTCCGTTTGCGTTCGGTCGTCAGCAGTTAGCCGATTTAGTGACGACCAAAGTCATTACGGCGGGCGAACTGGATGAAGCCGCGTTGGCGTCGAGCCGCGTCGTGATCTTGGCCAATGTCGGGCGATTGAATGACCGCCAAGTCGAATGGTTGGACAGCTTTGTTCGGGCAGGCAATTCGCTGGTGGTCTTTGCCGGTGATCAACTGGCGGTCGATTGGTACAACGACAAATTAGGTGCTACGGGGGTGGGTTTGCTGCCGATGCAGCTAGGCGAGCGACAGGGCGAGCCCGCAACCAACGCTGCCGCCGCGGGTGATGAGACGCTGGGGAAGCACTTGGTGGCACAATTCTTCGAGCACCCGGCGATGCAACTGTTCAATGAAACGGGGAGTGGCTCGTTAGCCGATGCGGATATCTTCGCGTGGCATCCACTATCACCGACCACGGGCGATCAAGCCAACATTGTGGCTCGCTTGGAAACGGGCGAAACGTTAATTGCCGAGCGTTCGTTTGGCGATGGTGTGGTGATGCTAGTCGGCACGGCAGCCAATCTCGACTGGTCGAATTTGCCGATGCAGCCAACGTTTGTGCCACTGGTACAGGAATGGATCGGATGGATGGCAACACGGGGCCTACCGCCACGCAACATTCGAGTCGGACAGACTGCGGTGGTGCACTGGTCGAAGGATCAAGATCGCACTTGGCAATGGACGACACCCGATGGTCAGCGAAGCGCGGCGACGGCCCAAACGGCCGATGGCCGACAAACCTTGCAGTACGCCGCGACCCGTCGGCCGGGTGTATACGGGTTGGTCGGCAAATCTTCCAATCCTGATGTAGGCGAAGCGACGATTTACATTGCCGCCACGGCCGATCCAGCCGAGTCAAAACTCATGCGTCTCAGTGGTGCCGAAATCGCGAACATTGCCGAACGACTGGGGGCCTCCATAGCCGATTCCGGCGCGAATTATTTACAGCTCGATAACATGCGGCGGTTTGGTCGTGAAATCTGGCGACCGCTGTTGATGGCGTTACTGGCGATGATGATTTTGGAAGTCTTTTTGCAACAATATTTTGCGGGGGTTCGAGGATGAGCCTACGCTTTTTTGGAGACTGGCCGCCCTGGTTGGGAGTCACCGTGGCGTTGACTGCCGCTGCGTTGGTGTGGTGGTTCTATCGCCGGGATACGCGAGACAGTCCGCCGATGGCACGGTGGTCTCTGCCCACGTTGCGGGCGATGGCGGTGGCATTGGCAATCCTGACGCTCACCGGCCCGGTGCTGCGGCGAACCGAAACGATCGGGGAACTGGGACGTGTGGTATTTTGCGTCGATGCTTCGGAGAGCATGTCTCGAAGCGATCCCAATGTCGACCAAGCGCAAGTGCTGCAGATCGCGGCGGCACAAGGTTGGTTGCCCGCCGATGTGGTAGAGCAACTCAACAGGGATGCCGCCTCGGTGAGCGACGCCGTCGTGGTGAGCCGAGGCCGTGTGATCGACGAAGCTTTACAGCGATACGAGCAGTCGACCCGTTTCGATCGCGCACGCGGTTTGCTGACTGGCAAGCAAGGTTTGCTGGCGGAGCTTCAGTCGACGCACCAATTGTCAGTCAGCGGCTTGAGTGGCGTCAACGCAGATCCTTGGTGGGATTCGGCGGAGACCGACGAAGTGCCGACGGAGTTCGCCGTCACGGCGGGTGCCGCACAGACCGACCTAGCGACCCCGGTGATGCAGCGATTGGGATTGGACGAAAGTCAGGTGGTGGAGGCGTCTGGCGAAACGGACGAAACCGCGGGACCTCGTACCGCCGTGGTGCTGTTCAGTGACGGCCGGCACACCAACGGACCTTCGCCCATCGAAATGGCGACTCAATT